>Ga0208898_1000489_pt1 | contig 30853 bp, 33 predicted proteins | sample VirMetDEL_Mar_4_FD_184513 | JGI IMG/M metagenome (GOLD analysis project Ga0208898, IMG submission 184513) | Aqueous microbial communities from the Delaware River and Bay under freshwater to marine salinity gradient to study organic matter... | ecosystem: Environmental > Aquatic > Marine >...
AATCTCCTATGGAAAGGATGCACCGCCAAGCGCATCTGTAATAAATAGTTCATAGAAAAAGAAAAAGCACATTTAAATGAAACTTTTTTTCCAATCCCTACACTATTATTGTAGCATAATTTTTTGGGTTCCGCAAGTGAAATCTAAAAAAAATGAAAATAATTTGTGTAGCCCTGATGTCTCCTCCTATGATAATAACATAACACGATTTGGATAATCGTGCAACTATTTTTTTAAATTAATTTCAGGGCTGTGGTAGAGACAGGTAGTCTAACATTTGCCTTTGCAGTCTTAATCCAGATAGTCCCACAGGCGAGCGTAATTGCCTCTACAATCTCTCCTAAAAAAGTAAGAGGGGGATAGTCCCAGATTATTTTATTATCTTGCTGTGCGCCCTCTGGGAGCCTTGCAATTAGATGTGTGAATGGGACTGGGGTAGTCTCTGTAAATAAATCCATAAAACCTCCAAGAAATAAATTAACTTACATAATAATAATAACACATTTTTGAGGGAGCCGCAAGTCTTTTCTGCAAATAAATGAAAATAAATAGACCACTTGCTTTTATGTGTGTAGTGGAGCAGATAAGCACACTATCCTGATTACTACATTTTATTTATTTAAATGCTGATGTAGCCTACATTCTAGCCACTTTCACTACAAACTATGCAGCCCCCACGGCTCTATCATTTTAACCAGATTAGTAAGGATTGCATAGAAATTATTAAATTATTTTTCAGTAAATTGTTATGATTGTGCTGGGGAATTAGCAGTAGAAATAACTTGATAGTTTTTTAATAACCAATCTTCTGGAACTACTATCTTGTTCTGGGTAATAATAGAATAAACTAACTTATGATTTCCTAAATCTTCTATTCTTTCTATCATCTTTATTCCATCATCATAGAAACCATTATCTATTAAAGAATTTAAATTATCTTTTTCTATGTTCTCAACACTTACATCTTCTATTACAATCATCATTCCTAGGGGATGATTATTATTTCTGGGATAAATTAAATCTCCTGTAATCATTCTTCTTCTCCATCACACAAACCATAGAACACATTATCACCACCAAACAAATCTTTTAAATCCTGAATAGCAGACCAGTAAATTTGATGCGCTCGTTGTTTAGAGAAACCTAACACCTTTCCTATTTTACTGAAAGACATTCCATCCCAGACATAATAGAAAACAACTTTTTGTTTTATTGGTTCTAGTCTCTCAATCATCTCAACACCTGATGGTAAATTCATTCTCTCAACAAGGGCTTCACCTTCATCTATTTTATTTTTATTATCTATGTTCTCAATCATTTCATCTGTTGGGTCATAGTAATGGTTATTATCTATTTTCCAAACATCAACACCTACTGAAACATAACGCCAATTATCTTTAAGAGAAGTTGCTTCATCTAACTTTCTTATTTCTTCTTTCCAATCTGGAATTTTATTTTTTCTTTTTGGTCTCAACATAATCATTATCTCCTTTATTAGTTATTAAGTTGTTGCCTCCAACATTAGTTAATTAGTTTAAAGAACTGAAAGTGAAGTTATTATTCCAGACAACCAACCAAAGAACATTATTATTAAAGTCTGGAAGATAAGTTCTCTTTGTTTTTCTTTCTTGTTTAGATTGGAATAATAGATTTCTTGTTGGCTTCTATTATCTTCCCAGTCCTGATAAGATTTAATCTTCTCTTTATTAATAATAACTTTCTCTTCTTTAATCTCACTTTCATTTCTTAATTTGTAATCTTCATTTTCTAAAACATTTAATCTTTCTTCTAACATTCATTCTTTCTCCTTTCAGTTTATTAGATTTGTTTGTTATTAATTTTTATTTATTATTTTATTTGGTCTCAATCAGTTCGTAGAACCATTCAGCCTATTGGCTTAACCCGAGATGCGGGGGAACAATAACCCCTACACTTATTACACAGGACCAACTTTCCAAAAGTGTTTCCAAAAAAGTTTAAAAAAATAAAAATAAATTATGCACCTCCCAGATTTCTGGTAATAATGTTGCATAGGGTAGAAACTTTTTTTACTTTTTTAGAGAAAAAGTTTCCTTTTCCAGTTGCGGAAACTATTTATTTATGCTACAATAGATGTAGTAGTTATTACAAATCCTTGGCGGGATTTATGTTATGGAGATTAAATTATGAAAAACACAGACTTCATCCAGTTAAAGTTATGGAAGGTGTGTAATGAGATTACTTACAGGTTCTTATCACCACATAATAAACTAGGAAAAATCCTATCCTTTAAAGGCTGGGACTTGGAAGACTTCGCCAGCGAATTCTACCTACACATTCTATCACACAATAGAAATTCCACAAATAGATTTAGAGAAAAGTGGATGACTGATTGGTGGGATTGGAACGACATAGGATTACAAAAACAATTCAGGGCTTGGACGAAGATAGAAGTAAAGGCTTTTGTAGGAAGACTTTATTACAGAGAATTTATGAGAACACAGGAGGAAGCAAAAGAAAAGTTATGCTTCACCTATGTTCCAGATTATCAAATGCTTGTAGCAACAACACCACTAGGAGAACTAATGTTTGAGACAAATGAAATTATTGCAGTCGTAGAGAACTACATTTCTAACCACGCCACAGAAGATGAGAGATTTATTTATCTTTACAATTGTGGAATGCTGGACTTGGAATGGAGCGAAAAGAAAAATAAGATTTTAAATTTCCCATCAGGGGTAATTGGTAAGAAAGCATTTTATGCAAAGAGACTAGACCTGATTAACAAGTTAAAGGAGGGAACAGGTTATGAATAAGAATTTTGGAACATCATTAAAGCAGGGCGACAGAGGAGAGGCAAAGGTAGAAGACTTCTTTGATTACCTCCAATCCGTAGGCAACATTAAAGGCTGGACTAAAACACCACACTATCTCTACGAACATCTAGGAATAGATGCAGAGAATGATTATGTTATTTGGAATTCTAACAGAGGAACCAAAGGCATAGAGGTTAAGACACTTGCTGGAACTAAATGGACTGGTGAGGCTTGCGACACAGGTGTAATAGAAATCTGGAAGGATGATGCAAAGACAAAGAGAGCAGGTTGGTGGAAGTCAGTAGAGATAGGACATTTAAACTTTTTATTTTTTGTTAATGAATTTACTGATAGTGTTTATGTCTTTGATGCTCTCAAATTAAAAACACATTACGAGAATGGTAATCCTTATCTCACCCGTTGCAAAGACCCGAACCAAGCAAACAACTATGGCTACATAAGTTTCTTCGGTTGGGAGAATGCAGACCAAGGGTGGCTATTCACAATCAAGAAGGAGGAAGGCAAATGGATAAAAGTAAAATAACTAACGAGGTAGTAAATGAAAAAGATAAAACCAACAGAAAGAAACAACTTCATTATTATGGACTTGCTTATGAGAAGAATGATTATTCTACAAGTGAGGGTTATGAGAGCGGCGAAGGGTCTGCCCTTGCTGGCTCCTGTAATCCCGTTGTCCTACCTGATGGAAGAGAGGTTGCCTCATCAAATAAATAAATTACTTCCTACACCTGAATGGTTTAAAGGTCTTGACTTGGAGAGCGTGTCGTGTTATGATTTATTAGAGAAGCCAACGAGGGGAATGATTGAGCGTGAAGAAACTTGCAATCAATTACAAAAACGCCTTGACGATTTCTCTAATAGTGAGAGGCAATAACCTTTCACCAAATGATAAGACATTATTATTTATCTCCTAAAAACTAAACCGCCAAAACTAAACCCCCACATTCCTGAATAATGTGGGGGTTTTTCTTTTACTTATTTTTATTATTTGGATTACACAAAGTTAAGGACACCTAATAAAAAAACATAAGGTGCGACTATGGTGTAATGAATAGCACACAGCCCTACGAAGGTGATGGTCTGGGTTTAATTCCCAGTAGTCGTTCCACTATCCTATGTCTTCCCAATAAAAATCTAAATGATTACAGGTTAGTGTTCCAGAAGAGACGACACCAAATAAACTAATTGTTCCCTCTGGGTGTTCCTCTGGTTTAATCACCATCATCTTATCGTAATTAAAATCTACAACCCAGCCACCTGCTACGAATGGTGAAGTGAAAACTGGCTTGGTTAAATCCTCAAACAAAAGGTCTGTGCCTGCTTGGTTTTTAGACCAGAAGATAGATAGGTTCTTTGCTCCACCAGTCTGTGCGTTGCCGAACAATCGCACCTGTCCTACAATTCCAACAAGACGCTTAACACCTAAATCAAATGCACCAGTAGGAATTGGAACATCTATCCGCAGAACCTGCGAATAAGCATTCGTAAATGTGATAGGTGGGTCTATCTCCAAGTGTTGTAGTTTAATAAACTTTCCTACGGCACCCATAGATTACTTCCTCTTTGCTGTCTTCTTGGGAGCAAAGCCCCCTTTCTTTTTCTTCATCTTGTCGTAAGTCTTTGGGTCAATAGTAGAATTCTTTTTTGTTCTACTAATTCCTTTCTTCTTGCGTTTGTTGATGTTGTCGTAAAGTCCTTTCTTCGGCATAACAATAATTCCTGTTGATGGTTTATTCTTTTTCTTCGGTGGTAGAACCATTCTTAATCTCCTCAACTACCTGCTGTGGGTTTGCATCTACCGACACATCACCCGACTGGTAGTCATAGGAGCAAGTCCCAAACATAGTAGAAAGAACCACAGCGGTTCCAACGATTGCTATGCTTATGTTGTAGCGGTCAATAAATTCTTTTATTTTAGTCATAGTTTCTCCGTAAGTTTCTCAACTAATTTTTCTAGGTAGGTTAATCGTGCGTCAATTTTAATGACGGCTTCTTTAAAAACATCTCTGTCTTCCTTCGCCTCTGCTAAACATTTGTCTAGGCTCTCCTTATGGAAGTGCATAAACTTATGAACGAAGTAAATAGCAACTGCTGCTGTTCCTGCTGGGGTTGCTAGTAATGAAAAGATTTCCATTTCCATAACTATTCCTCCCAGTTTAACTGCACCTGTCTCGCAGTAGCGGTTCCGCTGTCTGTTTTAATCCAGACAAATAAATCAGTTGTTGGTGCTTTAAGGCGAACATCAACATCTAGACGAGCAGCCCCCATCCAAGTTCCTGCACCTGAACGACCAAGTGTTAGAGCCATAGTAGTTTCAGGAATGATAATCTCATCACCTGCTGCATCCTCTGTAATGAAGGCAGTAATTGATGATGGTGGTGGAGCGCCAGCAAGTGTGTCTCCTTTGATTACCCAGAAAGATAATTTACCTGTAAGCACTTCGTTGTAGAACGACGATTGATTTGGTGGGACATTAATGCCCGAAACACCTGATGCAGCATAACTGGTGGTTAGTGGTTTAACACCGACCCATTCTCCCTGATGAATAAATTTTCCTTGTTTAGCCATAGTCTTCTTCTCCTTCTTATGTAGTAGTGTTGGCGAATGAAATTATTTTGTAGCGAATTCTACCTTGTAGTTCTCCGCTGGATGATTGCCCTATCAAAGAAGGCGACCATCCTAAACACAAATAGATTTCACCATTCTCTGTGTAGAACTGATTTGTGTTTCTTGATGATAGTTGCTGTGTAGTTCCGTTGTCTCTTAAAGCAGTAGCATTTACAGCACCACCTGCCTTACCCCAAATCCAATAGTCTCCCATCGCAACCCTGTAATCTGGTGGGCTGATAAGGTTGTTAGAACCAATTGTGTAAGGGATAAGATTTCTGTTAGACAAGGTGCCGTTAAATCCAAACCCAACACCTGCAAGTTTTAAGTTTGTTCTAATGGTTTGTGTTGGGTCTTCTGCTAATCCAAGAACTGCGTGTAGCAAAGGATTGTTTTGCCCTGCTGTGTCTGCTGGACGGATTTGTCTGTCTATGTTAATAACAATTAAAATGTTTTGGTCTGTGTCGTCTAATCTGTAAGGTGTCCCATCAGGTTTTAAAATCTGCTTGTAAAGTCTAGGACCGACAAAGTTTGCCCCGTTTGTTAAGAGGTCATCACTTACAGGTGCAGCGACATCCCATTCTAATTTAGTGTTTCCTGCTGGGTCTGTGGAATAACTAACCACACCATAACCGCTGGGGTTTGCAAAAGTCCAAGAGCCGTCGCTTACATCAACGACTTCCCAACCAAGGTCTTCTGTTCCTGTTCCCCCGCTTTCAGCCGCAGGTGCAAATGGGTCTGCAATAGGCATAATGTTTTCTCCTTCTTCTTCTATTATTTAAGTAATCGTCAAGTCTATCTTTCTTTCTTCTCTTCTTCGCCCATTTGTTTTAGTCTCGCATTAATAGCATCTATGCGAGAATAAATCTCATAAGCCCTCTGTGTCTCTGGTCTCGTTGCTTTAATTGGGGTCATCATAGGTGTTGTGTAAGGAGCAACTGCACCAACATAAGGAACAAATGTAAGTGCTGTTGTTGGAAGTCCTGTTCCAAGCACACGCTCAAATGTAGTCATCTGTGTTTGTGGTGTTCCCTCAACAGCAGAAAAACCAAGACCATAACGGATGTAATCATTTGCTGGTGCGCCTATGCCTGTAAAGCCTAACACCCATTTATCAAATGCTTTGTAAGCAGCCTGTTGTTCTGGTGATAGAGGATAGATGTAGCCACCAACTGCTGTTTCATCAGTAGAAGGAACTGGTCTAATCTCTCCACCTAAAATTGTAGAAAGAAAACCAGCAATCTCATTAGGACTATCATTAACAAAAGAAGCATAAGCGATGTGTTCTGGTGCAACTTGCTTAAAAGATTTAGGCATAGTTTCTGTTCCAAGAGCAGCAGCCACATTAGGATGTAATTGCTTCTTGATTAGTTCTTGTGCGCCACCTCTCTTCATAAGCGTAGCCATAAAAATCATCCCATCTATCGGTGGAACAGGCGGTCCTGCAATCCAAATGTCTCTATCTCCTGATGTCTGCCCTCTCAATAATTGACGAGATAAAGTGTAATCAGGATAAAAAACTTCTGGGTCTTGCTGTGTTCCGCTTGCAGTTTGAGCCACAGCACTTATGCCTCTGTCTGTTTTTAGAACATTAATGTAGCGTTTCATCTTTGTTGGGTCAGCCATAGCACGAAGCAAGGTTGCAAAGTTCTGTCTGTTAAATGCATAGAAGATAAATGCGTAGCCTGATAGTGCTTTCTCAAAGTTTGTTAATTCGTTGTAATCAAAGAGAGAACGACGAGCAAGGTTTGTTGCTTCCTGCATAGACCTTCCTTCTTCTAGTGCTTTCTTCATAACAGCAGCACGGAACATTAAGTCCTGTTTTAAAACGATGTCTTGCGAGAACTGACCTGCACCTTCTACAAATCTAGCAGCCAAAGTCTTGGTTCCTTCCTCAACACCAAATCTAAATCCAAGTGAATTAGCAAATCTTTGTAGGACACCTCTATCCTCAACAAAGTTAATAATTCTCTGCTGGGTTGCAACATCTGTAATAAAACCAAATTCACTACGGATGCCTGCATTTCTTAATGCTTCCATAATTTCTAGATTAGTGTAGGTTCTACCATCAGGTGCTACGGCTCCAACCTGCAACCCTCTTGGGTCTGTTGCATCCCATCCCTTTCTTACAATCTGCTGTCCTCCGTGTAAAGCAGTCGGTCCTATTACTTCACCAATTGTAGAATAAACTATGTAAGGTGCAGTAGATAAGTTGGCTGCGGAGAAACGAGGACGAGCGGAAAGCAAGAAGTTGTAGCGAGCATTATTAATTTCACGCATTACATAAGTAAGAGAATTCCACAGACGCTTTAAATCTTTCTTACCAGTTGCAGAACGAAGTGCAGCATCTACATAACCAGAGAATGAATTACCCTTACCAGCCTTAACTGCTGCATCTAATTCATCATAAGCATCACGACCAATAACAGCAGCGATGTAGTTTTCATTTCCAGAACCAACCAAATCATCTAATAGATTTCTTGTTGCTTTGTAATTTCCGTGGAAACCATAATCATCCAAACCATTACGACGAACAAGAACAGAAGCCGCTTCATCTGCTTTAACAAATCCATCTATTGCTTCTTTCACAAGAGGTGATTGCATTATTCTTCTTCTTGCACCAGCAATAGCAATTGGGTCTCCTGTTTGGATTGTGGCTCTTAAAATGTTAATGTTGTCTTCTAGTTGCTGGATGTTTGCTTTAATGTAGTCGGGGACTTCTTCTACTATTTCTATGGCTCCCCTTGATGGTGCTTTCTTTTTTAGAACCTTTAAAACATCCTCAAAGATTGATAATTCATCACCAGCATTTCTACCAGCAACTTGATTGACTGCTCTTTCTTTAACTAATTCACGATAGAATGCTTGTGTGTCTCCATCAAATCCATAGTTCTTTACGAAATCACCTAGATTATCTGGCTTAACAGCAGCAGTAGTGGATGGCGGCGAATAAACAAATCTATCAACCATAGGGTCGCCATCAATAAGTTCGGTGATTTTTCTATCCATAATCCTAGTAGTTTCGTTGTAAAAGTAGTTGCCTACCTGCACCTCTGCTGGAATGCGACCACCTGTTTTTTTCATAACCTGCTGGATGTTTTTAGGATTAACACGGGGTTTTAAGTTCTCTGGGTTCTTGATAAGAAGTTCCATTTTATCAATAACTTTTTTAACACTATCCCAATAAAGTTCTGGATTTCTAATTGCTGCTTCTGCTGCTTCTGTTATTACCTCATCAAGAAGTTTCTGTCCTTGTGAAGATAAGAACTGCTCCTCAAAAACTAACTTGCTTCCAAGCACAGCATCTAACAAACTTTCACTTTTCTTTTCTACATAGAATAGTCTGCGAATAGTCCAAGCAATTCCTTCTTCTACAACAGCCAACTGACGGAACACACCTAGGTCTGCAATAAATGGACTATCAAAACCTGCGCCTTGTTTCTCTCCAACAATTGCTACACCAACTACCTGTGAATTAGAAGCATCAGCCATCTGTGGGACACCATAGCGAGCAGCGTAATCAGGAGAAGTTTTAATTCCTTTTGCTGTTTGTCTTAATTTCGTGTCTAGGTTAGAAGCCTCTTGTTGTGCCTCTCTAACGAGACTTCTTTGCTGTGGCGTAATAGCACGACCCTCAACCTTACCACCACCTTGTAGTGTCTCAATAGTCCAACGCTTTAATGCACCAGCACCAAAGGAACGCATCTCTAATGGTTCTAGGATAAGGTTTGCTTCTGTTGCTGGTAATCTTCCAACATCTTTACCACGCATAAGTGGAGAACGAGAACCAGCAGATAAACCTTCTGCAACCAAATCAGTTGTGCCTTCCATCAAAGCACGGAAATCACCAGTAGAAATTAAACCACCTCGGTAGTCTAATCCTCTAACGATGTCGCTTAATTGTTTGTTGCTTAACTTACCATAATCATTTAACTTACGAGCAACTGCTTTAAGTCTTTCTATTAGTTCTGGTTGATTTTTTAAATTGTAATGTGGAACAAAACGACCTTCGGCTGCTTGGGTTCCAGTCATTCCTCTACTACCAGTTTCTCTTGCTGGTGTAGCAATCTGTGGTTTGGTTTGAGCCATAACAATTTCTACATCGTTCTCAACCATTTCCCTTGCGATTTTACCAATTTCAGTTTTATCTCTGGTGTGTTCTAGAATTTTTGCTGCTTGTTCTTTTCTCGCCCAAGTGTTTCTTGTAATAGCACGGAGGTCATCAAAGCCAGTAAGTCCCTTTGTGTTTTCATAAACATAAGCCAAGGCTCTATCAAAAGCGAATTGATTTTTTAATCTAGGAACAAGTGTTGCAGCATCTGGTGAATTGTAAATCGCCTCAACATAACGAGCCAACTTCGGTCCTGTCCCAGCAGCCTCATCAACCTGACGCAAGAGAGCATCTACTGCTTCATCACGCTTTGCTAATGCACCAAGGTTGTGTGCTAAATCATCTGCATTAATTTTACCAAGACCTTTTGCTCCTGTTCCCATTTCATCAAGAGAACGCATCTGTCCGTCAAAGTCATCAACAACCCTAGTCATTTCATCTAGCGGTGTGCCTGCTCTGCCGATTAATTCATCTGCTGCACCAGTAGCGCCTGTTGTCCTTGGGGTCAGCAAACTATCAAGTTCATCTACAATCTTTCCATAGTTTTCAGGAGCAGCACCTTCTAATGCTTCTCTTAATGCTTTACCATAAGAAGTGTTTTCTAATCCTTCCTCTGCAATTCTTGCTAATGCTTTCTCCGCACTAGCCTCTGCTCTTGCAATCTCTCTTGCACCAAGAGAACCAGCAAGGTCAGCAGCCATAACAGAACGAACATCACCAACAGGAAGATTAGTCTTAAAGCGATTAGGTGTGAGAATAGAAACAAAATTTAAATCATCTAGGAAATAACGAGCGCCAACACCAGCACCTGTTTTACCTGCGGTCATTAAAGATGATAGTGCTTTCTCTCCACCATAGATTGCACGACGGGCTTTGTAAAGTTGTCCTGTTGTTCTCAATCCTTTTGCAGCACCACCAGCCATTCCAAGCGAAGGGTCTAGCAAATCAAGCATAAAACCACCAGCAGTCATAAGAACTTTGCCTGTGGGCGACATCTCCATTAAGTCTGCACTTTCGTTCATCTCCATAGTGAAGCCACGATTTTCTGCAACATTTAAAAGAATTGGACTATCTGCATAAAGAGGTGTCTTTTCTTCTCTGCTTTCCTGTCTTAATTCTTGTAATGTTTTTTCGCCCTCTTCTGTAAAGGCACCCTCAAATAATGTTGTGGTTCCCTCAAACATAGCAGAAGCACCTATGTTAAGAGGAGACATAGCAGAGCGAAGAAACCAACCAGCAGGTGTTTCTATTGTTCCACCGAATGGTGTAGTAGAACTAAAAATTCCTAACTGCGTGTAGGCTTCTGGGTCAGCAAGAACTTTTGGTTTCTTTTCTGGGTCAGCCCACCAAAGGTCTGGGACTGCTCCTGCTTGCATAGTTCTTGCACGAACTTCTGCTTGCTCTCTTTCTATTGGTTTTTGGAATTCACTAACAGGGTCAGGAAGTTCTGTGGTTTGTTGTCTTTGGATGTCGTAAGCATCAGCAAGAACATCTGTTCCATCAGGTAAGCGATAATAACGCTCGGTCTGTCCTGTTAATTCTTCTGCTGTTTCTTCTCTAAATTGTCTTTGCTGGTCTTTGTAAATAACATCAAAGTAAGCAATCTGTGCTGGTGTAAGGTCAGGCACGGCAGCCCCCTGCTGCCTCTGCCTAACAAACGCTTGATAAAGAGGGTCAGCAGGACCGACCCTAGCCGCTTGCTCGTCTTGGAGCATAGCACCCTCACCCTGCAAAGTGCTTCCAAGGGCTTCCAGTTCCCCTAGAACCTCTTTAAAAATTACATCAGGGGGTCTGGTAGGGTTGTTTCTTCTAACGGCATCATAGGCTCTCTGGATGGCTTCACGCTGCAATTTTGCTTGCGCCTCATCCATTCCTTCTTGTTCTCTAAATGCTTCTTCTAATTTTGCAAAATCAATTGTGCTTTCTGCTGCAACCCTAGACCTTTCACTTTCAGCAGAATAATCTGGAAGATAAACCTGTGGTCTTAAAGCAGTAAATAAATCAGGCGCACCATCTTCTGGTCTAGGAGGCAACTGCATAGGAGGTGCAGGCTCCTCAAAGCCAGCCATCTCAAAAGGTGTAGCAGCAAGTGAGAAATCAAAAACTTTTTCTGGTAATGTTCCAAAGGTTGATTGCAAAGGCATAAGATAATCGCTGGTAAATTCATCCTGTGCGATTGCTTTTGCTTCTTCTGGTGTTCCAGTAAAAGGTGCAGACTGGATTAATTCGTTTGTTCTTGCCTGAACGAATTGTGTTTGCTTCTGTTGTAGAAGACGGATAAGTTCTCTTTCTCTATCTGCTTCATCTTGCAGAAGCATCGCCTGTGCGATTTGCTGGTCTAGTGTAGGTGGAGCCATTAATTATTCCTCTATTCTGGGTTCTGGATTGTAGTGTCTAGAATTTGTTTTGCTAATAAATAAGATGTTGCTTGTTCTCTGGTCTTTGGGTCATCGGCATAAACCCTGTTAATCTCTGCGTAAGAAGGTTGGATTGGGTCTCCACCTTCTCTGCTATTAGCAGCGTAAAGATTATCTACAACAATAACATAGTCAGCAACCTTTCTGGCTCTTTCCTCTGGTGGTAGATTTGTTTTTGCAATTCTCTCAAACTTCTTTGGCTGATTTGCAAGACGGGTTGCTTTCTCAATCATTTTGATTTTGTAAGCATTTCTTCTATCCATCGTAGTCTCTGCTCTTTGAGCCGCTCTTTCAGCGTCTCTTTCAGCACGGGATGGAATTTGTTTTACTTGTCCTGTAAATGGATTAATGCGTTGAGAAGGCATCTGTGCTAATTCTTCTTCTCTTGCAATCCCTGCTTCTGTTCTTCTATCAACAGGTGTTGGAATAAGACTACTAACACGCTCGCCAAATGTTGGAGGTGCTTGGTAAGTTTCAGTTGGGATTTGCTGCTGGTAATAAGCAGATGCACCTTGCTCCTGAATTCCTTGTTCCATTTGTAATCTTTGTAATGCTTGTTCCTCAAAACCTAATGCTCTCATTTCAGCAAGGAAGTCAGCAGCGGTTTGTGTTTTTTGGACTGGCTGGAAAGAACTACCATAACGCTGTGGAGGAAGACCTTGCATTTCTCTCATTCGGTCTTCTTCTAACAACTGCTGTTCTAATTCACCAGACACAGGAAGTTGTGATGCAGGCAAACCTATTCTTTGTGGAACAGGTCTGGTAAGCATAGGCTCCTGTGCTATTGGTTCTTCTTCTTCCATAGGTGGAAGTTCTGGTTCTCTTGTTTTGGACGGGGGGAGCGTTGCAGGTTCCGTTGTTCTAAAATCAAGGAAATCTTGTTCCGCAACTTCTCTACCCCCTAACTGGTTTAACATTCCAAGAACACCCTGACGACGGATTGATGCAATCTGTTGAGGGTTTAGTTCTACATCTGGATTAGCAGCACGAAAATCTGCTAGTGCTTTGTCTGCTCCAAATGCAGCGATGTCTTGTGCTGCTCTTGTTGCAGCAGGTTCGTCAAAACGAGGAAGCATTCTGGTAGGTCTTGGTGCTAAACCAAAGCCACCTTCTCCATAAGCAGATTGGAATTTGCCTCTTGTTCTTTCTAGCAAATCAACAGATGGAGCAGTAGGTAATTGTAGCCCACCAAGTTCTGCTTGTAAATCTAAAAGTTCTTTTTGTAATCTTTCTCTTTCTTTGGAATAATCTACGGCTTCTGCTTTTCCTACACCTGCACCTGAAATGCCTTGCTGAATAGGCTTCGCTTCTCTTTGTTGTCTTGTAGAGGTTCCTTCTAATAGGTCTCCTCCTGCTCCACCTGCTGGCGGTGTTTCTTCTGGTGCAGTTTGGAATGATTGATAGTCTGCAACATAATCAGCACCATAAGCAGAAAGAACTGATTGTTCTGCTGCATTAGGGTCTCTACCATCAGCAATAGCCCTGTCTCTTGCATCCTTAACAGAGGCAGCAACAACTGCTGCTTTCATAGTTCTTTCATCACCAGCAGTAATTCCACCACCTTCACCTAACTGGAAGTTGGTTTGGGTTGTTGCTTCACTTGCTTGTGTTCTAATTCTTTGTTCTTCATCAGTTTCACTAGCGGCTGCTCTTGTGCTTATTTCTCTAACACGCTGGAAACTATCCTGACTATCACTAGATAAATCAGCAATTAATTCTTCTTGTGTTTTTGCACCACGACCACCTGAACCAGCAGTCTCTCTTTCGGTTGTTGTTATTTGTTCTTGTCCTGCAAATTCCTGTGATGACTGCTGACGCAAACGGGCTTCTCTTGCTTGGGCTACACGCCTTGCTTCTGCATTCTCTGCTGATTGTAAGTTGTTTTCTAACTGCTGGTCTCTTGTTAGTTCGGCTCTGTTGAGCGCATTAATAGCAGCATTTGTTTTTGCAATCTCGCCTCTAATCAATCTTTGCTGGTCTGCATAGATTTTAAGTTGCTGCTGATAAGCCAACTTCTCAAATTCTAACGCCATCAATTCGCTTTTCTGTGCTTCTTCCCACATCTTCCAGCGGAGATTAGTGATAAGTTGAGCGTAGCCTTCACCACGACTGGTTCTTGCAGTTGGCTGTTCTACCTCAATAACATAAGCGTTTCTTCCATTTACTTGTCTAATAGCCATTATTTTACTGCCCTGTGGTTGTGGTTGGTGTAGCGTTTAAAGTTCTGTAAAGAGAAAGTGCCTCTGGATTTTTTGCACTAATCTCAATCAATCCTCTTGCTTGGTCGTCGCTAATCCCATAAAGTTGTGCGATTGCTGAAACAGAATTCTGTGATGGTGTGGTTGCACCCTGAATAATCTTCTGCTGTGCTGCTGAACTAAACCCAGCCTCAACACCAGCGGCTCCAATAGATGCAATCCCTTGCGCTCTACGGGCTGCAAATTCACCCTGTGCTGCTTCTAATGCTCGCAGTTCATCAATCTGTGCCTGTTCTTTTGCTAGGTCTTGTTCTGCAATAGCCTGACTTACTGCTTGGTTCTGCGCTCTTAACTGCTCGTCAGCAACCTGTGCTTCTAATAGTTTTGCACCAGCAACACCCTGACCCATTCCTGCTAATGCTCTCTGTCTTTCCTGTGCTGCATAATCAGCGGCAGCAATAGATTTGCTTTCTAGCCTACCTTCTAATGCTGCTCTTTCTTTATCAGTTAAGCCAAGAAGTCCCATTTCTTCTTTGCGCTGCAAATCTTGCATTCTTTTCTTTTGTTCTCTCTCAAACTTTGATGGGATAATGTTTGGAAGTTGAGAGATTGCTGTGCCTGCTGTTGCACCTAGGATTGCTAATGTAATTGGGTCCATAATTTATTTCCTCATAATAGTGAAAAAGTCAAGAGCATTTACAGATAGAAGACCTCTACAACAAAGTTCCTTGCAGAAGTCCAACCTTCTTCTACCTTTGGGTTAATTGCTACTTGTAAATCGTGCTTGCCTTTTGATAGGTTGAGAGCAAACTGAAACATTACTTGTCTTCTTTGTGCTGCATTACCACCAGCATTTGGGTCTAGAACACCTAATGATGCACCTGCGCTCTCAAAGACATAGCCTCTTGTTCCTGCTATGTAATCAGGTGTAGGATTGGCTGTGGTGTAATCTGTGTGTCGCAGAAGAACTTTGTTTTCCCATTTACCATTTCCATCACCACCAGAAGTGTTGCTGTTGTCTGTTGAGATAAATGCTGCCTGAAAAGTAATCTGCACCCAAGCGTTTTGGTCTAAAACAATTTGTTTTCCACAACCAAACAAATCACGATAAACAACAGAAGATGCAGCAGTCTGTGTGTTGGACTTTGTAGTAGAAGTAAAGTAAGCACGATTAAGGGCTTCACTATCTATGTTCTGTCCTGCGATAAATGACGAAGCAAACTTGTGGTCGTCTGTAATAGGTTTAAATTCTCCTGCTTCTATCTCATCAAATTTAAAATCACTACCAACATCTGCAACAACAATCTCTTGATTAGAATAAACTTTTGCTGCTTCTTCGTTAAGATGCTGATTGTCTGCAAACAAAACTGCATTATCTACATAATTGTAAGGTTTAGTAAAAGCCATAATTTATTCCTTTATTAAAATTGCTGTGATGTTATTTCTTGTTATGTCTGCTTGATTACCAGCACCACCATTCGGTCCTACTTTAACTTGCAGTTCTACTTTCTCAATAGTTCTACCTGTTATTCCAACACGCCAAACACCAGAAAAAGAAAAGTTCCTCCACCAAATAGCGGTGTCTAAACCTGTGGTGTCGTTAGTTAATCTAGACCTGCGATTAAAAGAATAACCACATTCTGCTATGGTCTCGGTTAATGTTCCACCACCATCGTTGTAATAAACAACTAGGCGCATTCCTATGCAGTTGTAAGAAGCAGTTGCATTTGTTCCATCACCATCATCATTACAAATAACATCTCCAATTATTCCAGAGGTTTGCACCCGAAGAAGATGTGTAGCATCAGCAGTTCTATTGATTGTTAATGAACTTGGTGTTCCGCCAGAATTAACTAAAACATAGTTGGTTGATTGTGTTGTAAAACCAGTTGTTGTTGGATTATCAAAAAAGAAAACTTCATTTGCTAGTGTAGAACCAGCCGATTGATTAAAGTGCGCTCTTGTAGCCCAATTAGGTTTTGTGTTTAATTCAGTAATAGTGATTGCTGCTAAATCATCATAAGGCTGGTTTAGTTCTGCTGCTGTTGGTGTGTCGCCTTCTCTAAATTTTGTAAATTTAATTGTTCCCATTTGATTACCTCTTTGTGTTGCGGCACATTATTTCAGCACCATAGATGTCTATTGGTCTGCTGGGATTACCTTGATAGTTAGTTCCAACAGCATCACTTGTTAATGCTCTCCAACGCAAATCTATTTTTACATTCTGCGAACCAACAGGAACTTTAAAAGGAATAGTGCAAGTAATTCTGCGAGCATAAATCCAAGAAGTCTCTGCAACAAGAACATCATTTACAAACACACCCCATTCGCTCCACCAATCTTCACCAAAGAAAATTCTAAATGTAGTGTCGTCGCTTTGATAAACAATTCTATCTACGCCGTGGAAAAAATCAATAACAGCACAACCTGTAAGCATTCCTTCTTGTGCGTCAAATTCCAAGAAGGTGTAATCCATAGAACCATAATCAGTTAATTTATTCCAACCAGTAGTCCAGTTTGCTGTTGGTAAATTAATAGATGTGATTGGTTCCCAAACATCTAGCCCACCTTCTGCAACATTCCATCTTTTTATTCTATGGTAATCTTGTGTTGCACCTGAATAAGTTAGTGTTCTATTTCCATTTGCAAAAACTTCCGTAGAAGAAGCATCAGCAAAATTATCAAATGTTAAAGCATCAACTGGAAAGTTATTTGCGTTTAAGTTTCCATTTATTTCTTTTAATGTTCCGTCCAGATTATCATTAATGTTCTCTGGCTTTACAGCCTGAAATCTAAATGCTGGTCTTTTTGCGTAAGTTTTAGACATTATCTTGCTTGCCCCTTATTAAGTCTTGTTCTTTGATTTAGTGTTTGGATGTCTGCTGTGTCGTAGTTTATGTGAAAACTAATAAGGTGGAAAGGAACATTAGCAGGTTCCAGTTCTTTGGCTGGCTGTGTCTGTAATCTAAATTTAAATTGATTTATTAATTGTGTGTTAGTGTCCCAGCGAAGACGAATTATTCTTGCATCTTTTAATCTATCGTTGCTTATTGTAAATGGAACTTTGGTAATAGCACCATCACCAGCACCAAACACAGGGTCTTCTTTTGTTGTAAAGACACGCTCATTCTTTGATTGTTTTTGTCCTCCCGCTGAAACAAAATCAACATCGTAATCAGTAGCATAATCTAATGCAAGTGATAAATCACCATAAGAAAGAATTTCTGCTTCTACTGAATAAACACGATGCTTGACGCTATTATCTCCAAAGTCAATCCAATTACTTTCCCAGACTGCTGCTGGTCTATTAACATCATTAACTTGATAAGTTGCTGTGTCCTGATTAAAACCTTGCACGAAGAATGTTTGACCGAATGAACGACTACCAGACCAAACTACAAGCGGAGAGACAGAAGCCCCAAAGGAACCAATAATAATAGGAGAGCCTGAACCACCTAGACCAGTCCAAGAAGGAGCGCATCCCATAACAAAGTGTCCTTCTGGGTCAGTAGCAGCACAAGTAAAACGAAATAGATTTTCATTAGCATTTCCTACTGCACCTCTAATAGACCACATCCCATTATCTAAATGATAAACCAATCCCTTTGTAGGAACTGAATTACTATCTGTTGCAAAATGGAACCAGACTTCTCTTTCCTGTGGAGAATAACAAGCCCAAGCATTACCTAGTGCTGCTTTATTTATTTCAGCAATTTCTTTATCTAGTGTCTCGCTTACACGGGTAATTGTAATCTGTGAGCCACCATCTAAACCACCTTGGATTAGGAAGATGCCTTCTTCGTTCATAAACATAACACCTAGGTTTGCAACAGAACAAATAGCATTTGATGCAATAGTTCCCAAGTTATTTGCTAGGGTTGAGATTGTAGGATTACCTTGCCCGTCTCTTCTAATAATCTCAATAGAATTTCTACGGAACACTAACAAGTTATTGTAATAAGAATAAAGTTGTGTTATGTGTCCTCCACCAGTAGAACCAATCTCAAAGAAATTAAAAGAACCAAATTGTTCTGGATTTCCTTTCTCGCTGTAAATAATTCTAGTTGGTGTGCTGTCTCCACCACCAAGCCAAATGCGGTTGTCCCAAGCAGCACCAAACTTGTAAGTAGTGTTAATCTTTGATGAAGCAAATGTCTCTGGTGCCTGAACTACTAATGCACTATCAGGTGTAATGTCTATGTAGTGTGTGGTGCTATTATCCTCAAATTCCTTAACAAAGAAATAAAGAGCATCATTAGCATCTGTTGCACCAACACGACGAATGTTCTTTGTTCTGTAAAGTCTGCGAGCAGTTGTTCCTTCTGCACCTTGTGGTAGTTGTAGGACAACACCAAATCTCTGCTGCTGTGCTGCTGTTGATGGAAGCCAGTTAGTAGAAACAGGTGCAGACAAAGGACTTTCAGCACCATCTTCTGTAATGTAAGTCATAAACCAAAAATAGTTTGAGCGTTCATCATCAGCAAAACCAAGTCCCAAAGTTGATTTTTGACCGAAGACAGGACCGCAAGTTCCTCCTTCTAAATCATCTCCATCAAGATAAGATGGCTGCAAAGGTGAAACCTGTGGAGATGCTGTTGGTAGAGAGAAACTGAAATCTCTAAAATCTTCATTTCCACTAAACCAGATTGGCTTATCGTAGCCGTTGATAATTAAAAGGCGATTACCATAAGGAATAAATTGTGTTCCTACTTCATTTGTCTTTGGTCTTTTTCTATCGCTCTGCAAATAAACAAAATCGTTGTAATAATAGTTTCCTGCATAAGCCGAGCCTTGCCCTTTATTACCCCAAGCATAAAGTAAATCACCACCTCTTTCCCAAAAATAATAAATTTGTCCTGTGCTGGATTTCTCCCAGATAAAGCAAGCATCAGTTGGATAAAGCAAATGTTTTGTAATAGATGTTGCATTACCTACAAGTGTAAAAGATTGGGGAAACTTCCACCAACTTTCTATTCCTCTATCACACACCCAACCTAAACCATTAGGGTCTATGCGAAAATTGTAAATTTTATCTGCATAACCTAACTGACCTTTGTAGCGTTGGTCTAGACCAGCAGCATCAACAAAACTAATCTTTTGAGATTTCATAGCCATTAGTTAATTCTCCTTAAAGATTGGTAATCATAGAGCGGTGCCTGACGATTAACGCCAAACTGACCTCTTTGCACTTGGCTGTCTATGTGGTCGCAATAACGCTTCTGCAAGCCTTTAACTTCTGTCTCAATTCTTTTGCGGTAAGTGTTAGATAAACCTTCTTGTCCCATCTTTAAGTAAATGTCTTCTAATGCTTTAAACACAATCAACTGGTGGAATTCATAAGGCATCTCTGGACTATCAGTCCAAAGTGTTAAGTCTTCTGGTTTCTTGTAATAACGAATGATTGCATCTCTACGGAAGTCTTGGAATGTTGTAATTGACTGCTCGTTTTTAACCTGTGCTATTACCTCATCAAATCCATCAGGTCTTGGGTAAGGTCTAATCTGCTGGTGTTGTCCGTCAATCTCTACATAACGCTTCTGTCCGTTGTCTAACTGGTTAATGTTAGTCAAAGCCCCTGTTGCACTTTCATCATTAATAAAATAATAATCGTTGTAGTTTTCTGTGTTTCTAAAAATCCCACCATTAATAACCTGAACCCAACAAGGAAGTCCTTGTCTTTCTCCTGTCTGTCTGTTTAGATTTTTATTGTAGAAGAAAACCTTTCTTGCTCCACGCCAAGGTGTAGGCAATTCATCAAAGTTATTGTAAGCATCTGCTATGATGTCTGTTCCATCCCAAGACTTACAAGTAAAAAGAATTGCATTATTATTTCCCTCGCTCATCTGGATTGTAGCAGGTTCGCTTAATGCACCTAACTTACCAGCAACCTCAAAAGCCCAACAGAATTCATAATAAGTGTTTCCTAGGAAGCCTGTGCCTATGTCGTTTATTTCTGTAAGTTCTAGTTTCTCGGCAGCAGGAACCTGATAAGCAGGAGACCAAACATAAGCCTCTGCGTAGGATGATTTGTAATCTGCTCTTAAATCTACCTGCTCTTCTCTACGAGGCATAATAGCAGTTGATTTACCATAAGGAGGAAATGAACCTGCTGATGTGTTAAATGGATAATCACGATGACCGAAGTAAAGTAATTCTAAACAATCCTCTGGTAAATCATAAGTTCTTTTTTTAATAGCCCAATTAGTTTTAAATGTTCCAGCAGTAGGTGTAGGTGCAACAACTGGTTCTGCTAGGATAATCTCTGCCTTATTAACAACCTTTGCAATAATGTAGTCTCGGTTCTCAATCTCCATAGGCTGTCCTTCCCAAATGTTCTTTGCATCAATAACACCAACCTTTTCTAGCCTATCAATTCCAAACTGAAATAGAACACGCCTTTCTCCCTGCACCCAACTAATCCCTACTGATGTAGCAGGAGCAACAACATTTGCTGTGTCTCTATCTGGTAGGATGTCTGGGTAAAGACGATAGTTGATAGTCTTTGTAGCAAAAGTCCAACGCTTCATAGTCCAGATTGCATAAAGAGCATCATTAACAATCTCATCCATCTGGTCGTTAAACTGCTGCAAGTCTGGGGAATAGTCAGTTATGTTTTTTATTTTTTCTCGTAGGGCTGTAAGGTTCATAATGTAATTCCTCTTGTTCTCATTATGTAGTAAAAGTCAAGTAAAGAAAAAGCCCCAACCCCAGAGAGGGGAAGGGGCATAGTTCTCCTTTACCTGTAATGTAATCTTACCATTAGGTAAGAGAAGGCATTACATAAACACTTCTGGAAACGAAGCCTGCACCACCACCAGCAACTGGGTCAATTAGAAGACCACAGATGCCGAAAGTAGAAGCAGCAAGGTAAGCATCACTAACACCAGCGGTGTTGGTTGCAGATAGAGCAGCACCACGATTAATCGCAGCACCAGCATCATTAACCTTCGCTTCGCAAATTCCACGGGTGCAGATAAGGGCAGAACCGCCCTGAACCACACCGCCAGAGCCATCATCGTCTCTGCTAGAAGCAGGACCGAGGACAACACCGACAACGATAGAAGCGATAGAGGTAGTAGCAGCAAGACCACCAGCATCGTTTAGGTCAGCGGGACGCACAGAAATAGCAGCGACACCATCTGTGTTTGTAGCACCAGCACCATCACCGAGAGATAGAGCAACCCAATCGCCAGCAGTAAGTGCTGCATCGGCTTTAAAGGTCTCTACCTGTCTGCGGTTCATAGCGGCAAGTCCAACATCAACGGAGGCACCGAAACCATCTTTCTGTGTAGTTTCCAAATAGTTAATTAAAGTTTGTGTAGCCATAATGTTTCTCCTTTATTAATAATTAGCACTACGCATTAGAATGTGTCGCCATCAAACAGGACACCCTGTGAGCCAAGATGGTCGGCAATAAGTTGTGCCTTAACATAAAGTTGAGCGGCACGGGCAGTTGTTCCAGCAACATCCTCAAAAGGACTAACAGCAAAGTCAGCATCTTTGTGGAAAACAAGTTTAATCCCGTCAAAGTTGAGGAAATAACCTGAAAGTGGAGCATTACCAAAGTCAGCACTATTGTAGAGGAAACCAAGTTCCAAGTCCTGCTCTACGGCAGCACCTGCAAATGCAAGGCTCATTCTACCACCATCAAGGGTGCTTTCGCTGATGTAGCGTTCCTGTGCGAAAAGCGCACGACGATAGTTCGCCATAGCAGCCTCACTTAAAAGCACACAATCAATCTCGCCCATAGGAGAGACGCTGTTTGCGTTAATGTAAATCTGCTGCATTCCTCTAATGCCGTCTGTGCCGAAAGCAGCACCAACATCAAAGACTTGGTTAGTCCAGCCATTAACATTAAAGGTTGCCTTGGAAACACCACCAACAACATTATTCTGGTTTGGCTTGGTCTCGGCTTCTAGGAAACCACCAACATCACCATTAAGAGAATTCATAGTGGTGAGAATGGTAGAAGAACCAGCAAGAATTTGCTTGTTAAGTTCCCTACGAAGCATAGACATAACGCTTCTCATTCTGGCTTCTACGATTTTAACAATAGCCTTTTCGCCGCTGTTCTCCAATTCTTCCTTACGGGTAATAACAATTGGAGCGGTGAAATCACACCAGTCGTAGATTGCTGGCTGCAAAACATCCTTAACGGCAAGTGAAACAGGTTCATAGCCAGTAGGTAGTTCGGTGATTGTGCTGTGTTCCGCAATTGATAGGGGACGCTGAATTTTAATCCCACCATCTTCGTAATCAATTCCTCCGCTCTTACGGGCGTGGTCTAGAAATGCGACCTTCTGGTAAAGAGCATCAACCTCTCCATCACGGATAGAATAGAGGGTTGAGGAAAGCAAGTCATTAGAAATAGCCATAGTTTTATCCTTCCTTTTTTGTAAAATCCTATGATTGTGAATTATCTAAAATTAAAAGTGTCTCTGGAAAGAGGTTTTAGTTTTTAGTTCCTTCACCATTTTTAAATCCTTGGTGTCTCAAAGAGGTCAATAGATTTTACGGAGGGAAAGGTTGCCCGTCTCATTAAGTAAGAAATCGTCAAGTAAAAATTATCTTCGGCTCTTTTTGCCTACACATTTCCACTTTTTACGACTTAAATTATTGGGGGTGTTAGGGTCGTTTTGTTTTTCTTTTGGTAGTCCTTTTTTAATTCCATAAGAACGAGCGCAATAGGCATCGCCCTTCTTTGTGCTGGGCTGAATGCGTTGTTTGCCTGATTTGTTTTTTGCACCTGCTTGCCCGTAGGAAACCTTACGCTTTCTTCCAGTTTTCTTATCTGTGTAAGTTTTGGTAAAGCGTTTTCCCTTTGCAGGTTTAGTTGATTTAGTAGCCATAAAAAAAGACCCTCCCTACATTAAATAGGGAAGGTCAAGTTAATCATCTTGGAGGATAATTAAATCTTCTGCTGACGGGACTTATGGAACTGATAAGCAGACCAAGCATCACGGAACTTGGGTGTTCCAGATGGGGATGCATTAGCACCAGATGAAGTCTGTTTGAGAGCAGCACGACGATTGGCTCTCTGGGCTTCTATTTCGGCTTTCTCTGCCTCTATTCTTTCTGCCCCTACCTTTGCCTTCACTATGTAGTAAGCGTCCTCTAAACGCAATTCTGGACGCTCCATAAGCATCTTTGCAATAGGGATGCGGTAGGCATCATCTGTGATTTCAGGATTGGCTGCTTTAAATCTTTCCAATTCCATCTTTCTCTGTTCCATTTTAATTTGTTCTCTCGCAGGTTCTAGCATTTGCTTTAACTGCAAAGCAGCCTGTCTCTCAATTTCACGCTTCATTCCCTCTGGGTCATAAAGGTCAAATTCTTCCTGATTATTAGCAATTTCTACTGCTCTTTGATAAGCAGGGTTGTTTATGGTGCTAGACCTCTGCTGTTCCAAAAGTAAGCGTTCCTGCTCTAATTCTTTACGAATAGCAGCAAGTTCTTGGGTCTTCTTGGTGTAAGACGAACGAAGATTTCCTAGATGCTTTCTCACATCTTCTGGTAAATGCTGAACCCAGTTATGAAGTGGTTTCATTCCTTTGTGGTTTGCATCATCAGCGAATTCTGGGAATTGCTCTGCGGATAATCCTAGTAGGTCATCTATCGTGAGGTCTTCTGCAAGATGAGGTGATGCCTCAAATGCTTCGGGTGTCTCTGTTGTCTCAACTACATCGTTGTTCTCAACAGAGGTGCTGTTTCCAGTCTCTATTGTTTCGTTATTCATTTTTTCTTCATTCCTTTTGATTGTTTAGTTTTAATTGCAGCAAGACGCTTCTTCGCTGCTTTTTTAGTTTTTGATTTACCTGCTACATTTTTTATTTTGTAGCCTCCTTTTGTTTTATGAATAGGCATTACATCCTCTCCATAAACATAGCATCCATCTGCTCGTCGGTCATTTCTTCACCTTCCATAGCAGTTTCTGCACCAGACACTTCTTCCTCTTCCTTCATAGGCATAGGTTCTTTTAGAAATTTCTTAAAGTCCTTGTTGCGAGAGAGAGCATCTACACGACCAGCAAGCATTTTAAGTGAGCGGTCATCGGTAATAGCATCAAGAGAAATTACCATCTCTGGGTCTATCACTTCCATTTCAGCAGCGTCATTAGTAGCAGCAGAGAACATAGCAAGAATGCGTGTAAATTCTGTTGGGAACTTTGAGACATCAGCATCAAAAGTAGGATAGTCAGGAGCCTGACCGAATGCTGGTAGTAGTTTGTTAGTTGCCTTAACAAGAGCATTCATAGAATTCATAGTGAAAGAACCTTCTGGGGACATAGCCTCATAGTTCATTTCATCAGTCATCTCTGCTTCGTTAAGGTCTTCTGCAAGTGGGCTTTCCTCTGGGGAACGACCTGCGATTATTATTTCAGTAGCCATTTTAATTCTCCTTTATGGTTTCTGTTTTATTATCATAAATCTCATCAAGTTCCCCTGATAAGCAACGCTCTGCGGAAAAGGTGTTTGCTATTGCTTCGCCTAAATCCACACCAAGTTTTAATTGTTCTTCTATCGCACGGACTTCTGTTTCCTGACGATAAATCTTTTCTTTTCTTATTTCGGTTTGGTCTTCCCAATAATGAGAAGGCAAATCGCTTTCTGCTATGTAGCCATTAGCATTCATTATTTTTTCTTCTTGTCTTTTGGAACCAACTTCTCTACCTAGGGCTTTGGAAAAATAACCAGTTCCCTCTGCACCAATAAAATGAAATCCTTGTTTCTGTCTATGAAAGTCAGGATGTGCTTTGCATAGTTCTCCGCAAACAGGACAAGCAGTAGAGCGTCCCCAAGCAACAACAAAGTGTCCGTGGTCTTTACACAATCTGTGTTGGTCGTTTTCAGCCATTAGTCTTCTCCACCATAAAGTTTATCTAGTTCGCCAGATAAAGCCCTTTCAGCAGAGAATGTCTTTGCGTAAGCCTCACCCTTATCCATTCCAGATGCGATGTCTGCCTCAATCTGTCTAACATCTGCTTCTTTCTTTTTCATCCTTGTTTGCTTTGCTTCTACTGCATCGTTCCATCCGTGGTGTCCTAAATCGCTTTCTCTAATGTAGCCACGGGCATTCATAATTTTTTCTTCTGCTCTTGGACTATCTACATAAGCACCAAGGGCTTTGGAATAATAACCATTAACGCCCCACTTACCTGTGGTCTCGCCAATAATGTTAGGTGCTGTAATAACCCTGTAAAGTTCTCCTCCACAACCATCACTTCCATCTTCTGCAAATTCTTTTACAGAATTAGGGTCAAAGAAAAGATTGGAACCACAAAAGCCTTCCTTGACTAAACCTTCTATGGCTTCCCAAGAACACATCGCTTCGTGTTTCTTTCCACAATTGTAGCAACTGAATTGATAAAAAGGCATAAATTATTCTCCTGTGATTTGGTCTGCTGAACCAACAAGTGCGTTTGCTAGTGTCTCTGCACCAGTTGCTTGTTCTGTTGGTGTGCCTTCTTGTAATGCCTCTTCCTCTGGAACACTACGGGAACCTACTTTGGGAGCCTCTGGTTCGGGTTCTGGGGCTTTTAAAAAATCTTCTGGTAGTTCATAAGCCCTAATAATTTCTGCCTTTAATTTATCAGCAGGAACGCCTAGGGATGTAAGAACTGGTAGAAGAGAAATAAGATTTTGTTTTTTGATTGCATCTGCAATTGGCTGGTTGCCTTGGTCTAGGGCAGAGATGCGGAACTTTCCGTGCAGGTCTTTTGCAGTAATAACTTTTGCCTTACCACCAACTGATAGGACTGCTTTGTCTCCATCTTCTGCTAAAAGGGATAGTTGGCGCAAATAAATGTCCGCAATCATTTCTATTGCAAAATCACGCTCTCTCGCCATCTTACCAATCTCACTAGCAGAATAAGAAGCAAGGGCTGTAATCTCTGTTGCAGTTGCACGGGTGGCTTCTCCTCTACTGAAAGGAGCCAAGATAGAACCTCTGTTAATGTCCTGTTCTATTTGGTTTAAGTAGCGGTCAAAGTTAGTTGTAATTGGTTCTACCTGAATTGCTTGGATAAGACCAGCAAGTGTCTGCTCGTCTGTTGCAATCATAGCCCCATCAACACCAGCAGTAATCTTTGCTAATTCTTCCTCATCAAAAGCACCTTCCTTGTAAATGAACTGGCGACTATCACGACGAACAGCATTAGCCCAATAAGTTCTTAAAATGTTTTTCTCGTAAATCTGGTCGTAAATTCTAGAAACTGCTGATAAACCATCCATAGGCTTTTCAGGCTTACGAGCATAATAGAGGGGAGCAAGATTAGAAAGGGGGCGGTCGTCATAAGTTCTCACAGGGATTTCAGTTTTCTGTAATAGTTCTTCTCCGTTCTTGTAGTTGGGAGACCAGAAGTAAAGTTGGTCGTAAGCAAAATCATAGAATTCTAAAACTTCTATGTAAAGGTAATCATCAGGTAAGTCTGTGTAGGTTGCACCTGAATAGCCATAGATGTCTGCACCACCACGATAGTTTCTATCACCAGTCCCAAAGTAATCTTGTTTAGGAACTGCTGTGAAGTTCTTTGCTCCAAATTTTTCTCTTGCCTCTGGAATAGTTAAGAAGTAATGATGTCCGCAAAATCTTTGCTTGTCCCAACCACTAGCATCTCTATCAACAACAACTTCCCAAGCAGGGACAGCACGAATAGAAACTTTCTCTAACATCTCCTCACTATCAACAGGAGATAATTTTAAAAAAGAATTAGGATAAATAAGAGCAAGACGAGAAGCAATTTCTAGTTGTTCTCTCTGGGCGAATAGCCAACGATTTGCAGCGGCTTGTGCTAGGTCAGGGTCTCCTGCTGCATTTGCTGCGTCAGCCCCAATAACAACCGCAGGAGCCTTGGAAAAAAGAGCAGCAATAAATCCCTCAACATAAGAAAAACAATCAGCAGTCTCAACCCTAATCATTTGGTCTGCGTGTGTCTCACCTTCCCAAAACTTATTTTCATAGGCATTCTTGTAGCGTTTAAGTTCTCCCATCTGGCTTTCCCAGAAGTCTCTATGGTCGGTGAGAACCATTCGCAGGAGAGCAATTGTGTCTTTATTAGTTCTAGGCATAATTAATTTTCCTTCTCTACCTTATGAGGAAAGGTCAAGTGTAGTCTTTCTCTCCCGTGTTCCTTAATGCAATCCTTACAAAAGCCCTCGTCATCATTTAATTTATCTTTTTTAAAAAAGCCACTTTCCTCTGGTTTGGCTGCTCTGCACTTGCAACAACGCAAATAACCATCTGGTGAGACCAGACGAAGCGATGCTCCAAAGTGGGCTACAAGCCTATGCTCGTTAGGTTTTCTTTCTTCCATAGTAATCTCCTTTAATAGCGTCTATGTTTATGATTGGCGACACCAGCAGTTTGTAGGATGCGCTGGCTTCTTTTATGTTTAATAAAATCTGGTAGATAAGTTGTCTTTGGTAGTTTAACATTTCCAAGACACATAGCACACAGGGACATAGCAACAGCGTTGTCTCCGTGAGATGCAAGATTATCTGGGATTTGGATGTGTCCCTTTTCATTTACTTGCAGGCTTCTTATTTCTCCAAATGTTATGTTGTCTATGTTGTAGATGTAGCCCTCACGAATTAAAGTTTTTAAATTCTCAAACATAAGGGTTTTTGTTTTAATTGTTGTAGTCCAGTCCTTTCCGTCCTCATCCATCCAGAACCTACGGAAGCCCTGATGTCGTAGTTCATTAAGAACAACATTACCATAGTTGTTGCTTTCTACAAGTGTTAGAGCATCGTTGTAGTTTCCTGAAACATCAATAATAATCTCTGCAAGAGAAACAGGATTTATTTTATTGGAACGATAAATTAGCACAGGTTGATAAGTTGTTTTAGAAATAACAAACACAACGCTGTAATCTCTATTAACACCAGCAGCCACATCCACCCCAATAGCATAGCGGTCATCTGGTTTAGGGTCATCAAAAACTACCCATTCTTCATTATCAACTTTAATAACTTCTACATTTTCTAAATCTTTCTGGGTAAAATAAGAATTACCAATTTGCTTGTAAGCATCTTCTAGGGTCTCTGGAAATTCTCTGGAAAATTTATCAAATCCTATTTTAGAAATCTGGTGTCGTCTCCACCATAGTTGATTATCATTTAAGTCCCAGCGTTCTGCAAGGGCTTGCTCTTCATCTGTTCTAGTAAAATCATTTCTTTTAGGAACAGGTAGATGGTAGGAGGAATGTGCGAACCAAGGAAAAAATAAATAATTCCAATCAGCCAATCCTCTTTCTACTTTTAAAATCTCTTGGTGCATAGCATCGTTGTAGAAGTTGGCTGTGCTTTCCATAACTAACTGCCCGTCGTTTAGAGCAGCAATTGCTGTGGCTTTTAATTCTTCTGGATTATCTGCAAATGCAAATTCGCTTATGTGAAGTTTGCTTACAGAGAAAGAACGAAGACCACCTCTGTCCTGTGATGATGCTGCTACAATTCCAGCACCACTATCTTTAAATCTAAATTCTGTTGTGTTGTCTATGGCTATTGGTTTTTGTAGGGCTACGGGTAAATTAAAATAAAATGTTTTATGGATTTCTAACAGATGTTTTGATGATGCTAATTTGTGAGATAAGATTGCATAGGTCTGTGGGTCTTGTGATGTGTAGGCACACCAAAAGAAATAAGCACAGATAATAGTTGATGAACCAATCTGTCTTGGCTTTAAGATTAATGTGCTGTCTCCCTTATGTAATGCTTCTACAATTTTAATTTGTTCTTCGTTAGGATTTAGATAAACTAATTTTCCTTTCTTATTTACAATCTTTAATCTGCTGATAAATTGTAGGGGGTCATTAAAGAGATTTGATAATTTCTTATCTAACTTCATTACCATCTATCCTATCTTGCTTTCTTGACCCAAGCATCTACTTCTAAAATCTTTTTATTTAATTCTCCATCTACTACTTCTTCACCTCTATCTCTCTTATCCTTTTCCATTCGTAGCAAATGGTCTAGGAATGCTTGGATGTCTCTTCCTGAAAAAGTCCGTGCATTATTATTATCTTCTTTTAATTCTACACAGGCTAGGTCTAGACAAGCCCAAATAAAATCTTCTATCTTTCTGTTCTCTACTGCTTTACGCATAACATTTCTGGGTAGTGCTTTACGAGCCATAATAAATCTCCTTTAATCTTTTATGTCGTCTCACTATGTAGGAAAAGTCAAGCATTAATTTATTTTATCCATTCACCTGCTTTACCATTTCATCCCAGATTTCCTTTGAGGTCTTCTTAACCTCTGGTGGAATGTCGTGCCTTCTGGAACCATTATTAGTCCAGTAGATTACATAATTATTATTTTCCTCCAACTTCACACAGGTCAAGATGCCTGTGCCTTCATCTACAAACTTCCGTAGCAACATCGTGTTCTCCTTACACAGATAATCTAACGCCTCCCAGCCCTGTCGTCAAGCATTAATTTATTTTGTTTTATTCTCGGCATAAAGAGAAAAGCCCCAAGCATTTCTGCAAGGGGCTAGTGAGGTAGAACTTATGGAGGATTATTCTATCTCGTAAGTCCAACTACTTGTTTGACTATGTGGATGATAAGATGTTGCACCTACCATTATTGGTTCATCAGGATGATTATTAATTTTATCTCTATCACTATGAGATAGAACGCAACGCTCAAACCATTCTGGTGTGAATGCATAATTTTGTAATGCATTATTTTCTAATAAGTCGTGTGCTACTGCTGGACTACAATTTGCATTACACCAATCAACAATCATCTTACGGCAATCATCAAAAGATTTATTTAATTTATTCTCAAACCATTCTCGGTTCTTCTCAACTTTCCAGATGTAATTAATCTCCAAATTACCTTGTGCCTTACCATCATTAATCTCAATCCCATTCAGGAACTTGTGGATGGTAAGTCTGGGTGATAGATTATTTAAATCTTTTACAACCATAACAGGATTGCAAGTTTTACTATCTAAACTTTTAATGTAATTGTGAAAGAGGGTCTCGTCATCCTTGTAAAGATTGTGCTTCCAATTATTAAATAATTCTCTCGTCCAGTCATAGACATTTGGATGGTAATTATTTTCTTTGTAGTCCTGATAATCTTTGCCGTCAAAGATGTCGCTATGCACTTCACGCCACCAAGTTTTTAAATCTTTTTCCTTTTGATTAACAAGTGCATTATGGTTTGCTTTTGCATCCCTAATCTCTTTATGTGCTTGGGTCATAAAGTGCTTGGATAAATCAGTTGTTCCCCACTTTTGTTTGTAGGTGGGATGAACTAAAATAGTTTTCTTTTTAGAATTCTGGGGACACATAAAGGTGAATGAATTAAATTTACATTTATCCCTGCGTGTGTTCTCTACAAAGCCAGTCTCGCAAGTAATCAAATTATTATTCCAGAAATTTGGAATTAAATTTCTCCATTCATTTACTGACTTCTGTTCGGCTGGTTCTAGTGCAACATCGGTAATGATGCATAGTTTCCAATCAGGTGTGTTCCAAGTAGAATTAAAATTCCACCAAACTAAATCACCTACTTTTATCTGGTCGCTGGTGAGATAAGACCAATTGCTATTATGTTCCATTTTTAAATCTCCTATGGAAAGGATGCACCGCCAAGCGCATCTGTAATAAATAGTTCATAGAAAAAGAAAAAGCACATTTAAATGAAACTTTTTTTCCAATCCCTACACTATTATTGTAGCATAATTTTTTGG
>Ga0208898_1000490_pt1 | contig 30843 bp, 57 predicted proteins | sample VirMetDEL_Mar_4_FD_184513 | JGI IMG/M metagenome (GOLD analysis project Ga0208898, IMG submission 184513) | Aqueous microbial communities from the Delaware River and Bay under freshwater to marine salinity gradient to study organic matter... | ecosystem: Environmental > Aquatic > Marine >...
ACAAAGATTATGATAAAATGCAGAAACAAATAGACCGAATATCTTGGCTATTAGATGCAGATGCTAGAACAAATTAAGGAGGCATTATGGCTACAGAAAAAGAACTACAAAAACAATTAAGAGAAGTTAAAAGAGAAGTAAGAGAATTAAGAGAGCATAATAAGTTCTTATTAGATAGACTAGAAAAAGCACACGAAAGAAATGCGGAAGTTAGAAAGCAAATGATGACTATGACTTTTGATGATGTTTTAAAAACACAAAAAGAACTAGCGGAATATCAAGCTAAATTTAAAAAAGATCAGGAATTAATGGAAGCATTTGACAAACAATCACAAATTAAACTAGGCGAGTTAGGTGCATAATGGCTAACATGACTAAGTTAGAGATTGGTGAAAAGGTAGAAGTATTAATCACCAAGCTAACAGTCATGGAAGAAAAAATAGATCACCTTCAAGAAGGTTTAGAAAACGCAAATACTAAAATTGAGGATTTAGATAAATCAATCAATATGGCTAAAGGCGGATTAAAGGTTTTAGTCATCATTGGAACAGTGGTTGCTATCTTAGTAGGATTTGTAAAACTAATTGGTGTCATTAAGTGACCTTAAAAGCAATATTCCTTGTGGGATATTTTTGCTACAATTCAGTCTGTATCTCTGTTAATGAAAAAACCCAATCCTTTGAACATTGTAAAATCTTAGGAACTGATCTAAAGTTAATCTTAGATGAATACAATATTCGCAAATACAGATTTGCTTGTGTAAACGCAGCAGATGTTGGCGCATAAAAAAATATTAGTTATTGGTGATACTCACTTTCCTTACAGTCACCCTGAGTGCATAGAGTTCTTAGCTAAACTCAATAAATATTACAAACCTGATACAGTCATTCATATTGGAGATGAAGCTGATTATCATTCACAGAATTTTCATGGTGTTGATCCTGATCTACCCAGTGCCTTTGATGAATTAGAAGTCACTAAGTCATGGATTAAAAGACTAGAAAAGATATTTCCAAAAATGACCTTACTAGAAAGTAATCATGGTAGTTTAGTCTTGCGTAGAGCCGTAGCTAATAAGATGTCTAGGAGATTTATAAAACCCTATAATGATATTTTAGAAGTCAATAAGAAATGGGAATGGAAAGACAAACACATTATTAAAACAGATAAGAATACAATTTGCTTTGCACATCAGTTTTCCAAAGATATTGCCAAAGCGGTCAAAGAAACGAGTATGTGCTGCGTTCAAGGACACTTTCACACAGTATCAGAGGTTAAATTTGTAGCTAATGATTTTGCTTTAAACTGGGGTATCTCTACAGGATGCCTAGTGAATAAAGATAGTTTAAGCATGGCATATATGAAAGTTAATGTAGCAAAACCTATTCTTAGCTGCGCTTTGATTACAGATGGCATCCCTGCCATTACACCTATGGTCTTGAAGAACAATGGATCATGGGATAAAAATATCTACATATGAGGATCGTTAAAGTAGGTAATCAGATAAGATTAACTATGACGAATGAAGAACTGGCAGAGGTCACGAGCCGCAACAGTTTAGATTTACATATTGGATATCTAAATGTATTGCAGCAGGATCTTAGTAAGGTAATGACGGAACTATTACCAAAGGTTAAGAAGGTGAGAAAGAAATGAACATAGATAGAATTAAAAGGGATATTATTTTATCGGAGGGGATCAGACACACTGCTTACAAAGACACGCTCAATAATTGGACTATAGGCGTAGGTCATTTAATCAAATTACCTGATGAGGAATATTTAATAGATAAAGAACTCACATCTTTAGAAGTAGATCAGATATTTACCACTGATTTAAATCAAGCCATTGATGATGCAAGAAAGTTTATTGATGTAAATGATATCCATGAAGAAGCATTTGAAATAGTGGTTGATATGGCATTTAATCTTGGACTACCTAAGTTGATGAAGTTCCAGAAGTTCAGACAAGCCTTACTAGCCAAGCAGTATAAAATGGCATCTATAGAAATGTTAAATAGTTTGTGGGCTAGGCAGCTACCGAACAGATCAAAAAGATTAGCTAAAAGAATGAGAGGTTTAGCATGATGGGATTATTAAGTGCGGCTGCACCTATGATCAAAACTTTATTTAGTACCATAGATAAAACGATAGACAACAAAGCAGAAGCGGAAAAGATCAAACAAAAAATTCAAGAACAATTAATTTCAGGACAACTAAAAGAATTAGAAGCCCAAGCCAAAGTCATTACGGCAGAAGCTAATGGTAGTTGGCTACAAAGAAACTGGCGACCATTATTAATGCTAATATTTGCAGGATTAGTTGTTGCGCATTGGTTTGGATTTACTGCACCTAACATTCCTGAGAGTGTTCAGAACAGTTTATTAAATATTGTCTTAGTGGGTGTAGGCGGTTATATTGTTGGTCGGTCAGGCGAGAAGATCGCCGATAAATTTAAGAAGGAGTAAACTATGAAAGATTGGATAATGAATAAAGTAAACTGGGTACTAGATGAACTAGATCCGTATTGGACTTGGAACAATCTATGGAAACTAGCAATCATCATTTTGGTGGTCTGGTTTGGTCATGGATTAATGCACTAATGATCACTACTACTGGAAGCCTAGCCGTTTTAATTAAACCAAGAATAATTGGCAGCAAAGGTAGAACATTTAAAAAACTATCATTTGGGAAGATACCCATAAAGAAACCTAAATTAAGAATAGGCAAATTAAAAAAGGCAAGATGATTAACACCTTGCCTTTATATATACACACAAACTTTGGACTCCCATTGTTTGTTAATTGTTATCAGTATAATGAAAAAAGAAACTGAAACAATACTGTATTTAGAATTTTATGATCACAGTTCATCCACGAATGAATGGCAAAACTATAAAGAAATTTTATCTGATTTAGATCCAGATCAGAGCATCATGAGAGCCGTAGGAAGATTAATAGGAGAAACTGAAATAGCCTATAAATTAACTTCTATGTGGGGTGATGAATGTGCAGGATCAGGTCACTGTATTATCAAATCCACCATCATTAAGGAAATCAGGTGGGAAGTACCTAAAAAAACCCCTAAAAAATCCGTTTTAAAGACCTTACAGTAGGGTTTTAATCTAAATAGCATAAATACCACTCTAAAATGAAAAGAGGGGTAATCAGTTGCCCAATTACCCCACAGGAGGAACTCTTATTTGCTAAAAAATAAGATATTTCCTAGATACACTATAATCACCCAAAAACAATGCCAACAGGGATATTAATTATTTATAATTTAGCTATTGACGAATTATAAAAAAATGTGGTACAACTATCACAATGAAAAATACAGGAGAAACTAAAATGATTAATTATTTTTTCAGAGATGGTGAAAAAGTTGAATACAAAGTATTTGACGATAACGGAAAATTAGTAGCTAACAGATATTGCGGTAAGTGCGGCGGTACAGGTTTAACACCTTACTACTGGGTACAGGGTGGTACTTGTTTCAAATGTGATGGAACAAAAATTGATCCTACTCCTAGAAGGGTATTTACAAAAGAGGAGTTAGATAGATTAAATAAAAATGCAGAGATAAGACTAGAAAAGAGAATGGCAAAAATTAAAGTAGAAAATAATCTAGTTATTTCTGGAATTGAATTTGGTCATTATTGGAAAAGTTTTAATGAAAGAGTAGAATTTAAATCATGGAGAGAAATTAAAAAATCTAAATATTTAGCCTGCATCAAAACAGGTTTTAGCTTAGAAATTTTAGAGTCAAAGACAAAAGATTTCTGGGTTAAAGTAAAATCTGACTTTGTTGAATTAGGTAAATATGTCAAAGAACTAACTTTAGTTTTTAAACATGGTTTTGAAACTCAATATGGTTATTCAGAAATTTTTAAATTTATTGATGACCAAAGTAATCAATATGTTTGGTTTACTTCTTCTTATCCTAAGTTAGAAAAAGGCAAAACTTATAATGCTAAATTTATTGTAAAAGATAATCAAGAGTCTGAAGAATATGGCAAACAGAATATGATTAAAAATTTTAAGGAGGTAAAATAAATGATACACGATCTAATCACAGTGCTAGTTCACTTAGGAACATTTGCTTTCATACTTTATTTCATTAAGGAGATATTCAATGACTAAATTAACTGCTCAAGAAGAAAAAGAATTTAATGAGTTTGTTGAAAGAATGACAGAAGAATTTGGTAGCACAGGTGCATCTTGGAGATACGGAACAAAAATAGGCAAAGGTGGACTTAGTGGTGAGAAAAGAACTAAAGGAAAATATTTTCATACATTGAAAAATGGGAGTGTAAAATAATGACTTGGACTATGCACTATGGATATCTGAATGATACAGATATTCTTGATACAACGATTTTTGTTAAGGAGAATGAGCGTAGCTATTTAGCAGTTGCGCTTTTCTCAGGTAAGTCAAAATCATTCTATAAGAAAGATGCGAAGAAACTTTTGAATAGAATATCTAATCCTAAAAACTTAACAAAAGACTGGGTTGATAGTTTTATCAATCCTGCAGACAAAGCTAGTAGTGATTTTATGAGCAGAATGTTTGATCAGAATAATCACACTAGAGAAATCAAACAATTCCTTGAAGGGAGAATACATGACTAAACTAGAACTAATCTATGGCAAGAAGCCAAAGAGAGAACAATTCATTACTAAGGCTCTACCAATAGAGTTATGTGATGAAATTGAGAAAATAACTAATGGCTATGATGCGCCTTTTTACATTAAGGTAAAAGCATTTGTAGAACATTATAAGAAAACACCAAACGCTAAATACTAACCAAAGGAGGAACTTTTATGGAAAAGAAAATATTTAGTACAACTCAATACGATAACTTTACTTTCTTTGAAGGTAATAGATCAGTAGATCAAAACAGGATCAAACAATTAATGGAAAGTATTAAGATTAATGGTTTGATTAATCCGCTAGTGGTATCTCAGAACTTGGAGATTATTGATGGTCAGCATAGATACGCTGCATTAAAAATCTTACAGATGCCTATTGACTATCATATTCACAATGTGGATAGAGGTCAGCTAATCTCATTAGTAAGAGATATCAATTCAGTTCAAAAGAATTGGACTAACTATGATATTGCTAATGCCTATGCCGTACATTCACCTAATAAGATCCATTACAAAAGATATTTGGATTTAGTTGATCTAGGTATTAATCACTCAGCAGCTTTAGAAGCCTGTGGTTATTTATCTGTAGGTGATAATGAAAAAGGCTATAGCAAATTCTACAAGAACTTTAAGAATGGCAATCTGGAGATTACCGAACAGGTATTCAACAATGTTAAAGGGTTTGTAGCAACTTTAGTTCAATCACCTTTTGAGAAGAAGATTTGGAATAAGGCACACTTCATTAGAGCGTTATTACATCTTCATAAGTTATATAAGTTAGACATTAAGAAGTTCTTTAGAGCCTACGAGAATAATCCTTATAAGTGGAAAAAAGCATCTACTTATGATGATCATAAAACTTCTATGGTTAAACTTTATAACTTTAATAATCAAAGACCAATTAAGGTCTTGTTTGAATAGGAGGAACTATGCAAGAAAAAGAAAAATCAGTCTGTGACATTTGTCAGGGAAATCATTACTACATTGATGCTGATGAAAACATCATCCAGTGTAGCGAATGTACGGCACAAGGCTATAAAGACGAACAGGAGAATATACCCAATGAAACCAGAAGCTAAACCTTTTATGCACATCTTAGAGAAGTGCTTTGAGAGAGATGGGAAATTCTCTATACCCTTAGTAGAAAAACAGGAGGTGAAAAATGAGGATATTAATTATACTACTTATAATTTTTCTAACTTCATGCTCATCAAAGATCATTCACGATCCAAGAGGAAATAAGGGTAGCGAAGTGGCTCAGAGATATTTAGATGATAAATATAGCTGCGAACAGTTAGCTAAAGACAATACTAATGGTGTTGTTGAAGGCTATAAGGTAGTTCATAACTGGTACATCAGACCATCTTTTCTTTTCTTAATTGATAAGATGGAGTATAGTTATAACAATTTAGTAAAGGAATGTTTACGAGGTCGTGGGCATTCCATACTTTAAGGAAGGAACTTTAAAATGGAAATAAGAACGGAAAAGCTGCTATCCGCACTTGAAGCAGCAAAGAGAGAGTTTAAGCCATTACAGAAAAACGGCAAAAACAATTTCTTTAAAACTCAAAACGGAGTGCATGAATACAGTACCTTAGTAGATATCAAAAATGCTACAGATGAAGCATTAAATAAACATGATCTATCATTGTACTACACAATCACTTTTGAAAATGATCTTCAATTCCTGACTACTAACTTAGTACACACAGGATCAGGTCAGTTCATAACTTCAAGATCAGTCTTAGGTAATCTATCAAACAATCCGCAACAAATTGGATCAGCGATTACTTATTACCGCAGATATCACATTCAGGCTATGTTAAATCTGGAAGCTGATTTTGATGATGATGGAAATAAAGCATCAACCCCAAAGCCTAACAATACACCAATTAAAGGAGGTCTATAATGACTGCATATGTGACTTTGTTTTTTAATGATAAAAAACAAGACGGAGATAACTTACCACTTTATCAAAATGGTAAAGTTAAATTTGATGAAACTATTACCTTAGAAGCAGGTAAGGTTTATGAGATTGCGCTATGGAAAAAAACCGAAAATAAAAATGGTGATCCTATGAACGCAGTGAGTATCAAGATTGATGAGAGCGATTACTGGAACAATAAAGAGCCAGAAACTACGCAGCAGTCAAATCCGCATGAAAATATCCCATTCTAAAAGAGATATTATCAAGGATAAAAAATACCTGATGTGGGTATGTAGTTTACCCTGCATCTCATGTCAGGTAAGGGATGGAACTTATAAGATCAGTGACACCATACAGGCTCACCATGTTCAACTTAGAAGATACGGCGCTATGATTAGAGATGATAGTAGAGTAGTGCCGTTATGCTTTTACCCATGTCATCACTTACTACATACGAAATTTGGGGAAAAGAAATTCTGGGGTGATCTAAATTTTGATCCGATTGAGTACGCTGATAAACTATACAAACATTACAAGGAGAAGCTAAAAAATGAGAAAAGTACACGAATATAAAATCAAATCTCTATTCAAGGGATTTGCACCAGTGAGAGATAAAGTAATCAATGACTGTAAACGCAGAAATGAAGATATTGCGATTTTGGTCTATGAGAAAAAGATGATCCTGCCGATAGAAAGTTTTGGCAGCTTCGCTTATTCCGTACCAGTTAAAGATAAATTCACTTCTGATATTCATCAGTTATTATACTTTGAATTTAAAGAAGAAGATAAACAACAAACTAATTTATTCTAAGGAGGAACAATGATGAATAAAGAAGGATTTGAACATTGGGATCTATTACCCATGTCATACTCAAAATTAAACTCATGGAGGTCATATCCCTGCCAGTTTATTATTAATAAAATATTTAAGATCAACACAGGAACTAATCCTGCCATGTTTACAGGGATCATTGTTGAAGAATTGTTAAAAGATTTATTAATGGGAAATGAATCTGAAGATAATACTCAAATGAAGTTAAGAGATTTTCAACAAACTCTGAAAGATTATCATGATCAGGATGAAGTAGCTAAATACTTAAAATTGATCCCAAAGTATTACGAAAACTGTAGAGCCTTATTTAATAGATTTGGTAATCAACCCCTGCACTCTTACCAAGAAGAACTAACAGTGGAAATAGAGGGTATTCCCTTTATTGGTTATTCTGATTTTGTCTGGGATTTAGGCGAGGAAGGGATGTTTATTTTTGATCTTAAGACTAAAGGTAGAATGGCGATCAATCATTCAGATAAGTTGCAGCAGCTAATTTATAAAAAGGCATTAGAACAGAAATACCAAAAACCAGTTCACTGCAGTTTATTTGTAGTCACACCTACAAAGCATCACTTTGAGGAAATAGAATTTACTGATGAACATGAAATAGAGATCAGAAATATTCTTAAAGGCATAGATAGGGTTTTACAATTATGTGATGAGCCTAAAGACTGGGCATATATCTATCAACCTAATGTGGATGACTTTATTTGGAATAATCCAAAAATGGTAGAAGCTAGGCGGCAAATATGGGGTATCTAATGGTTAGCAATAGAGGATTTGTACCTAACAAAGAAAGAGTAGTCATAAGATGTGAAAATTGTTTAAGAAAATTTACTAAATTTATGGCAATAAGATTGTATCAACATAAAGAAATCTATAAATGTATAAGTTGCTATAATTCAGGAGGTAGTAAAAATGGCTAAAATGATATTTATCAATTATTGCCCTGATGATCAATTATCTGGGTGCATGATCCTCAGTTATAAAGCTGAATTAACTTATAGAAGGCTACAGGATTTAATTTATACCAATGATGATCTATTATTTGATGATCCTATTATCTGGGAACTAGCAACCAGAGGATTTTGCGAAGATTTATCAGAGGTCAAATCTGAACTTATCAAAAAAGGGAAAATCAGAATAGAGGATGGAAAGATCAGGAATAAGAGATGTTCTGAAGAAATCCAAGCAGCTAAAGAAAGACATGATAAATCAAAGAAAGCTGCTACTGCTAGATGGGGTGTTCCAAACAAGTCATTTGGTACACCAAATAGGGATGAAAATACAACACCTAATGCTAACGCATCATCTGAGCATATGCCTGAGCATGATCCAAGCATATGCCAACCACTAACCACTAACTACAAACCACTAACTACTAATAATAAACTAAATATATATACACAGGAGTTTGATATTTTCTGGCGAAAATATGTTCTTGATGAGAATGACAGAAGATCAACTAAGTATGATAGTTATCAGCAGTGGAAGAAGTTAAAAGATGAAGATAAAAAATCTTTAGGCGAGAAGTTCCTTACTTACAGAAATCAAAAAGGGGAATATTATAAAGCATTAGAGAGGTTTATTTCAAAGAAAATATTTATGGAGATAGTACCTGAGAAGCAGCTTTCTGATCAAGAAATGAAAGATTGGAAATTTAATTCTGATGTAGATATGCGCCGTAAGGGGATGAAACCTTTATCTTGGTCAGTAAGTTATATCAGGGAACTTGACGAATATATTGAGAAAAACCCAGTATGATTATTTATGGGCTAGGAAATGGATCTTAGCCCACTCTCTATCTTGCTCTTTAAATTCTACTTCTACAAACTTGTCAATGCCTTGAGCAGCATGATCAAACTTGAACAAGTCAAGAAAAAACTGAATAGATTTATTAGTAATATGGTAAACATTCATGGTTGGAATATAGGAATAAATGTTTATCTTTGAATTGATAAATGAGTAAATCAGATATGCAAAAACCACAGAATTACATCATTATAGATAATGAAGATGGCACATATTCCGCTTATGTGAATTATGGTGTATTTGAAAGCAAAGAAGATGCAGAAATAAGTTTACAATATGTTATGGATCTTATGGGATATAAATTACAACCCCAAGTGACTTATCACTGATGAATGTTCAATTAAAAGCAATTACGGATATAAAACCTTACGCTAGAAATCCTAGAAAAAAGAAAAATTTAAATAAAGTTGTAGAAAGCATTAAACAGTTTGGATGGCAGCAACCTATCGTAGTAGATAGAGCAGGAGTGATTGTTGCAGGTCATTCCAGATATGAAGCAGCTAAGATATTAGAATGTAAAGAGATACCAGTGCTGATTGCTGATCTATCCCCTGAAAAAGCAAAAGCCTATAGAATAGCAGATAACAAAACAAATGAGTATAGTGAATGGGATTTTTCCTTATTAAACAAAGAATTTACGGACTTGCTAGATATCAATATGGATTTAGAGATCACAGGGTTTGATACTAAAGAACTTGAAGATTTCTTTACATTTGATAAAGAGGATGATGTAGCCAAGATTAAGACAGAGAAATCCTGCCCAAATTGCGGTACAAAATTAAAATAGAGTACACTCTACTCATAAAGAGGTAAAAACATGGCAAGACCAAAACTAGATATCAAAGGGGAGGAAGTTCAAAAATTAGCATCATATGGATGCACTAATACAGAAATTGCAGACTATTTTAATTGTAGTGAAGGCACTATTAGGAATGGTTTTTACGAATATTTGACAAAAGGCAGAAGCATAAAGAAATTGCGTTTAAGACAGATCCAATGGCAGATAGCAGAAAAGGGAAATGCAGCTATGGCTATTTGGCTAGGGAAGAATGAATTAGGTCAATCTGATGGTGGATTGATTGCAGAAGATAACGAGCCTTTAGCATGGTCAGTTGATTAGTGCCGCTAAGTAAACCTCAAAAGCAGATATTAGAATGTGATAAGCGTTTCCGAGTATTAATTACTGGAAGAAGATTTGGTAAGACCTTTTTATGTATTCAAGAAATAGCTAAATTTGCTAGATACCCTAAAAAGAAAGTTTGGTATGTAGCGCCAACTTATAGAATGGCTAAAGACATTGTTTGGAATGATCTAGTAGATAGAATGGTCAAACATAAATGGGTAAGCAAGATTAATCATAGTGATCTGAAGATTATCTTAAAAAATGGTAGTGAGATTTCCCTGAGAGGTGCAGATAACGAGAATAGCCTGAGAGGTGTTGGATTAGATTTTCTTGTGATGGATGAATTTGCGGATATCAAAGAACACGCCTATACGGAAGTATTGCGACCAACCTTATCTGATAAGGGAAGAATGGGTGCTGCTCTATTCTGTGGAACTCCAAGAGGATATGGAAACTGGTCTTACAATCTATTTACGAGAGAGAAAGATGACGACCAATGGCAATCATTCCAGTTCACTACATTAGAGGGTGGTCAGGTATCTAAACAAGAAATAGAACAAGCTAAATCTGATCTGGATGAAAGAACATTTAAACAAGAATATCAGGCATCATTTGTTAATTATGCAGGACAGATTTATTACAACTTTGATAGGAAAGAGAATGTCATAGACAAATACACTCCTCAAACGGCAGAACTACACATAGGCATGGACTTCAACATTGATCCCATGAGTGCCGTAGTATCAGAGATTATAGGCAATAAGATTATTATCCATGATGAGATAGTGATTTACTCATCCAATACTGATGAATTAGTACAAGAGATAAATGCAAGGTATAAAGATAAGCACATCTATGTTTACCCTGATCCTGCTGCCAAGCAAAGAAAGACATCCGCAGGTGGCGTGACGGATTTAGCCATCTTGAAAAATGCAGGATTTAATTTAAGAGTTAGAAATACACATCCACTAATTAGAGATAGGATTAATGCAGTGAACACTAAATTGAAGAACGCTAATGGAGTTAGAACTTTATTTATTGCTAATAGTTGTAAAAATGTGTTAAAAAGCATTGAAAGACAAATTTATAAGGAAGGCACGACCATACCTGATAAAGATAACAATTATGATCATATGAATGACGCATTAGGATATTTAGTGGAATATTTATACCCTGTAAGAAGGGATTTTAAACCTAGCAAACCCCAGAGGTGGAGTTAATGGCATTATACAGTAGAGAATTTTTAACATCCAGACATAAACACTATCAAGAAAAGTTTAAGGATTGGCATTTCCATTTAATGTCATATCTGGGTGGTCAGGACTATCAAGAAGGATATCAACTTAATAGATATATTTTAGAAACTGATGAGGAGTATTTAAAACGAGCAGAGAATACTCCGATAGATAACCACTGTAAGAATGTGGTGCAGATTTATACTTCATTCCTATTCAGAGTTCCACCTACAAGAGATTATGGATCATTACAAGGTGATCCGCAGCTAGAGAGTTTTATCAATGATGCAGATTTAGATGGAAGATCATTTAACAATGTGATCAGAGAAATGCAAGTGAACGCATCTATCTATGGTACTTGTTGGGCAATCCTAGATAAACCTGCCGTACAAACACAAACCAGAGCAGAGGAAATACAATTAGACATCAGACCATACATCAGTCTTTATACCCCTGAGAATGTCTTAAACTGGAATTTTGAGCGTAGTTTAAATGGTAAGTATATTTTAAACAGATTAGTTCTATTAGAAGATTTATTTGATGATGTAGCAACCATTAGAGTATGGACTAATGAAGATATTACTACTTACAAAGTAAAAGATTACACCAAAGGATATTCTACATCTAAGCCTATGCTATTAGATGAGATGCCTAATATGCTAGGCAAAGTTCCTGCCGTAATTTTATATAACCAGAAATCTCAGCGTAGAGGTATTGGTATATCTGATTTGAATGATGTGGCAGAATTGCAGAAAGCTATTTACAATGATTATTCTGAGATAGAGCAGCTAATCAGATTATCTAATCATCCTAGTTTAGTAAAAACACCTAATGTAGAAGCTAGTGCAGGTGCAGGATCTATTATTGAGATGCCTGAGGATTTAGATAGCAACTTAAAACCTTATCTGATCCAACCTAGTTCCCAGTCATTAGATGGCATTATGAACAATATCAATATGAAGGTAGAAGCTATTAATAGAATTACACACATGGGAGCAGTCAGAGCCACTCAGGATAGAGTGCAATCTGGCATAGCCTTACAGACAGAGTTTCAATTATTAAATGCTAGATTAAGTGAGAAAGCAGATTACTTACAGAACGCAGAAGAACAAATCTGGAAACTATTTGCAGAATGGCAAAACCAAACATTTGATGGTGAGATAATTTACCCAGACTCATTTAATTTGCGTGACTATGCCAGTGATCTACAATTCCTACAAGCAGCTAAAGCTAGTGGTGTTCCTTCAGATACCTTTGCTAAAGAAGTAGATAAACAGATTGCTAGAGCCGTAGTAGATGATGATGAAAAGATTAATACGATTGATAGTGAGATAGATGCGAAAGCAGCACCTATTGGTCAGTTTAGTACACCAACAATAGAAGGGGAAGAAATTGCCGAAGTTTGATGATCAGAATATAGATTTACCTTATGGTATTCCTGTTCAAAAAGGATTAGTGGATAATTTTACATCCGCAGGTCAATTTGGATATAACACTTCAGTATCTACAACCTTTGCGACTGTTTGGGGTGGCACAGGTTTATATGTTTATCCAACAAGTGCTTCAACTGCAGTTGCTACAAGTTCAAATACTGGATCTGATGATGGGGGAACAGTATTAATTACAGGACTAGATGAAACTTATGCAGAAGCATCAGAAGTTATTACTATTGGTGGATCAGCATCCACTACAACATTTATCAGAGTTTTTTCCGCAAGATTAATCACTGCTAATACAGGTGATTCTAATGTAGGTAATATTACGATTACTGCAGACTCAAAAACTGTTGCTTACATCAATGCAGGTTATGGATCTAGCTTACAGGCGGTTTACACAGTTCCAGTCAATAAGAAAGCATGGATTATTTCCGCATCTATTGGAATGAGTAAACAAAAAGAAATTGAGTCTAAGATTATGACGAAACAAATCAATAATGGTAATGTATGGAATACGATTGGTTATCAAACTACATTCGCAGTTCCCTTATACAGAAAATTTGAAATGCCTATCCCTATTACAGAAAAAAGTGATATTGAACTAAGAGCCAAAGCAGATGCTACTTGTGCAGTATCAGGAAGTTTTGAAATACTATTAGAGGATGTCACCTATTCCGCCTAAAGGCAAAACAGTATCTACTACTGAGTTCTACAACTGGTCACATCAGCAGCATAATTTAAAAAGATGTTTTTGCGGCGAATTTGCAAGTATCGGTTTTAATTACAAATTTGGTATGTTAGAACTATTATGTTTTAAACATTACAAAGAGAGGATAGGAAAATGCCATACGGAAAAGGAACATACGGCTCAAAAGTCGGCAGACCACCAAAGAAATCAGTTAAACCTTCTATGAAAAAGAAGAAAAAGAAGAAGTAATGCCACTAATTAAGGGTTATTCAGCTAAATCTATCAGTAAGAACATCAGGACTGAATTAAAAGCAGGGAAACCTAGAAAACAGGCTATAGCAATAGCTTTATCTACTGCTAGAAAAGCTAAAAAGAAAAAGAAAAAGAAATAATGGCTAATTATAAAGGTCGTCAGGTCAAACTCAATAAACCATTCCGAACACCCAATAAAAGCAAGAAATTTGGTGTTTATGTGAAGGATAAATCCAGTGGGAATGTGAAAGTAGTGAGATTTGGCGATCCTAAAATGAAGATAAAAAAGAATATCCCTGCCAGACAAAGGTCATTTTTGGCTAGAATGGGGGGTGTTTTAAAGCAAGTCAGAGGTCAAAAGACCTTATCCCCTGCCTATTGGTCAATTAGGGCATGGAAAAAAAACTTTCCTTTATAAAAATAAATAGTTGTAATTTAGTTATAAATTGGTTATAAAATAACCATGAACACAAATACAGGAGAAACTAAAATGACTAAAGTAAGCAAAGAGTGGATTGCACACTGTGAAAAAATGCAAAAATTATATAACGATAGTATTTCTAATGTTGCTTTAAATGAAGCAAATCAAGAAATTAAAAGCGGTGATGTAATCACTGGTTGGGGTGGCGGAGAATTTATTTTCTGTTTCATCTACAAAACTGGCGACTTGCTAGTATGTGAGAAAGATCAGGATTGGAAAAATATCCAAAATCGTTTCTTAACTAAAGCAAATTTCTTTAATTTAAAATGTAAGGAGTGGGCATAAGCCCACTTCTCAGGAGGTAAATATGAATCTTACAGACTTAGAAAAATTATTAGTAAAACATCTTTTTAACTGTAATGGTTATGAAGAAGCTAAATGTTTTAGATTTGATTGTGAAATCTATCCAACAGAGGGTAGATATTCAGCAGCTAATGTAGAAGGTGCTGATTTAATGGTAGGTCAGTGGAAGGGTGTTTTTGGATCATTAGAGAAAAAAGGTGTTATTCAACTTTGTGAATACCTTAATGATAATCGTAGAATGCCTATATATATGTTTACTTATGAAGCAGAGAAAAAATTAAAGGAGGTAAAATAATGACTGACACAAAATGGATTATTGAAAAAGATCACATTTCAAAAGGTAGAAAAAAAACCTTTAATGGATGGATTGCAACTTTAGTTGGTAAGAATGATGAGAGATTAGACATCATCAGATCATGGACTAAGAAATCATTAATTGAAGAAATAAACTTTAGATACCCATATCAGGAGGTAAAATAATGAGCAAATATAAATTACCATTCGGTCAGAAACTTATCCAAGAAGTGGGTAATTTTCTATTCATTCAACAAAACCATTTCTATGAGCATAGCGGCGTAGTCACTGATCAGGTATGGTTTAAGTATTATATCCATAAAGATGCTCTTAATAAAAAAGGGAATTATGGTGTTGTTAGTATCAGAGATGACAAGACATATTCAGTCTTTGATAAGCAGTTTAATATATCTATCTACAAGAACTTAGAGGATGCCTTTAAGTATGTAGAGGAGATGTGGAGTTAAGTAAATAATCCTGTATTTACTAATTAGCCATCCTGTTATATACAAAATGGGATGGCTACAAAGCAAGAGATATTATCAAAACTAGCTGCTTCTCACGAACAAAGAATTTCCAAAGTTCTTTTTGATCTTGAAGAAGATATTATTGCTCAATTACAAAGAGCCACAGACGGAGTTCCCCTTACTACTGATTTAGCTATTCAGCTAAGACCAAATCTTAAAAGACTAATAGAGCAGAACTATCTTAAAGAAGGCTCTAAGATTATTTCAGAATATGATGAAGTTGTTAAAGGATATATGGACTATATCCGCACTACTCCAGTTTCCGCTAAATTTAAAACGCTTACCAAACCTGATCTAGTCTTAATCAATCAATTAAAACAATTATCCTTTAGTGGATTTGAAGATGTAGCCAATAGATTTCTTGATACGATTGCTACAGAGATATATTCATCCGCCGTCACTGGTAAACCATTTCCTCAGGTGGTAGAAAACATCAGAGCATCTATTAATGGTGTCTATAGACGAAGTAATGAGGAAGCAGTCAATAGATTAGTTAGGATTGTAGAGGAGAATAGATATTCAGATGATCCTTTAGCTAAAAAGAAATACTTAGATGCCAGAAAGATCCTGCATAGCAAATACGCATCCGATATTAGAGGTGAGAATATGCGCAAGTACGCTAATCAGATTGCTCACGATAGTATCATGCAGTTTGACGGACAATTCACTAAGTACAAAGGTCAAGAAGCAGGAATAGACACATACAAATATACTGGCACAAATATTACGACTACTAGACAATTCTGTAGAGCCTATCTTAATGAAATAAAAACAGAGGAAGAATGGAGAGAAGTATTTACTGGCAACTGGAGAGGTAAATCAGGATCAGATCCTTTTGTGAATAGAGGTGGTTATAGATGCCGCCATAGTTTAATCCCTTATGATCCTGCATGGGATGCAGATGAAGAAGTAAAACAAAAAGTAGATGATATAAAACCAAAAACTAAACCAGTTGGAAACATTCCTCAAAAAAATATTTATTCCCCATTCCCAAATACAAATGGTAATTCAGTTAATAAAATATTAAATGATTTAGATGGTAATGAAGAATCTACTATAAGAATAAATAATTTTATTAATGCTAGAAATATTGGACTTAATTTCTTACCTAGAGCAACAAGAAATATAAACAATAGAAGGAAAGAATTACCAAAAGTACAAGAATGGTATAGTGGATATATTAAAGAAAACAAAGATACATTTAAATATGGAAACCAAAATTATCCAATACAATCAGTAGAGTTAGGAAGTTTAAAAGGAAGAAAAACTTATAATGGATGGGCTACTCCATTGAATAATATGCCAATAGCTTTAGTAGATGAAGCAACAGATTTATCAAAAATAGATATAAAAAAATTACAAGATTCAATAGCTTTTACATTAGATAGAACAAGCAAAAATCAAGGTAAGTATGTTTCAAAATTAAATATTGTAGGGAAAAGAGAAATCAAAAATGCAGATTTTTCTTTTTCAGCTAATTTAAATGCACTAAAACTAGATAACGAACAGAAATTTACAACTATGATGCACGAGATTGGGCATCAAGTTCATTATTACGCAATTAAAAATGTAGGTACATCAGATAGAGTGACAACAAATTCAGTTGCAGATGCAATAAATTTTATAAGAAACAAATATCCAAATAGCAATAATTTTATATTAACAAAATATGGATCATCAAATGCACATGAATTTCATGCAGAATTATTTGCTGCGTATGCAACTAACAGAAAAGCATTAGAAAAATTTAACAAAGGATTAGTAGAATATATGGATGACTTAATTGAAAAAGCTACACAAAGTAAGGTGAAAGGACACTAAATGGCTATAGAATTTTCAGAAGCATATCAAAAAGCTGAACTTTTATTACAGGAACAACCTATAAGTCAGGAAACGATAAAAGAAGTTTTAGATTTACGGGATAAGATACCTGAGAATGAATTAGAGTTTTTTGAGCAATTATTAGATCATTTGCCAATATTAGAAAACTTGTAAAAAGACAAAAATAACTATATCTCTTAAATAAATAACTAACAAAGGAGTTATAGAATGTCTGACGAGAATAAAACGGAACAGGTGGAACAGACAATAAACGAAACAGTAGAAGCTAAACAAGAACAACCAGTAGAGCAACCCAAGCCAAGTCAATTTGATATTGATAAGGTCGTTAAGGACAGACTTTACAGACAAGAGAAACAATTACTAGAATCTTTAGGCGTAAACGATTTATCTGAAGCTAAAGCAGCTATTGAAGAACGCAATAAGATTGAAGAACAGAAGCAGCTAGAGCGTGGCAAGTTTGATGAGGTGATGAAAAAGAAAACCTTAGAATTTAATGAGAAACTAACCAAGCTAGAGCAAGAACTTAAAAGTGAAAGAATTGATAAACAATTAATCAATGCTGCTTCTAAACATAGAGCGATTTCACCAGATCAAATCAAAGAGTTGATGAAAAACCAAGTACAACTAAATAAAGAAGGTAAAGTAGAAGTGCTTGATAATTCTGGAACTCCTAGATATAACAAAGATGGCGACTTGCTGACTGTTGATGAGGCAGTGCAAGAGTTTTTGACGCAGAACGCACACTTTCAAAGCGCAACTCCTCAGGGAAGTGGAAGTGTAAGTAATGTGGGAAAGTCACCTACGCAAAAGACTTTAAATGTTGCGGACTTAGACATGAGTAATCCTGATGATCGTAAGTTATATGCGGATTATCGCAGACAGAGAGATTCAGTGACTCATATTAAACTAAACAAATAACTAAAGGAGTTATAACATGGCAAACGAAACAACAAGTACAGGTTTAAGTGAACTGTACACCGAGATCGTTGCTGAAGCTGAGTTCGTGATCCAAGAGAAATCTATCATGAAGAACTTGGTTAAAAACTACACTATTGCAGGTGGTGGTAAATCCGTAGAAGTACCGATTTACTCAGCTATCGCAGCAGCAGCAGTAGCAGAAGCAACCGATCTTTCAAACACTGCAGTTAATCCGTCATCAGTGACAATTACTGCATCAGAAGTAGGCGTAATGACTACACTAACTGATCTAGCAAGAAACTCAGCACCTAGAAATGTTGCTGCAGATATTGGTAGATTATTTGGTGAAGGTATTGCTAAGAAAATGGATCAAGATTTGATTGCATTATTTGATGGTTTCTCAACCACTTTAGGTGACGGAACTACTGCTATTGCAGCATCTTCTATTTTCAATGCAGCATCAACACTCAGAGCAGCAGGTTTACCAGTTGAGGAGTGTTTCTGTATTCTACACCCAAAGATTGCTTACGACTTAAAAGCAAACTTAACAAACACATTTGCAAATCCAAACGCAGGTGATTTACAGAACGAAGCATTAAGAAGCGGTTATGTAGGTCAGTTAGCAGGTATTAGCGTATTTGAAACTTCAAATATGTCTAACACTGGTACTGCAGGTGATTACAAAGGCGCAGTATTCCATAAGGATGCTTTAGCCCTAGCTATGATGCAGGACATCAAAATTGAAACTCAAAGAGATGCTTCTCTAAGAGCAGACGAGATTGTTGCTACTGCAGTTTACGGCGTAGGCGAATTGCATGACTCTTATGGTGTAGAATTGCACTTTGATTCATCAATCCAGTAGTATATGCTTGTGGGTGGGGTTAATCCCCACCTACTAAGGAGATTATTTATGACTGAATTAGTTAAATTACAAAAAGGCGATAAAATCATCACCAGAACTAAATTTGATTATGAAAAAAATTATATCCATTGGAAATTAAGAGGTTTTGAATTAGTAGAAGATCAACCTGCAGAAGAAAAACCTAAAAGAACTAGGAAGAAGAAAGAAGATTAATGGCAACCACAGAATTTTCAGTAGCATTAGCAGATGTGCAGCAGTATCAACCTGATATAGCTGAATACGGAATTGCAGACTTTGATACACAATTACAACACGCTGAAAATGATGTAATCAGACAGATTAGAGAAGAATGGTGGGAAAGATACCGCCATACTGTACGCTATAAAGATATTACTAAGGTCACATCTTTAGAATTAGATAGTGGCAAACTCACCAATTCCCAATGGACTAGAAGTGTCGTTTATAAGGCATTGGCAGATTATATTTTACCTATGCTTACTAAATGGAAAGATCCACAAGGCGGAGATGGTGCAGATACATTTCAAGTCAAAATGGATTATTACAGAAAAAAATATAATGAGGAGTTCCAAGCCGTATTGCGTGATGGGGTAGATTATGATGAGGATGATAGCGGAACTATCTCAGAGAGCGAAAAAGAGCCTATTCACCATTTACGATTAGTTAGATAATGGTCGCTACCATTAAGGTAAAAGATAATTCTATAGAAGTAAGAAAAGAATTACTTAAAGTTTCCCAAAGAGTACCTAAGGCTATTAAAAAAGCACTGGCTAACGCTGCTGCATTTGAGATCGGTGCTATCAAGAAAAGAACACAAACAAGAGGTGTTGATTATAGAGGAAATGCTTTTGCTCCCTATTCACCTAAATACAAAAGAGCCGCAGTTAAACAATCAGGAGTAGTTGATCTTACTGACACTGGTCAAATGTTTAGTTCCTTAACTAGCAAAATATCAGCTAGTAAAGGTGAACTATTCTTTAGGCAAGGATTCGCTAACAGAAAAGCATTTTTCCATGATGAAGCAGGAGCAGGTAGAAAGAAAGTTATCAGACCATTTTTTAGTATTTCTAAAGATGAAGAAGTAAAGATTGAAAAGATATTCTTTTCTGTGCTAGAAAAGGAGTTGAAATTATGAGTTTACGAGAAAATATAGCAGCTAATATTATCAGTACCTTAGATGCGGTCACATCCCCTATTGAATTAAAGAAGATTACAAGAGAGCCAATTAATCCTCAGGAAGATTTAGCTGATCCTCAGTTCCCTGCTATTTATTTAACTACTGGAGATGAAACTAGAGAAGATTTTGCATTAGGAGATTACGCAGCAGGAAAAAGATCAGGAACTATTGATTATGTTCTTGTGGGCTATGTTAAAGGCACAGATACCAACCTAGATACTAAACGCAATCAGCTTATAGAAGTAATTGAGGAAACTCTTGATACTGACAGGACTAGAGGTGGTAATGCCAAAGAAACGAAAATAGTAGAGATTTCATCTGATGAGGGTACATTATATCCTTTGGGCGGAATAAGAATTGTGGTAAGGGTATTCTATGAATTTGTTAGAGGTACATCATAATGGCTAAAAGAATTAAAATCTATATGCCAAGTGGAAACAATACTGTGGAAATTTGGGATAATGATATAGACAAGTTTCTAGCTAAAGGATATAAACTTGAGCAAGAACAAAAATCTACTAGATCATCAAAGAAAAAAGATGTAGAAGTAGAAGAACAACAACAAACTAACGAAGGAGTAAGCGAATGGCAACCCATGTCGGAACAAGCGGAGTAGTCAAAGTAGGATCAGATGCAGTAGCGGAAGTGACTGCCTTTACTATTGATGAAACAAATGACACAGTTGAAGATACAAGCCTTACAGATACATCTAAGACCTACAAAGCATTAAGAAGTGATGCTACTGGTACTGTTGAATGTCACTGGGATGAAACAGATACATCAGGTCAAGGTGCATTAACTGTAGGTGCAGAAGTGACTTTAAACTTATACCCTGAAGGTGATACTGCTGCAGATACATATTACACTGGAACTGCAATAGTGACTGGCGTATCTCAGAGTGTATCTTTAGACGGAGTTATTTCCAGAACAATTAATGTGCAATTCTCAGGCGGCGTAAGCACATCAACTGTATAATTTAGATGCCTAAAAAGGACTTTCTTGAAGGTGCTATAAATCACTTTAAGCATCAAGAAATTAAAATTATAGAAGTTGAGGAGTGGGGTTTAACTGGCGAAGATGCCATTTATGTTAAGCCATTTACGCTGCTTGAAAAATCTGAAATCTTTAAAGGATCAAACGAAAATGATCTCACAGTGCTGATTGATGTCATCATCAAAAAAGCAGAAACAAAAGATGGTGAGAAAATGTTTGATTTAGAGAGTAAGATGAAGATGAAGAAGTTTGTTGATCCTGACATTATAGGAAAAGTTGCAGGTCAAATTCTTGGAACTACTCCATCTCAAACTGATCTAAAAAAAAACTAAATTCTGATCCTGATTACAGGTTTCATTTTTTCTTAGCAGAAAAACTCCATAAAACTATTGGCGAGATTATGCAAATGCCAGTAGAGGAGTATAACGCATGGGCAGGATATTATTCTCTAAAAAATGACGAAGAACAAAAAGCATTGAATAAACAAAAGATGCAAGGTAAAAGAAGATAATGACCAAACAAATGAACATTGACATTATCGCTAATGATAAAACCAAACAGGCGTTAAGTGGTGTTCAAGGAAACCTCCAAAAAACAAGACAATCAGTATTAAATTTAAGAAATGCACTTATTGGTATAGGTGCAGGTGCGGTATTAAAATCATTTGTAAATGTAGGTAAAGAAGTAGAGAGTTTAAGAACTAGGTTTAAATTCCTATTTGGATCGGCAGAAGAAGGCGCTATTGCCTTTGATAATTTAACGAAATTTGCAGCCAAAGTTCCATTTTCATTACAAGAAATATCAAGAGCATCAGGTAATTTGGCGGTTGTTGCTAATGACGCTACTGATCTTAATAGAATATTAGAGATTACAGGTAATGTCGCTGCGGTCACAGGATTAGATTTTGAAACCACATCTAGCCAGATTCAAAGAGCCTTTTCAGGTGGTATTGGTGCTGCTGATCTATTTAGAGAAAGAGGTGTTAGAGCCTTATTAGGTTTCCAAGCAGGTGCTAAAGTCACTGCAGAAGAAACAGTAGCTAAATTTGAAGAATTATTTAGCGGTGATGGTAGGTTTGCAGGAGCAACAGACGCATTAGCGCAAACTCTTGAAGGTACTTTATCAATGATTGGTGATAAATACTTTAAGTTCCAGAAAACAGTTGCAGATAATTTTTTTGACGAATTAAAGAAAGAATTTGGTGATTTAAATAAATTCCTTGAAGATAATGATTTAGAAATCCAAGCGTTTGCTAAAGATTTAGGATCTGTTTTAGCAGATTCAATAATAATATTTAGTGATGCTTTAGTTTTAGCAAAAGAAAATTCAGATTTATTATTCAATATATTAAAAACTTTAATTGGATTAAAGATTGCATCATTTGCATTAACTGCAGCAAAAGGTTTTGGATTTTTAGCCACAAGTATTCTTGCTACTGCAACTTCAGCAGAAGTGATGTTCAATGTTATGACATTTGGGCTAAAAGGTGCTGCAGGAAAAGCAATAAAATTTACTACAGACCTGATTGATCAAAATGATGAATTAGCACCATCTCTTTTAGAAACTGCCAAACAAATAAAGAAATTATTTGAAGATTTAGGAGAATTTAGTGAAGGATTAGAAAGACTAGGTAATGATTTTATTTCCGCCGAAGAAAGCGCAGAGAATTTTCAAAAAAGTATGGCAGCAGTTAGTAAAGCCATGTTCCCTGATAGAAATGCTTATAAGAATTTAGATGATTTTTTAAATAAGAATAAAACAACCTTTGAAAAAATAGCAGAAGCTACAGAAGATTATTTTAAAACAGAAATACAAAAACTTAATGAACAAAAAGATAAAGAATTAAAAGTTGTTGAAGATGCACAGAAGCAAATTGTTAAACAATTAAAATTAATTGATGATGATAAGTTAAAAGTCACTGATGCCACTCATCAAAGTTTATTAGAAAGAGAAGAAGAACTAGGGAGATTAATATTTGGGATAAAAGCCAAATATGGAGAAGAAGAACAAAAAATCATTAAAGAACAAAATGAAAAGGCATTAAAAGAACAAAAAGAATATTTAGAAGAATTACAAAATTTAATAGATGAAGCTAACGAAAAAAGAATAGAAAAGATTAGAGAAGAAGGATCGGTCTTAGATAATTTAAAGCAAAACTATACAGAATTTTTTGAAGAATTTAGGGCAAATGTTGAAATAGCAAACTCTTTACAGACTGCTTTTGATGGTGTCACAAGAGGTATTGGTGATGCCGTTGCTCAATCATTGATATTTGGAAAATCATTTAAAGAAACATTTGGTAATATAGCCAGACAAGTATTGGCACAACTAATATCTTCATTAGTTCAAATTGGAATTAAAATGGTTTTAAATGCTACAATAGGTAGGACATTACAAGCCACCGCATTAGCACAAGGAGCGGCAACTGCTGCCGCCTTATCAGCAGCATATGCTACACCTGCAGCTTTAGCATCATTGGCATCTTTTGGAAGTAATGCTATTCCTGCACAAGCAGGAATAACATCCACTGTAGCTTTGTCACAAATTCTATCTAGCACTGGTGGTATTCCTAGACAAAATGGTGGTCAAGTTTTTGCAGGGCAAATGTACACAGTTGGAGAAAATGGGCGTGAGGCGTTTATTCCAAGAGAATCAGGAACGATTGTATCTAATGATCAATTAAATAGAGGAACTGTGGTTAATGTAAATATCATGGCTAATGACACAGAGGGATTTGATGAATTATTAGTTAAGCGTAGAAGTGTTATTGTTAATGTGATAAATGATGCACTCAACAGTCAAGGGAAGGAAGCATTAATCTAATGGCAGGTACATATCCAACAACACCAGAGTTTTCATCAGTAGGTTTTTCATCTGAGCAAAAGACAATCACCACCACTACAGACAGTGGGAAGATGTTTGCAGTTCAGGTAGATGGGCAGAGATTTAAATTTAGCGCAAGTTATCCGCCAATGAATAGATCAGAATTTGCTCCAGTTTATGCTTTCATTATGAAACAAAGATCACAAAAAGAAACATTCCAGATTGCCTTACCAGACTTAAAGAACGCCAAAGGTAGTATATCAGGAACAGTCTTAGTGAATGGATCACATAGTGCAGGAGATACTACCATTGATGTAGATGGAATGACTGGAGAAATTAAAGCAGGGGATTTTGTTAAGTTTGCAGGAGATACAAAGGTTTATATGGTAGTAAGTGATGCAACGGCAGTAGCAGGAGCAGCAACCTTGACGATTGAGCCACCTTTAAGAAGTGCTATAGCTGATGATGCAGCAGTCACTTATGATGGTGTAGAATTTACAGTAAGACTGACAAATGATGTGCAGCAATTCAATACAGGGGATTTAGATTTATATAGATTTGAAGTTGATTTTATAGAGGCGTTGTAATGGCTAGAGGACTATCCACTGCCTTAAAGAATGAACTAGCAAATCAATCTATTAATCCTGTTATCTTACTTGAAATATTATTTCCTACACCTGTTAGATTAACTAATCATTACAAAGATTTATCTCATAATGGTAATACTTATACTGCTAGTTCTCATCTTTTAGAGATAACTAATAATTCAGAAAGTTCTCAAATTAATGTATCTAGTTTTTCTATTAGATTATCAGCAGTAGATAGCACATTTACTTCTATTGTTTTAAATAACAATGTATCTAATGATGAAGTCACTATTGATATTGCTTTTTTAAACAGTACAGGCGCTATTATTGATACTTTCAATTATAATAAAGGATTTGTAGAAAGTTTTGGCATAGATACTAAAAATGGAATTTTGGGTTTAAATTGTACTTCTCACTTTGCAGATTTTAGTAGAGTAGCAGGTCGTAAAACAAACGAAGGTAGCCAACAAGTTTATTTTTCAACAGACAAAGGAATGGAATTTGCATCATTAACAGTCAAAGATATTTTGTGGGGTAGAAAATAATGGGTTGGAATCCGTTTAGTGCAATAGTCAATGGTATTACAAATATTGTCACTGGTGTTGTTGGTGCAGTACAAGATTTTATAGGGTGGATAAGAGATCCATTTAATATACCAGATATTCCAGATTATGATCAAGGAGATCAACAAGCACAAGGTGCTTTAATCAATAAACAATCTAACAATTCTTATATTCCTGTTGTTTACGGAACAAGAAGGGTTGGCGGTACGCGTGTATTTTTAGAAGTTTCTGGAAATGATAATCAATATCTTTATGGAGCAATCGTATTATGTGAAGGCGAAATAAATGCGATTACAAATATCTATGTTGAAGATGATGAAGTCACTTTTAATACTGGGTTTACTGATGGCGGAACAATCACATCAAACGATAGTCGTTTTGGATCAACAATCCAGATGCAAACCTTTTATGGAACTGACGGACAATCAGCATCTTCATTATTAACTACATTAGATAATTGGACTGCAAATCATAAATTATCTGGATTATGTTATATTGCATTCCGTTTTGAATGGGATAGTGACAAATATACAGGAATACCAAAAATTCAAGCAGAGATACAAGGTAGAAAAGTAGTTAGTTATAATTCTAGTTTGGTTGCTCAATCCCCTGCCCATTCTTCTAATCCTTCTTGGTGTCTATTAGATTATTTGACCAATACAAGATACGGAAAAGGAATTGATGTATCTGATATTGACTTACAAAGTTTTTATGATTCTAGTCAAATAGCAGAAACACAAGTGACACCTTATTCTGGTGCATCAACAATTAATCTTTTTGACTGTAATGCTTATTTAGACACATCTAATAAATTAATGCAGAATGTCAAAGTTCTTTTAAAAGGTATGAGGGGATTTTTACCCTATACGCAAGGTAAATATAAATTAATTATTGAAAATACAGGAACGGCTACAGTCACTTTAAATGAAAATAATATTATTGGTGGTTTAAAAATAAATTCTGAAAAGAAGAATGAAAAATACAATAGAGTATTAGTAGATTATGTTTCACCAGACAAAGATTGGCAAAATGATACTGTTGTTTACCCAGAAACGGATGCTGAACATCAAACATTAAAAAATGCTGATGATGGATTTTTACAAGAAACTACAATTACAATCCCTACTATTACTAATCCTTATCAAGCACTGGAATTTGGCGAAATTATCCTTGAAAGAAGTAGAAATAATTTAACTGTTGAATGTTTAGCAAATTATGAAGCGTTAGATTTAGCTATCGGCGATATAATTGCTTTGGATTATGATCTAGTCGGATTTAGTTCTAAACCATTTAGAATTGTAGGAATGGCAATTAATCCAGATTTTACAGTCTTATTAAATTTAATTGAGCATCAAAACAGTTGGTACACTTTTACAGAAAAAAACCAAGTAGCTATTATTCCAGATACTAATTTACCTAATCCTTTTACAGTTCAACCACCTGCGTCAATAACATTAGGTGATGACTTAGTAGAATATAATGATGGTACAGTCATAACTAGATTATTGATTACTGTTGGTGATTCACCAGATGCTTTTGCAGATGATTTTGAGATTGAGGTAAAACAGACTTTAGACAAAGACGGAAACGCGATTGTTGATAATTACAGATTAGTTTCTCAAGGTAAATCTTTAGAATATCAATTATTAAATGCTATTGACGGCGCTACTTATGAAGTAAGAGCAAGAGCAATTAACAGTATTGGCGTTAAATCAACTTATATTACAGGAACACATCAAGTAATTGGTGCTACCTTGCCACCTGCTAATGTGGATGATTTTTCTATTTCATTAATTGGTAGTGACCAAATGCAGCTTTCATGGTTGCCAGTTGCAGATTTAGATGTAGAGAGTTATGAGATCAGATATCAGAAAGTATCTAGTGGATATTCTTGGTTTAATTCTACTGACCTTGTAAGAGTTCCAAGAAGAAGCGCTAATAGTGTTATCTTAAACAAAATTGATCCACCCTTTACTTTAGGAATTAAGGCTATTGACAAACTAGGAAATGAAAGTTTAGAGCCTGCCCTGATTGTATCTTCTAATGTGACCGCTCAGGGTTATCAACTTATTAACAGTATTTCAGAACATCCTAATTTTGCAGGAACATTTACTAATACTTTTAAAAGAACAGAAACAGGATTAGCTTCTGGTGATAATGTTATTACTTTAGATACTATTAGTTTATTTGATAGCAAAACAGGATTATTTGATGCCGTACCTTCTGGTTATGTCTTTGAAACAGGCGGAATTGATAAGAATATTATTGGTAGTGGTTTTTATAATTTTAATAGCACCTTCACTTTACCATTTATCTATGATGCTACCTTTAAGATCCAATTAGACATGGTTTCAGATGATCCATACGATTTATTTGATTTTGGTAGAGGTAAAGATTTATTTGAAAATGCTAAAGCGCCATTTGATGGCAATCTACCTACCAATGCAGGTACAAATATTCAAATAGGAGCAAGTGAAACCAGTCTTGATGATATATCTACATTTACAAGCGTAGCCCAACAAGGAACATTTAAAGGTAAATACTTTAAGTTTAGAGCCAGACTAATCAGCTTAAACAATCAATCCAGAGCCTTAGTTAAAGGTTTAACTGTATCTCTGAACTTACAGAATAGATCAGAAACAGGAGATGATATAGTAAGTGGAGCAGGAACTTATAGCGTCACCTTTACAAATCCTTTTTATGCTAATCCAAATGTCAATATTACAGGTCAGGATATGGCTAGTGGTGATTATTTTGTAGTGGCTAATAAAAGCATATCTGGTTTTGATATAACTTTTTATAATGGCGCAACTCCAATATCACGAACTTTTGATTATCAAGTTAATGGTTATGGGTTGAAATCATAATGAATATGAGGTATTAAAAAGTAATGTCACAAGTTTCACAAATTACTATAGATAATGTTGCATTTGGTACTTTTAGATCAAATCTTAACGATACATTAAACGCACTTAATTCTCAGCATATTGGAAGCACTGCGCCTACTTCAGCAGTGGCAGGTACAATTTGGATTGACAACTCCGCAGCAAATACGCTATCTGTAAAGATATATGATGGTGCTGATAGCTTAGAGTTGTTTTCTATCAACACATCAACAAACGCAATAACCCTGCCAAGTGGTATTAGCGTCACCGAAAGTGATCCTAATAGTATTCCATTTGCAGTAGCTTTAGGGAGTTAAAAAAGAATGGCAAATAATTTTTCAGATGCACAGGCAAGTCTAACAGATGCGACTTTGACTGATGTTTATACTGCAACTAATAAATCACTTGTTATTGCAGGAACAGTAGCAAATACGACTACTACATCAATGAATGTTTCCGTAAAGAAATATGATGATAGTGCAACCGCAGGAAAATTCATTTTCAAGAATGTACCTTTACCACAAGGCTCATCTTTAGAATTACCAAAGGTCGTATTACAGACATCAGATAAAATTCAAGTTCAAACAGATGATGCCTCTGGCAACTGTGATGTTCATTTACAACTATTAACAGATGTGAGTTAAGTATGGGATATATTGGAAATTTCCCAACTGCCTTACCTTTAAGTTCAAATGATTTAAATGATGGAATAGTCACTACTTCAAAATTAGCTAACGATTCAGTTAATGCTTCTAAATTAGATGAAACAGATAATTATGCCTTTACTGGTACTGTGAGTGGTGCAGGTGCTTGGAATTTAATTTCTACTAATGAAATAACTACTGCAGTTAATACAGTAGAGTGGACTGGTCTTGATGATACCTACAAAGTATATGTTGCTGTTATAAATAATATGCAATTAACTGGTGACGGTGGTATAGGATTTAGAATTGGTGATAGTGGAGGGTATAAAACTTCTAATTATAGATATACAGGTTTTGAATCTGTTGCTAATACAACTGCTATTAATGGTGTTGGTAATACTAGTTCTAATAGAATTTCTTTATCTGGCTCACATTATAATTTTGGTGGTGATACTTTTGAAAGTGCCAACCTAACAATTTGGTTTTATAATTTAAGAGGAACATCTGGACATAAACATTTCTTAGCACATACTTCATTTGTAGAAGCAGGAAATTATCACGCACAAAGTCTTTATAGTGGAAGATTATATGAAACCACTGCTATGGATAGAATACAATTTGGAAATATTGGTGGTGGTCAAAATATGGATACAGGAACATTTAGTTTATATGGAGTATCACAATGAAAAAATATAGTAATGGTATATTGGTTGATATGACTGCTGAAGAAATAAATCAACGTAATATTGATATTGCAGAAGCACAAGCAAACGCATTTCCAAATGCTCTTAAATTTTTAAGAGTTAAAAGAAATGCTCTCTTATCACAAACAGATTACTTAGCATTATCTGACCAAACAATGAGTGCAGAGATGACTACTTATAGACAAGCATTAAGAGATATTACTAACGGATTAACTACAGTCGCAGATGTTGAAGCAGTGGTATTCCCAGAAAGACCAGAGGCATAAATGAGTTATATAGGGCGTTCACCACAAATCGGAGCATATTCTAAACTAGATAGTATCACCACAGACGGCAGTGCATCTTACACAATGCAATTAAATTCAGCTAACTTTGTACCAGAAAGTGTTAATCATTTAATCGTATCTGTTAATGGTGTTATCCAAGCACCTACTGATTCTTTTACAGTAAGTGGATCAACAATTACTTTTGCATCTTCATTAAGTGCATCTGACACTATTGATTTTATTATGGCATTAGGAAATGTTTTAGATATTGGAGTACCAAGTGATGCAACAGTTTCAACTTCTAAGATTATTGATAATGCAGTCACATCAGCAAAATTATTTAGTTCATTTGCAAACGGATTAACAAATATTAACTATCAAACATTTACTTCATCTGGAACATACACACCAACAACAGGAATGGCATTTTGCGAAGTTTATTGCACTGGTGGTGGTGGAGGTGCAGGGGGTACAGACGGAAATGATACCTCTTGTTCTTTAGCGTCTGGTGGAGGCGGAGCAGGTGGAACGGCTATTAAAATTTATTCAGCAACAGAAATAGGTGCATCAGCAACAGTCACTATTGGCTCTGGTGGCTCTGGTGGAAATGGTGCTACTAGTGGTTCTAGTGGTGGAAATTCTACATTTATCCCTGCAGGAACAGGAGGAACTATTACAGGAAATGGTGGTAATGGTTCATCTGGTTATAATGGTGGTGGTGATGAAGCCAGAAGGGGTGCTGATGGTGGTGGTGCATCTGGTGGTGATTTAAATTTAAATGGTGAACACGGGCATCATGGCGAAACAAGTAATGACGGAGTTATTGGTGGAAACGGAGGTAGTTCATTTTTTGAAAGAGGTGGATTGGCTAATGACAGAGCAAGGAATGACGGTTCTGGTACAACAGGTGTTGCGGGAAGCAAAGGTTCTGGTGGTGGTGGAACAGTAGTAAGAAACGATACAGGAACTTCTACTGGTGGTGCAGGTGGCTCTGGTTTCG
>Ga0208898_1000491_pt1 | contig 30830 bp, 30 predicted proteins | sample VirMetDEL_Mar_4_FD_184513 | JGI IMG/M metagenome (GOLD analysis project Ga0208898, IMG submission 184513) | Aqueous microbial communities from the Delaware River and Bay under freshwater to marine salinity gradient to study organic matter... | ecosystem: Environmental > Aquatic > Marine >...
AAAAAAAGATTATTACCTTCGACATACGGTTGGTTTTAAAAATTAAAAATGGAAGAAAATAAAAATAAGAAAAAAGGGGTAGGGGAAATAACATTATATACTTTGCCATATTGTGATTATTGTAAGGTATTAAAACAATCTCTTTCCCACCTCAGAATTCCATTTAAGGATATTAATGTTGACCAGAACCCTCAATTAGGGGACAACATTGAAGAAAAATTAAAAACAGAATCTTATCCTATTATATATTTTCAAAAACGTAAAGGGGAATATATTTATATACTATCCGAAACAGACTTGGAATCCCTAAATGGCATTCGTATATTTAATACGATTGAGGAAGCACTAGAAATCCTCTTACAATATTATTATGAGATATAAAGATAATTTACAACGTAGTTTGGCTAAAATTGAAAATCAATTAAATGTTTTAAAACATCATTCACAACGTGGTGAACATGTTCAAGTCAACCAAACAATTGATTCTATAAAAGAAATTATAGAACAATCACAAACACTTTTAAATAACGAAACACAAATATAAAATGGTTTTAACAGCGGAGCAAATAAAGGAGAATTATGGGGTACTCCTTAGTGGCATTGAGAAATACGTTCAAGGGGATCGTAAAGACCAATTTTTGGATTTTTACAATCAATTAGATGAACGGATCGCACTGCTCCCAGCCTCTCATAAAAAGTCGTATCACAATTGTTTTCCCGGGGGTTATGTTGAACACGTTATACGTGTAATTACTGCTGCATTTAAAATAAGTGCTGTATGGCAGGAAATGGGGACAAAGGATACTTATACAGATGAAGAGCTATTTGTTTCCGCTTTAAACCATGATTTAGGTAAAATTGGATCTCTAGAACATACTTCTGTTTTCCCATCCCAGGATGAATGGAGGAAGAAAAATCTAGGTGAAATGTATACCTTTAATAAAGCAAATGAATATATGACGGTCCCAGATCGTTCTTTATTTTTATTGCAACAAGCAGGGATCCAACTTACAACTAATGAGTGGATTGCTATTAAAACCCATGATGGTTTATACGATCAGGCAAACGAATCTTACCTTAAAGGATTTATGCCCGAGACTAAACCTCGTACTTCACTTCCTTTTATTTTACACCAAGCTGACCTTATGGCAGCAAGAATTGAGTTTGAAAGAGAATGGTTAGACACTTTTGGAAAACCTCAATCCGAAGAAAAAACTACAAAACAAGATCGAGTTAATATTAACTTAGATAAAATAGGTTCTAAAAATACTAATTTAATGGATTTAGTAAAGAATCTCTAAATGACAACAATCACTATTATTTTAATTAATGTTGGTATCCTCATTTTCGGGATCATTTCCTATATTATTTGGAATTTGATGCGTAAAAATGAGAAACTAGAAGATGCTATCATAAAACGGGACCAGTATATAGACACTATGTCTATTATAATGTCCGAATCAAATCGCAAAATTAAAGAAATAGATTCAAAACAAATATTTGAATCAGACGATGAAATAGGATGGTTTTTTAAGGGTATAAAAGAGATTCAAGAACTTATAAACGAGTATAATCTAAACAAATAAATGAGCTTACCCTTAGATGATGATTTGCAGGCCAAAATTCTAGCTGTACCACAGAAAGATGAAGGTCCCCAATATACTAAAAAAGGTACTTTAAGAAAAAGAAGACCTAAAACCAAAAATCAATATTTTACAGCTGATACTGAAGAAGCAATCATCGAGTATTTAAATACTACTGATGAACGTATGCGTAATAAAATATATAATGAACGTATATGGTATGGTTTTCACAAATTAACAGAAAATATTATCCATACCTTTAAATTCTACTATACAGAGGTAGATACTATAGCCGAGTTACAACATGAGGTAACAGCTTTCCTTTTAGAAAAACTTCACTTATATAAGCAAGATAAAGGTAAAGCCTTTTCTTATTTTGGTACTATTGCAAAACGTTATTTAATTTTATATAATAATAACAATTATAAAAAACTAAAACAGCGGGCCGAAGTAGATGCTATAGATAATGATCAGTCAATTACAATTGATATTATTAACAATCAAAATGTAATTGAACAACCTAAAGATGAGGCAACAGAATTTATAGAATATCTTATTAAATATTTTGATTTATTTTTATTTGATCATTTCCCCAAACCAGAGGATGCTAAAACAGCAGATGCTATTATATCCTTATTTAAAAGAAGAGAAAATTTAGAGTTATTTAATAAAAAAGCAATATATATTTATATACGTGAAATAACAGACCAAAATACCCCACAAATTACTAAGGTCTTAAAAAAAATGAAAAAGATATATAAAAAATTAGCTACTCAATATTATGATTATGGGTATGTAAGTATGTCTCTTTAAATTTTTAATGTATCTATATTTATATCCAAAGCACCGCTATGGATTTTTCACAAGTAAAATTATTCGGAAAGAAAAGCTTCTCTGATCTCTTAAAAGAGATACACGTTAATCAAAAAGATAAAGAAGTTCAACTCCGTTCTTTAATAGAAGGATTAAAACCTATGATCACCAGTCCTGGTGATGCAGTAATTATGGTTCCTTTAATTAAAGAATATATGGAACTAGCTATTAAGAATGATGATGCCCTAATTAAAATGGCTGGTATCGTTCAACGTGCTATGAATAGTAAAATGGCTGATACAGACGAGATACTTTCAGATGAAGATAAAGAGATGTTATTTAGTTCTCTTCAAGAATTAGATTCAAAAACCAAAGAAATAGAAGTTAAACATGCCGGTTAACAATCAGGGCCCTGTATCTGGTATTAATGATAGAGGACAATCTAGTATAGGATCAAAAAGTGGAGGATTTATACCTGTAAGGGTTATAGATGTTTCTTTAGTCCCTGAAGAAGACGGACGTTCTACTTATCAATTAACAGATGGGTTTTGGGGAATTGGTGCTATTAAATTTGAAGCAATTAACAAAGGTAGTTTAAAAAGAAAGTTCCCACAAGGTAGTATAGCTTATCCTTTAGATGCTAATTATAGAAAAATGCCTTTAATAAATGAAATTGTATTTGTTATTTTAGGTCCATCTCGAAAACGTCTTTTAGATGGCAATTCAGATGCTGTTGAATTTTATTATACAAGTGCAGTTAATATTTGGAATGGTGTTCATTTAAACGCCTTACCTTCACCAAATACCCTTCCTTCATCAACTAATAATTCAAGTAACCCAAATGTAGATAGAGGTATTGAAAATAATGAAGATGGTCCTCAACCTGAACCATCTTATGGACAATTGTTTACTGAAAACCCCGCTATAAGAAATTTATATCCACAAGAAGGAGATATAATTTTTGAAGGTAGATTTGGAAACTCCCTTCGATTTACCTCTACAAATACTCAACCTTCTAGTAGCAAATCCATACAAAGTCCATGGAGTACTACGGGAAAAAACGGTACACCCTTAACAATATTACGGAATGGGCAAGTTGATGCTGGAATACGTAATAATGACTGGTTTCCAATCTACGAAAATATTCAACAAGATGATTCTTCTATATACCTTACATCAGGACAAACAATCCCTGTGGCCTTAGCATCAACAAATTTTAATTCTTATGGTATAGATGCTGTATCTGCTGTTGATACTACAAAACCTTTACAAGAAACTCCTGTTTCAAATACTACTGTATCACCAAAAGAAGCAGATTCTACGGGAAGTGTATTCGATACAGTAAATGTAGAACCCACTTTAAATACAGGATCTAATGGCTAAACAAAATGTTCCTTTTGCTCCTGCTTTTCCCTATAATGGTAATCAAATTATTATAGATTCGGGTCGTATTATGCTTAATGCAAAAGATGATGCCATATTAATATTAGGAAATAAAACAATTGGTTTATCTTCACCTGGGAGTATTAACTTAGATACTAATACTTCTGTTATAGTTAATTCCCCTAAAATTAAATTAGGAATAGGAATAGATTCAGACCACCCTTTAGTTAAGGGGGACGTTTTAATAGATTTACTTAATGATTGGATTGAGATTTTTGGTGTAGGAATTGTAGAACCACTTAAAAAAGCCTTAGATTCACAAGGTTTTGAACAAACTGAACTGCAAATGGTTTCAAATGCTTTTGAAAAATTAACTAACGTAGTACAAGAAAGGAAAAAATTCCTTCTTTCTAACACCACTTATACTAAATAATGAGTAATAAACTACTAAATAAAGTAAAATCTCAATATAATACTACAAGTAAACTTTTAAATAAAGTTAATAGATTATCACTTGATATAGTTTATGGTAAAGGTATTAGTGATGAAGCAGGTGCTACCCAATCTATTCGAGCACAAAGTAATCAAAATTTAGCTAATAAATTAACTAAAAATTTAAGTTTATTTAAAACATTAGTAGCTTTAAAACAACTTAACACTTATGATATTTGTAACCCCTTAAATTTTTCAGCTAATAAATTATTTCCTTTAGATAGTATAGTAGGAGGAAAATTACAACAAGTAGCTGGGGTTATTAAAGAAATTCAAGCAGCATTAAGAGGATTTTCCATTATACCAGGTACTATTGAAGTTGAAGCTATATCTGAAAATGGTCAAGAAATTAAAACCGGTCTTATAACTTTAAGTTTAAAAAGACCATCAGATCAACCTATCGCTAATGGTACAACTGTATTTATCACCCAAGCTGATGATGAAAATATTGGGGTTCAAATGGCAGGTACTGTAGAATCCTCTTTAGTTCCCTTAGAAGTTGATGAAATTCCTGAAGAAACCTATGATGCTATAATTAATATTACTTCTTTTTCACCACTTGAACCTCCCTATGCTAAAAATAAAAATGGGGTTACTTTAAAAGATGAAGATGGTAATCCTATTCCTAGAAAGTTTACTAATTTTAAACTAGAAGTACAAAAAGTATCTACCTCAGATATAAGACAAATTGCAAAAGAAACTAGAGAAATAGCTGAATTATTTAGATCTATTGGTATTGCGGATTTTGCTGATGACATTGCTGATATTCAAGCTGTTCCTGGATTATCTAAATTAGCAGAAACTGCTAAAAATATAGTTGATATAGTAAACGCACCTATTGCTGCTGTAAGTCAAACTGGAATACCTACTGGACAAATAGCAAATAGACAAGAAGCCATAGCTGATTTTTTAGATGGTGGTTTAACGGCCCAACAAGTTTTAGATAGAGCTAGAATATTTTCAGATTTTGCTAGAAAATTAGAACCCTTTGCTAGATTTGATTTTTCTTTAGATAGTATATTTAAAAAACAAGTAGAAGAAATAAATAAAATTCTAAATGGAGTTGTTCCATTTGGTGATTTAGCTAAATTTGTAAAAGCTGTAGCTAGAGGTGTTCGATTTATAGTGGGTATAGTTTCATTTATAATACTACTACTTAAAGTTATTAATACTATACTAAAAGTACTAATTATTATTATAAAAGTACTTAAAAAAATTATTAAAATAGTAAGAAAAATAATTAAATTATTAGGATTACTTACAGGAGGAGCTTTATTAAAATTAGCAGAAAAATTAAGACATATAGAAGATGCTCTTCAACAAATTATAGATGTGCTCACTAAACTAAATAATGTTATTGAAGCACTTTTACGACCACTTTTATTAATAAAAAAATATTTAAAAGAAATAGTTATAGAATTAACTAAATTATCTGTAAAATTAGAAACTTGTGAAAATCTAAAAGATTCAGATCTAACAAAAGATATTTTAGATGCTACTAAATTAGCTGCTATAACTGCTCGTAATTTAGATAATGTTGTCACTGCTGATGATAGAGATATAAACATATCTATAGCTTCTGGGGTTGAATTCAATGAAAGTGAGGCTCAAACTTTTAGAGAAAACCTTCCTTATTATAATAATAGCAAATTTATAGATAACCAAAATGGTTTCTTATTTAATTTAAGAGAAAATATAATTGGGTTTGATCAATTTGGAAATCTAGTATTTTATTCACCTTTAGTATCATTAGCATCAGGAGTTAATTTTGATGAGAGTGAAGCTCAACAATTTAGAGAAAATTTAAGATATTATACTTTTGATAAATTTAGAAATAATGAAATTGTACTAGCCTTATTAAATGAAGCCGATAAATTATCTGCTGAAAATATTAAAAATGCTAGAGAAGTAGATCCTAATGATGTGTTTGGGAATTTCCAAGAACGTTTTATGGGTTATACTATAAAAATTCAAGAAGAAAGACCTCTTCAAAAACCTGCTAATACACAAGTTAAAACTAGAAGAAGAGGTATAGCTTTAGATGGAAATGAAAAATTGGTTGTTTCTACTGAATTAACCTTTAATGAAAATTTAACAACTATAGTACAAGAAGTTAAATTTAAAATTAAAAGAAATATAGAATTAGGTTTAATATCAATTAACACAACAGATAAATTAGGAGTAGATGTTTCAGATAGTGATGTTTTAGATATGACTGCTGGAATAGGAGCTCCTCCTCTAATAGTTAATGATATTAAAGCTGAAGCAAATAATAGAGCAGCTAGTAATATTTCTTCAAAACCTGATCCCGAAGCAAATATACCCTTTGAAGCTAGAATTGGTAATGAACCTTTTGTTGAACAAGAATTACCCCCAACTTCTATACCTCAAACTGCAGATAAAGGGTCTGAAGCAAAAACATCTCCTTTAGATCAATTGGTTGATCAAGGATTCAATGATTTTATCCAAACTAATCCTTCTTTAAAGAAAATACAAGATACTATTGATTTAGTTTTTAGAGCCACTCCTCAACAATTAAACCAAATCTTAAATCAACCCGGTAATGAAGAATTAGATCCTGAACAGTTTGCTGCTAGCTTAAAACAATCTATATTAGATGAAGTTGATCCTAATCCTGAAAAAATTCAAGAAGTAAAGGATAAAACAGACCAATGGTATGAAGGATTAAAAGAAAAAGCTAAGATAGAATATGAAGAATTTATAAAGACTATAAGACTAAAACAACCTAAACCAGAATTTGAACAATATTTTCAAGATATTGAAGAACAAGAATTACCTAAATGGATTAAATTTTTACTAAGACAAAGATATACTGAAACTGAAGTAGAATCTGGTTTAGAGAAAAATGAAATTAGAGATAAGTTTAAAATTCAAATTAATGATAATGATGTAAAAGTTACTATCAGAAGAGCATTTAAACGAAAAAGTATTTCACAATAAATTAAACAAATAAAAAAATAGTTAATAAATATTTATAATCATGAAATTAGAAGCTTTTAGAAAAATTATTCGAGAAGAAGTAAGAGGTGTAATTAAAGAAGAACTTTCTTTGATTATGCAAACTCCTATTACTGAAACAAAAGTAGTCCAGAAGCCAGTTGTAGAACAAAAACAAACAAAACCTTCATTATCTGAATTAACAGAGACAGTACAACCTTCTGTTCCACAACCTCCCTTATTTGATTCACAAAACCCCTTAGCACAAATGTTAAATGAAACAGCTGCTTCAGGAGAATGGAGAAATATAAATGGAGGTGGATATACTTCTCAAAATGCAGTTGGGTTCCAAGGTGGAATGCCTGGTGGTGCAACTAAAGTAGTTGAAAGCGTAGATCAGATGTTAGCTGGAAAACAAGGAGCTACAGATATAAACCAAGTATCAATTGATGCTGTACCAGACTTTTCAGGTTTAATGGGTAAAATGAAAGAATCAGGCAAAATATAATGGCATATATAGTACGTAATGTTGATATTCTAGATTTAAAACCTAGTACGGGTGTAGGTGTATCTATACCCTTTAATGGTCCTACAGGATTAAATACAACTTATACTACACAAGATGCAATTAAATCAAACCTTTTAAATTTTATCTTAACAGGTAAAAGAGAAAGAATAATGAACCCTGGATTTGGATCAGGATTACGTGATGTAATTTTTGAACAACTAACCCCAGAAGTAATAGATACAATTGAAGATATTATCGTCAATGGTGTAGATTTATATTTTCCACAAATAACAATAGGAACATTAAATGTAAATTTAGACCCTGAAACCCAAACCGTATCTATCTATTTAAGTTATTCCGTAGATAATACGAATATTACAGATGAATTACAAATAAACCTAAACAATGGCGGAGTCTAAGCAAATACAATATTTAAATAAAGACTTTGATGGATTTAAACAGAAACTCTTAGAGTTCGCTGAAATTTATTATCCCCAAACCTATAATGATTTTTCTGAGACCTCCCCTGGGTTGATGTTAATTGAAATGGCATCTTATGTTGGTGACGTTTTATCATTTTACGTTGACAATCAAGTTCAAGAAAATTTTCTTCAATATGCTAAACAAAGAAGTAACTTACTTTCCTTAGCTTATAACCACGGTTACTCCCCTCAGGTAACTAATGCTTCAACAGCAGAAGTTGATGTGTTTCAAATTGTACCTTCCTCTATAGCTAGCGGTTTAGTACAACCCGATTTTAATTATGCAATGATTATAGATGATGGGTTTCAAATACAATCATCTAATGATACATCTCAATTCTTTTATTCATCAAATAAAATAGATTTTACTATTTCGGGAAGTGCAGATCCAACTGATATATCTGTATATTCTTTAGATTCAAATAACCAACCTAATTTTTATCTTTTAAAGAAAAAGGTTAAAATGACAGCTGGTGCTTTAAAAACTGCTACTTTTTCATTTACCTCTCCTCAAAGATTTTCAACTGTACAAATTGAAGATAATAATATAATTGAAATAGTTAATGTAACCGATAGTGATGATAATAGATGGTATGAGGTTCCATATCTAGCACAAGAAACTATATTTGATGAACAAACTAATATAGCTCAAAATGATCCTGAACTGTATCAATATAATGAAACTACTCCCTATCTTCTTAAAATAAAAAAAGTACCTAGGAGATTTGTAAGTAGATTTAAAGCTAATAACACCTTAGAATTACAATTTGGTCCTGGTATATCTGATAGTCCTGATCAAGAAATTATTCCTAATCCTGACAATATAGGACTAGGTTTACCCTATGGTCAAGATAAACTTACTACAGCTTATGATCCTTCAAATTTTTTATATACAAAAACTTATGGTTTATCCCCTTCTAATACAACTTTAACAGTACAGTATTTAATAGGTGGTGGGGCTGCCTCAAATGTAAGCTCAAATTCACTTACAATTTTATCCTCAGGAAATGTTTCATTTTTTGGATCTAATCTTGATTCAACATTACAATCTACAGTTAGAGATTCATTAGCTTTTACTAATAATACTCCTGCAATTGGAGGGGGAGATGGAGACACAAATGAAGATATAAGACAAAATACTATATCTCAATTTCCCACACAATTAAGAACTGTAACTAAAGATGATTATATAGTTAGATCACTTTCATTACCTCCTAAATTTGGAACTGTATCTAAAGTATATATAACACAAGATCTTTCAATATCACCTAATAATAGAACCCCAGAAAATTCTTACGATACAAATTTATTAGCTTTATATCTTTTATCTAAAAATAACGCTGGATATATGTCTATAGCAGATCCTGCTTTAAAAAACAACCTAATTACTTTTTTAGGTGAATATAGAATGTTAACAGATGCTGTAGTAATTAAAGATGCTTTTATAATTAATATAGGAATTAATTTTGATATAATTTTACTACCTAACTATAATAATAGAGTAGTTATTAATAATTGTATTAATGCTATTACTAATTATTTTGATATAGATAAATGGCAAATAAATCAACCTATATTATTAAACAATGTTCGTAATTTAATTGATAATGTAGATGGTGTTCAAACTATTAAAAAATTAGAAATAATAAATAAAGTAGGAACTAGTAATGACTATTCACAATATGCTTATGATATAAGAGGAGCTACTATAAATGAAGTTATTTACCCTTCATTAGATCCTTCTATATTTGAATTAAAATTCCCTTCTACTGATATAAATGGTAGGGTAGTAACAAACTAAGAAAATGGCAGTATATAAAATATTTCCCGAAAAAGATGCTTATATATCATCTAAGTATCCTGCTCAAAATACAGGACGAGATGAAATATTAGAGGTTTCAAATACAAACGCTATTAACCTCGATACATCAGCTCAAGGTGATGTTCCTGCCGTTAAACGTGCGCTAATTCAGTTTAAAACAACGGATATAAGCGATATTATTACAAATAAAATAGGCGACGCGGCTTTCCAAAGTAACTTAAATTTATACTTGGCAAACGCTACTGTTGCCCCCTTAGATTATACAATTGAAACATTCCCTATATCTCAATCTTGGAATATGGGTACAGGTAGATCAGCAGATTCCCCCAAAACCGATAATGGTTGTTCATGGGGTTGGAGATTAGAATCAGGTTCTGGTGCTTGGGATACAGATGGTGGTGATTATACTGCTTCTGTTTCAGGCACTCAAGATTTTACCTATGATAGTACTAAAGACATCTCAATGGATGTTACCAACATAGTACAAGAATGGAATAGTGGATCACTTGATAATCACGGTTTTATAGTTAAACTAACCGGGAGTATCGAATTCTCTGCTTCATACGTTGATACTAGCTATTTTTCCGTGGATACCCACACTATATACCCACCTGAACTAGAATTTAAATGGGATGATAGCTCATACGCTACACCATTAACTGCTGTAACTTCAAGCGATTTTGTATTAGCATTTACAAATTTAAAAAGCGAATTTGAAGACAGTGGAATATATAATTTTAGAGTAAAAGCAAGAGATAAATACCCTGCTAGGGCTTTCCAAACCAGTTCAGTATATTTAAATGCTAAAGCACTACCTACATCTTCATATTGGGGTCTAAAGGACGCTAAAACAGATGAAATGGTAGTTGATTTCGATACTTCATACACAAAAATAAGTGCTGATAGTGGTAGTAACTACTTTACAGTTTATATGGACGGATTAGAACCAGAAAGATATTATCAATTAATGGTTAAAACAGTTATTGGAGATGAAACTCTAGTAATTGAAGATAAAGGAAACTATTTTAAAGTAGTTAGATAATGGCTAAACAGCAAGTGAGATTAAATAAAACGGTATATGGTAAGATCTCTTATCCTAATGTAGTAGATACAGAGTTTAGAGAGTTAGTTACCCCCGAGGCTGTTACTGAAATAGAAGAACCTATGACCGTAGCTGAGTTTTTTGAAGAATATGATAGATTATTTTTTGAAATTCCAAGAAAAGGTAATTTTGGATCTCATGAAGAACTTGTTAAAAGAAGTTCCTCTTATATAGGAGTAACAGGCCAATCGGATGAAATGCAAGCTTTATTAGACGAAATAAATGATTTGAGAGTACAATTATTAACATCTCAACAAGAAATTGTTAACTTAAGCAGTAATACTTAATGGAAAAAATTAGTGTTGTAAATTCCTTAACTGATTACTCAAATCAGGATTACGTTAGTAAAGACCAATCTTTATTAAATGGGTATGATATTAATAGAGAATTTGGTGCCGAACAGGATGTTGTAGAACTCCATATATATAATGCTAATAATCAACTTTTAAGATCTCTTTATAATTTTAGTAATTATACCACTCAAAATACTATAGAAAATAGTTCTTTATTTGATACTATTTTTATCGATCCTGAAAGGGATTTAAAAGGATTAGGGTATAATTTAGGAAAATATAATCCTTCATACTTTTTTTATAGACCTTTATTTTTAAGTAATCCCGATAGAAGATTCTTTATTAAAGAAATTTCATCAGATAGAACTGAGATTAGAGTAGTTACTAATGATTTATCTTATGATGAATTAGGTACATCTTATTTTAATTACTTAGTATCAAAACAAGGTAAAAGTTTCTACTCAGATTTTCTTTTAAACTTTGGTGATAATAGAACTTTAATTGGAGTTAATAGTTTATTAGATAATTCAAACCAGGCAGAACCTAGTTTATTTATTAAATTATATGAACCCCTTCCAACAGATTTAAGTTTAAAAGATACTTTTTGGTTTGTAGAAGAAATCTCAGACTCTATATCATTTAATGTTGATATTGAGTTTATTCCTGAAGTTGAAGAAGAACAATTTGAATACTTAAGAGGTCCAAATACAAATATTGAATTAAATACTCAAACAGGTTTTAATACTAAGTATTTTAATTATAACGAATTAATAGATACTACACTTACATCTTCGTATCAACAGTTAAAATCTGTTTTAGAAGAAAAAAGTATAAATATTAGTGTAGATCATGATGAATATTCTAATTTTGTTCATTTTTCTTCCGCTTACGAAAGATTAGAAAATTTTAAATACAAATTAACTTTAATTCAAAATTATCAAAATGATTTAGATAATTTAAAAGGAGCTGATGTTTTAACAGATAACTCTTTTATTTCTGCATCTAAAGCTTCACTTCAAGAAAATATAAATACTTTAATTGAACAGTTTGATAATTATGAATATTTCTTATATTACGAATCAGGTTCTAAATCGTGGCCTAAATCAAACTCAACTGCTCCTTATATAAATTATCCCGTAAATTCAATTTCATCTTCAGTATGGTATGGGTCTATAAATGAAGAAAGTGATTATTATGGAGGTCAAATACTATCAGCTTCATTTTATGATTCTGATAATAGAGATTATATTTGGAATACCCTTCCATCTTATATTAAAGATGATCCACAAAATAATAATTTAGAATTACTTGTAGCAATGTTAGGTCAACATTTTGACTATATTTGGACTTACTCTAAAGCTATAGGTGATATAAAAGTCGCTGATAATAGACCAGATTATGGTATATCTAAAGATTTAGTAGCAGATGCTTTACGCTCTTTAGGTGTAAAACTATATACATCTAATAAAACAGATGAAAATTTATTTTCTGCTTTAATAGGTCTAAGCCCTTCGGGTTCACTAGTTCCTGATACAGGCTCCCTAAGAGTAGAAAATTATATATCCGCCTCTAATGAACTTATTACTTATGATGATGTAAATAAAGAAGTTTATAAACGTATATATCATAATTTACCTTATTTACTTAAAACAAAAGGTACCTATAGAGGATTAAGAGCTCTTTTAAATTGTTTTGGGATTGCTGATTCAATTTTAAGAATAAATGAATATGGGGGAAACCAGAAAAATATAAGAAAGGTAACACAATTACATGAAGTAGATAGTTATGCATTTGCTACTCAAACATCAAGTGTAGTAGAAGTTCCATGGTTACCTACTTTATATCCTATAATTCCTGAATATTGGGAAGATGTTGAACAAGATTGGAATAATATTGAAGGTTGGTGGAACGGTATTTTAGCTGAAGATCAAGTACCTGATACTATAGAATTTAGATTTAAATCAAATGGTATACCTTCTTCAAGTAATTATTATACTCAATCCCTATTTCAAGTAAATAATTCACCTTCAACATCCCAATTTGGATTACAATTACTCTACCCCTCAGCTTCTAACGCTGCTAGAGGTGGTGGTAATTTTGAAGAATATGGTGAATTAAGACTAATAATGTCTGGTTCTCAAGGTTATACTTCAACAGAACCTATATATTTACCCTTTTTCTCTGGGAGTGGATGGTGGAATCTAAAATTAGATAGAACTCCAACCTCTTTAAACTTAAATAATACTGGTTCAAATGATGTAACTTATTCTGTAGAAGTTAAATCTGGAAATTATGATGGAATTAATACTTTTATTGACTTTCAAGGTTCTGCTAGTTTAGCCATTTCTGGATCATCATCTGCTTCATATAATGAAGCTTGGAACAATTATACATTTGATACAGAAAATAATCAATTATATGGGTTTCTAGGTGGTGCTAGCAGTAGCAATGTTATAGCTAAAGATGGTGTTATATTTGATGGCTGTTTTCAAGAATTTAGATATTGGATTTCTACTAGTTTATCAAGCCAAACTTTTGACCAACACGTATTAAATCCAACATCTTATGTTGATAATGATATAACATCCTCATATTATAATTTAATTTATAGATTACCCTTAGGAAACTATAATAACATATCAGGATCTGATGGTGATAATAAAATATATACTGTTCACCCAATGTCTACAGGTTCATTTGCACCTACGGCATCATTTTTAGGTACGGGTTCGTCTACAGTAAACTATGGAAATATTACTAATTTTACTACTAATAGTTTTGTAACAAATAGTAATGTTGATATAGTACAAGGACCAGATATAGGTGCTTTTACTCAAAATGAAATTAAAATTAGATCTCAACAATATCCAATTGCTTCAGGGTCTACTTTATCACCATATATAAGTGTACAAGAACAAATTAGAAACCCTTATACTGCTGATCTTGATATAGCTGAAATAGCTTTTTCAACTCAAAACAGTATCGATAATGATATTATAAATCAAATAGGGTTTTTTGATATAGATGAATATATTGGGGATCCAACTCTTGCTTCATCAACATCATACCCAAAATTAAATGAATTAAGAGATTTTTATTTTAAAAAGTATTATAAGAAAACTAATGTTAATGCCCTAATTAGATTACTAAATTATTTTGATAGTTCTTTATTTAGAATGATTAAAGATTTTGTACCTGCAAAAACATTACTTAATACTGGTTTAGTAATTAAACCCCATATTTTAGAAAGAAATAAAACTGAAAAATTTGAACCTGCATTTACATACATAGATTATTCGGGATCTATAGATATGGTTAATGTAGAAGGTTCAACCCCAATGGGTACCCCATTAAATACAAGTTACACAGCTGAAGTAAAAATCCCTTCAAGTTCAGCCAATACAATCACTGCTTCTGGAGTGATTTATAACTTTACAGATAATAGAGAACCATTTACTGGAGAATATAGTGGTAGTGAAATTACAGCTTATGAATTACCTAGTAGAAGTTTTGCTATAGAAAAAAGTTTCTTTAATCTAGAGCCAGATGCTTCAACTTCTGTTTCTTATTCATTTTCCCCTCTTAATCCTATATTAAATAATATTTCTGAAGCCCGAAAATCAGATCAATATATGGATGTTGATTACTCTTCAAATGTAATTACGCCCGTTAATATTGGGTTTATTACAAGTAGATCATTTGGTCAAATCACAGAAGCTGATACTGCTTTCTTAGATGCTCCTATTCAAGATAGTAATTATACTTTATTACGTAATATTAATCCACGTTATTTAGGAAGTAAAACTATATCTAAATTATATAATGAATACACTTTAGGCGATACTTCTTATGGTTCAACCGCAGCAATAGATTTAAATTCACTTAAATTTGCTTATTTCTCTGAAGTAGTTGAAACTGGTTCTTTCTTCCCTGGAAGATCTAATGTGTATATTAAATACTTAATTGATGGTAGATCAAATATTACTGAGTTAACTCGTAAAAATGAAACTATTTTTGAAGTACAAAATATATTCAACGCTAAAAAACAAGCTAACATTTCGTTAGATAATAATCAACAGTTTTCAGATCAAAAATATCTTGATGGGTTAAAACCAGTATATGCGGGTGGTTTTAGATATTTACCTTGTTTACAAAACCCAACAGGTAGTAGTACATTAGTATATAAATTTACTACAGGATCTATTACTAATATCACTAAAGAAGATTTAGAACAACTCCCAGATAGTTTAGGAGGAGAATATATCCAATTAGGAGATTTTAATTTAGGAACTCTTCAAATCCAAAGTAGCAGTAATGCTGTTTCAGTAGGAGGCTTTCCAAGTGTTACTTTAACTCGTAATACTCCTATTAACCAATCTACTATTTGGTGGGATAACGATTTATTAGTTAATATCGAAGGTCAATTAATATTAGAACTTAATATACCTAAAAATTCATCTGCTGATATAACTGATATAACTTGGAACCCCTTTAATGGAGTAGCCCCTATTGCTTCTTCCTCTCAAAATCTTGGAAGTTTTGCTTTACTACAAGCTACATATTATATTAGCAACTCAGTAATTTTACCTAAGAATACAAATACTATAGAAGCTTTATTAAATGAAGCTAATTCTCCAATGGGAGGATATTTTGAATCAAATTTCTCTTCTCCCGAATTCAATAGTGCTTCTATTAATATAGGAAATAGCGCATTAAGATACTCAGAACCTGAATATACTTATTACTTCCCCTCAGATCCAGTAATATCTTTAACTTCTAGTATTGTTGATGGTGGTGATGCTAATAATGGAAATGCCTTCTTTGTAAGAAACAATACAGGTTCTTTTAATATACTAACAGCTTCAGTTTCAATGTCATATTGGTTTGGTGATTTTATACAAACCTCGTCTGTATTTATAAGTGGATCAGATTCATTTGGTGTAGTAGATGAAGAATTTGCTATTAGAAAAGGGGATCTATTTAGATTTGTAGATGTTAAAGGAGGAAGTGCAGGTTCTGGTAGTGGTGAATTTCCTATAGAATTTGAAAGACAAGTAAAAAGAGTTAATATTATACCTAGAGATGAAGTAACTAATACAAGACGTTTATCTATTGAATTTGACAGGGATATACCAGCTCGTGCTTGTGAAGATTTTCCCTCTTCTACTACTCCCGAAGATGCAAGACAAATCAAACGCTTTATTATTTTAAGGAAAACAGAAGATGAAACAAATATTGTTTTAAATTTTCAAAAACAACCCGGCCAGACGTCAACAGGTATCGTTTTACCTGCTGATATACCAAAAACTCTTCAAGAAAGAGCAGGTAATATTATAAAAGAATTAAAATCACAGAATCTAATTTCATAAAATTAAAAAATATTATATTTATATACAACAAGAATAAACCATGGGATATTTAAATAACACTACAGTTACTGTTGATGCCATCCTCACTAAAAAAGGACGCGAGCTGTTAGCTCGAAATGATGGCTCCTTTAGAATTACACAATTTTCTTTAGCAGATGACGAAATCGATTATACACTGTATAATCCAAACCACCCATCTGGTTCTGCATTTTACGGTGAGGCAATTGAAAATATGCCCATCCTTGAAGCATTCCCAGATGAAACTCAAGTAATGAAATATAAACTCATTACTTTACCAAGAGGTACAGCTAAACTACCTGTATTAGAATTGGGATATACAACTCTTACCCTAAAACAAGGTGCTTCAATTTCAATTACACCTCAAACCTTAAATTATCTAGGTACAGATTCAACATTTGAATCTAGTGGTTATGTAGTTACAATTGGAGATTCTAGAACTTTATCTAACTTTGAAGGAGTAGGTGTAAATACTAATGATGCTTCTACTTTAAACTCAACCTCTACTATTGGTACTAATGTATCAAGAACAGTAATTGGAACTACAATTAACCTAACTGCAACTACAGTTAATACATTATTTGGAACTGCTAATACATTGAATACAATTTTAACCGTAACAGGTAGAGATTCAGGTGCAAGATTAACAATCCCATTAAATATAACAAAAGTAACATCGTAATATTATGAGCTTCGTAAGTTTAAATGCTAGTGATTTTGTAGTTAGTGCGGATTCTATCACATCTACTTTGTGGACAGGTGGAGAACCTATTCTAAACAAATTTTTCACTTCTTCTCAAACATCTTCTTTTAACACATATTTAGATGTTTACCAAACTAGTTCCGTAAGATCAGATTCTGAAATTCAGTTTTCGATTGCTTATGGAGAATTAGAAGGTTCAGGTTCTGCACCCTATAATAATTTAGTAACAGGAAGTTCTCCTTCTAGAGTAACCTATGGTCAATTTAGAACTTTAGTAAATGGCGATGAAAATACAAACTTTAGTTTTGGAACCGGAAACACAAATTCTAGAGACATTTATGTATTAAATATCAATAGAGCAAGATATAAAGAAAAATTATTCCCTGGTACATTTAATTTAGTATTATCTGGATCAGATGGTACTGAAATTTCTCGTATACAATTAACTGATAATTCTAAAGATGTATCTACCTTAACTTTTACAGATGCTGGTAGAATATTTGATATTGTAAGTGGTACTAATGGTAGTGCTGTAGATGTTAGTGTAACTGAAAGTGTAACTCCTGGTTATACACCTTCTGGATCTTATGGAAAATTTTTACCTGATGTAGGTTTAATACTTTTAAATCCAAGAGCATTAGCCTTATCTGCTTCTCAAGGAGGAGTAGGACTAATACTTAGTGATGATTTAACAGACACTGCTCTTGTAAATAACAATAGTAACCTGTTTGAATCAATAAAATTAGCCCAAACCTTTTCACTCAATTCAGAAGAAACTATAACATCAGATTATATATTTGTAAGAGTAAGAAATACAGATTTTAATTATTCAACTAACCCTTCTATGATTAGTGGTAGTGGAGAATTTGTATACTCAAGTTTAATTAATAACCCCCAAACATTTATAACAACTGTAGGTTTATATAATGATGCTACTGAATTACTATCTGTAGCTAAATTATCAAAACCATTAGTTAAAGATTTCACAAAAGAAGCTCTAGTAAGAGTAAAATTAGATTTTTAATGAATGAGTTTTGCATACAAAAAGATAAATCCGTCTGATATAAAATCAGTACCTTATGTTGCTAATAAGCAATATGAGTTTACTTCAGAATCTTATTCCGATAATAATATACAAACTTACGTTGGTGAATACATTCCTGTATCAGAAAAAAATCCTTTTGATCCAGTAAATGATAATCTTACTACAGATGGAAATTATAGAAGACTATTATTTGAATCTATTCGCCATTTATATTATGAAAATTACATAACAGCATCTTCATTAGATCAACTCCCTGTTTCTAATGATCTTTTATATGCCACCAATATAAATTATTTTTGGCATACTTCTTCATATATAAATTATGAACAAAATACTATGGCCTCTGGGTCATATCCTAATTTTAAAAATTTTCCTTATTTTACAGCTTTACAATTTAACTATGATGATCCTACAGGTTCATATTATGATGGTAATGCTGTTTACTTTCAAGATAATGCCGCTAGAGTTAGAATAATATCTATTCCTAAAGACAAATATGGTGAAGGAATTAAACCTTATTCTTTTATACTTTCAGGTTCTAATTTTTATATAGCAGACGATGGTCAGGGAAATTTATTTGATTATGAAGCTTTTAGAGCTGAATATTTGTCTGCACAATATTCCGATCCAATATCAAAGTATGCCGGATTAAGTATTAATGATCAAGTACCTAATGTTGGTAATATTTTTTATGGACACGGGGTAGCAGTTGTTACAAATCAAGATTATATCTGTTTTATAGAAGGTAACCCTGTAGCTAAAAATGATTATTACGATTTAATTAATACACAAGAAGAAAAAAATCTATTAATATTAGCTAATGATTTTGATGACTGTTTACAAATAGATACTACTTCAGTAGTTACCTTCCCATTCCCTGATTATACATTCCCGGATTATAGTGTAAGTAGTAGTGGAGATATTGTAATTACCCCTAATCAAACTAGTGTAACTCCTGGTGAATATAGGTTACAATATTCTTATCAAAATAATTTAGGACTAGTAAGTAATACTGGGTCTATATTTTTAAATATAAATGCTGATCCATTAGAATTTACTATAAACTCTGTAACCCAAGCATGTTATCTTAACCCTGACAACATCTCATCTTCAGTAACATTTTCAGTAGATAAAGGAGTTCCTCCTTATAGTTGGTCAGTAGATAACTCTACATACATTCCTATAGATGATTTATTCCAACCTATAATTACTGCATCTATACTTCCAACTAGATCACAAGTAATATATGTTAAAGATTATGAAGGCTCAATATCAACTGCTTCTATTAATACTGGATTTAATAGAATATCATGTTCAATATGGGAAGATGATGTTTCATTTTGTGGTACAACCGATGGTGCTATATTAATTAGTGCTAGTGATGGTTATTTAGGAGACACATCCTCTTTATCGGCTTCATTATCTACTTCATTTGATAATGCTATAGGTTTACCTGCTACATTCCCTAGCCTATCAGTAGGAACTTACAATGTAATAATAAAAGATGCTAATAATTGTACATCTGTTTCTCAAATGGAAGTAACTAAAACTGCTCCTGTAACAGTTAGTTATTTAATAGACCATATAGATTGTTTTGGTTCATCTACTGGAATAATTGAATTTGATGATGCAGACATGGACACTCAAGAAACGGGGAGTGATAATGGAGGAACTGAGAAAGTTTATTTAGAGGGAGGTAAAGAACCCCTTGAATTTGAATGGTCAGGTCCTAATGGCTTTACAACTACCTCACAAGAATTATACAATGTTCCCTCAGGAAGTTATATTTTAAATATTACAGATGATGATGGGTGTATTTATGGATTTAATTATGAAATAACTACCTCAGCTAAAATCGAATTTACGGCTAATGTAACTTATAGTAATGAAGAATATCCTATATTACTTATTAATGATCTTACAGGTGGTGTCCCTCCATATAATATAACAGCTTCAACTCCCTTTTCAGAATACTTGTTTACAGCAAGTGTTACAAATAGTTATGAGTTTGATTTAAATGGTGAAGGTTTAAATTCAAGTTCAGTAACAGTTTCCATTCAAGATTCAATCTCATGTTCAGCTGATACTCAAAGTCAAGAAATTTATGGAAGAGTATGGGAAGTAATAGATACTTTTTGTGAAGACGGTACAGGTAGTGTAGCACAACGTAATCTTAATTTTTACACTAATGAACCTACAGGAGCAGAATGGGTAACAGTAAAAATCAGATCTGGAAGTGAAACACCTGTTGAATTAGCTACTTCAGGAAGTGCTACTGGTAGTTATTCATATAATACTAATGATACTTTATTTATAGATATATTTACTGGGTCTAATGATGCATTTTATTTAAGAAGAGAATATAGTGGATCTAGTGATACAAGTGGTAGTGCTGCTAATGTTACTGGAAGTGAAGTTACTAATTCCTTAATTATATCTGGAAATGCTAATTTGTCTCATTTCGATCAAAACTTAGATGTTTCCCTAGCATTTGGTTTAGAATACTCAGCTTCAATTGAAGCTTTACATTTAACAGTATCTAAAGTTAATACTGAAGAAGAAACTACTAATATAAACTTTAAATTTGATAGACAAATACCTTTATCAAAAATTAGAGATAACTTTACAGCAAGTGTTGAAAATTTATCTTTAACAGGAAGTGGGGGTACTGCTATAGCAGATGGATCTGGTAGTAATTTTATAGCTAGAAACGATGAATTTACAGATATTCTTTATGGTAGTACAGGTAGCTTTATAGGTCCTAATAAAAAATTATTTAGACCTACTTATGCATTTGGAAATATATTCAACACCGTTTCTGGATCAAATGTAGAATATACTAGTGGATCTATTTGGAGTGGATCTGTATCTGCAAGTTACTTTGGAGCTGATAATGCATATTATTTTACTCAAAGAGAAGATAAAATGTGGTTATTAACAGCAGATATAGATCATATTGGATTTTTAGAAGCTTATTCGTATACTGACCCAACACAATTTTCAAGTGATCCTATAGGAACCAGAACCAATTTAGATCCCTATACCCACAGAGATTATACAATCTATGCTGGCTCTCAGAAAATGGAACATGATCTTATGTATATTATGATAATACATGAAGATGAAAATACAACAATGCCTTTACCAACAGGTATAGGAGGAGGAGAAATATTCTCTAGAAGATTAGAAAATATACAAGATGTTAACCGTATTTACTATTTATTTTTGTCACCAAATGCTACAACAGGATCCCAGGCAGAAATAGACAATAGAGCAGTTGCAGTAGGAAAATATTTTATAGATAACGTAATTTATGGCTAATACAGGCTACAAAAGAATACCGACAGTAAAACAATTCTTCACAACAGGTCCACAATCTGGTAGTGTAGTATCGGCTTCTTATGACAGAGATTTAACTGTTACTCCCTTTAGTGCTTCATTAGACAATGTAACATTCTATAATAGATCATTTGATCCAGAAACATGCGAAATTGGATTTGAAGATTGTTTAGTACCTTTACTTACTAGTTTAAATACTGGATCTTTAAGAGGAAGATTTGAAATAACTTACGTTACTCAATCTGGGTTTAATCCCCCCTTAGATATAACTGCTTCAGTTGCTAACAATGAAAGTTTTGCTAATTCTGAAATATTTTCTGCTTCAATTGGAAATACAATTCCTATTACTTCTTCATTTGTAAGTGGAACTGTATATTTTAAGGCATTTACATCATGTAGTGGTCCTACTCCTTCTCCCGATTCATCCCCACTATCCTTTACTTTTAACCCTCTTTCTCCTCCTAGAGGAAATGCAAATATAGTTTTTACAAATAACTATTCTACTACTATGAAAGTAGAAATACGAAGTGAAAGAGGAAATCAAAATTATAATATAGCCCCTAGAGCTTCAGTAACTTACAATTATGTAGAAACTGCTAATCCTGGCTCTTGGTCAACAACAGGTAAAGCTGACCCTTTAAATATTACTATAAAAGGGGGAGCTAAAAATACTTATGGTAATTATATCCAAAGAAGAACAAATGATGAAAATAGAGTAATTTTTACTTCTGGAGGAGGATTTGGAGGAACTGATAAAACTGAAAATAGTAGTACATTTGTTCCTGATAAAGGATTAACCTTTAAAATCCAACAATTAGAATTACCCCCTGTAGGAACTACATCAACAACAACCTTTACTTTATTAGCTAATACCCCTCCTCCTGCAGTTGCACCTCCAACTGCTGTCCCGGAACTTGTATTTGGTACATCTCCTTTTTCTACCCAAGCAGAAATTTGTAATTTTACCCGAAATTTTAGAGAAAGAACTTATTATTTATTTAATAATTATTTATATAATACCCAAGCTGATGCCTTAGCTGATAGAAAAGCTACATATCCTAATGAAGATAATTATATACTAATAAACCAAACTCGATTTTTAAAAGTAAATAAACAGGGATACACTTTTGGTTTAGGTTTTGGTAGTGGTGATTGCCCTACTAATTCATATAGATTATCTACCTCCTCCACTCCTACTGCTATTGAAGCTTGTAAAAGAACTTCATGGTTTAGTAGCTCACGTTATTATACATTTAAAAATAATACTCTAATAGACTCTTTTGGATATAGAAGATCTGGATATTTTTGGCAATACAATGGTGCTGGAAGAAAACCTAGTAAAATATTTTTAATTAGTGGAGGTAAGTTTATAGCAACACAAGATTGTTCAACTGACGTATTTAGAAATCAACCACTTTTACCACTTTATGGCGGTTTTAAAGATTTTGGACCTGAGGGATGGGAATCAATTTCACCTTCATCAAAAAGATATGCTAAAGTAACACCTGACTATAGGTATAGAACATATTATATAGATTCTTCAACGGGTCAATACTTTAGATACGGTTCCTTCAATTTTTACTACTTATCAGGATGGGCTTATAACAAACCAGCTCAACAATTTTTATACTTTCAAAATGGTATTATCACACACACTTTTCGAACTTAACTATGGCTTTAACAGTAGGACCAAATAAATTATCATTTAAAAATAGATATACAGTTTACGAAAACGAACTTGTATGTACTATTGAACAAAATGAATTCAATATGAGCCAAAATCCGACTATAACAACGGACACTTCAGGCTCATTAAGAGATTTTGCTACAGGCTCGGATTTTCAACCTTACGTTACAACTATAGGATTATATAACGAAGCAAATGAACTATTAATAGTAGGTAAATTAGCACAACCTACATTATTATCAACTAAAACTGATACAACGTTCGTAATTAGATACGATCAATAAAAACACAATATGTGGTTATATAAAGGAGAGGTTATAGGGAGCATCGAACAGATGCCCGAAAATACATTTGGTTTCATTTACGAGGCTACTTATATTCCAACTAAAGAAAAATATCTAGGGAAAAAGGTACTATTTTTTAATCGTACTTTACCACCTTTAAAAGGTGCTAAACGCAAACGTAAAGTAGTTAAAGAAAGTGACTGGCAAACCTACTATGGTTCACACACAAAAATCAAACAATTACTATTAGAAGGTAAACAAGAAGATTTTTCACGTGAAATACTAGAATTTGCATTTAACAAAAAACATCTTACATACCTAGAAACAAAATATCAATTCTGTAATAACGTACTTGAAAACACAGAATATATAAACGATAATATTTTAGGTAAATTCTTCAGAAAAGACTTGGTAAACCCAAATACTTAACGTATATTGAACCAAAAATATTTTTTGGCTCGAAAAAAGATAAAAATAGGAGATACTGTTAGTTTTAATTTTGCAGGTCAACCTTTAGAAGGGGTGTTAAAAGATATAGAAAAAGTACAATGGGGGACAATTATAAATACCTGGTATCAAGTAAAACATAAAGATGGTACAATATATCCTTGTCGAAAAGAAACACTAACTTTAGTTAATGATTAATCAAATATTACTTGGATTAGTTCAATCCGTTTTAGGTAGAAGTAATCCTACAGCTAGAGGTAACCACTCTTTTAACTGTCCTTTTTGTAATCATAAAACCCCAAAACTAGAGGTTAATTTAATCCCTAATAAGAAAAATGAAAATTTTTGGCATTGTTGGGTTTGTGATGCTAAAGGAAAAACCCTATTTGGTTTATTTAAACGTTTAAAAGTATCACAAGAAAAACGTACTCAATTAAGTGAAATATTAGGTACAACAGACAAATATGATACTATAGTAGCTAGTAGTAGTGTAGAATTACCTAAAGAATACAAACCATTATATAACCTAACTAAATCGGACATACACGCTAGACATGCCTTAGCATACCTTAAAAAACGAGGTTTAACAATGGTTGATGTTTTAAAATATCAAATTGGATATTGTGAAAATGGACGTTATGCAAATAAAATTATTATACCTACATATAATGCCGAAAGTCAATTGGAGTATTTTGTAGCACGTTCATTTGAAAAGGAACCATCTAGAAAATATGATGCACCATCCTCAGATAAAAACATTATAGGGTTTGAAAATATGATAAATTGGAATGTACCTATTGTGTTATGTGAAGGTGCATTTGATGCTATTGCTATAAAACGAAATGCTATCCCCTTATTTGGTAAAAATATCTCAAGAAAACTAATGCAAAAATTAGTTACATCAGAAGTAAAAAAAGTCTACCTAGCTTTAGACAGTGATGCTATAAAGGCAACTTATAAAATAGCTGAACAACTCTTAAAAGCAGGTAAAAAATTATTTGTAGTAGAATTAGATGATAAAGATCCCGCCGATATGGGGTTTGCTCTATTTACAAATAAAATACAGGAGGCACAAGAATTTACATTTTCTTCCCTCCTTAATTTAAAACTATCTATATGATATTACGTAAAGCGAATTTCCCTAAACAGGAATACAATCGAACATTTACGCAGATTACAACAAATGATTCTCGTTTTTATGAGGATGGGGAAAAAACATACCCCTCTGTAACTTATGTTTTATCCTACTACCCTAAGGGTAGACATTTTGAAGAATGGCTTAAAAAAGTAGGAATGAATGCCGACTATATAGCCAAAAAATCAGCCGATGAAGGTACAATAGTACACAACTTAGCTGAAGATTATCTATTAGGAAAAGAAATTAAACTAATGGGTGAAGATGGTAATCCTAAATACGATCTTAAAGTTTGGAAGATGTTTTTAGCATTTGTAGACTTTTGGAAAAGTAGTGGAGCTGAACTTTTAGAAACAGAAGTATTTTTATACTCTGATACACTCCAGGTTGCTGGAACATGCGATCTTGTATGTAAAATCAACGGAGAACTGTGGGTAATCGACTTAAAAACATCCAACCACCTACAGACGACGTATGACCTACAGACAGCGATTTATACGCGCTGTTTTGAAGAATGCTATGATCAAAAAGTAGATAGAGTTGGTGTACTTTGGTTAAAATCTAAATCAAGAGGACCAGATAAAACTGGTAAAAGACTTAAAGGTAAAAAATGGGAAGTATATGAATCATCCCGCACTGTAGATGAAAATTTAGAGATATATTCTCATGTACGCGCTTTATTTGATTTAGAAAACCCTAATCTTAAACCTATCTCAGAAAAATGGCCAACAGTTATTAAAAAATCCTAGGCTTCCTCAGTATCTTTTCGTATATTTATATGTTGACAATGTAACCCTATGTATAAATTACGAGATATAATCTTAGAACAATCCGTTAATCCTAAGGCACTTATACTTGCTGGCTCTCCAGGAGCTGGTAAATCTTCGTTTATCGAAGGTGTAAAGAATGCTTTAATATTAAATGTAGATGATTTCTACATGCGTAATCTAAAAGATTTAAATGTATCTTTAGATTTAAAAAATGCAAATGCTGAAGATCGAAGTAAAGCAGCACAAGCAATGGCTGCAGCTAATAAGGAATTTCGCCCAATGACACGTGAAATTATCTTAGGTAAAAAGAATTTTATCTTAGATGGAACAGCTGCTTCTTCTGGACCTACATTAAAATTGAAGGCTGAATTAGAAGAACTAGGCTATGATGTATTAATGGTATATGTATTTGCTTCACTAGAAAAAGCACTAGAACGAAATGATACACGATTTGATCGTTCAGGTGGAAAAGACAGAAGTTTAGCACCTGCTATCGTACTTCGTACTTGGAATAATATAACTCAAAACTACGAGTTGTATCAAAAAGAATTTGGAAACAATTTTGTATCGGTTGTAAACGATAAAGCATTAGAAAAAGGAGAATCTATGAAATCTTTAGAAGATTTAATAGATAAATATCTTACACCCTATGCCCCAACTGATACAAAACCAAAAACCGATAAACAACAAGCTCGTTCTGATGCTTCAAAAGCAGAATTAGAGAAACAAATTAATGATTTTGTAGAATCAGATAAAGTAGAAGATATCAAATCAAATTCCGTATCTAAAGACGAGGCAAAATCTAGAGTAAAACAGTTCTTCTCATGAACCCAGAAAAAATAGGTAACCAAATAGCGAAATCTATCCTATTAGAGGAAATTGTAGAGAAAGTTGCTCTATATCCTGGTGCATTCAAACCACCTCATAAAGGACACGTTGCTACTGCTTTAAGAGCAAAAGAAGGAGACATAGATCGTGTTATTGTCTTCATGTCTACAAAAGAAAGAGATGGTGTTTCTGCAGAACAAGCTCAAAAAGTTTGGGACTTATACAAACAAAATAACCCAGAATTAGAGAATGTAGAGATTGTTCAAACACCCACCCCAGTTAAAGACGTTTACGATTACGCTAAAGACAACCCAGCTAATCTAGTTAGAGCTGTATTTGGTAAAGGGGAAGAAGATAGATTTAAATCATTATTAGATAAAGAAAAATATCCCCACGTAGAGGTATTTGATGCTGGGATAGAAGGCACATATTCAGCAACTGATTTACGTAAAGCAATTCGCGATAACGATTTAGAGGCTATATCTGAATTTATACCTCAAGAGGTAAACGTAGACGATTTCAAATCTATATTTGATATGAAAGAAACTAAAAAAGACTATCTACAAGAAGCTAGATATAAAAAATTCCTAAACGAAGGTTGGGATAATTCAAAAGGTAAAGTAATAGGAGATTTTGTAAATTATGTTAGCGAATATCTATCTATAAACAAACCTAAAATTAAACTAATTAACCAACCAGGCTATACCCAAGAATATCATAGTTTTGGAGGCTATTTACCCTCAGAAGAAAAAATAATGGTTGTGGTTCACAATCGCAATATGGCTGATATATTAAGAACTGTAGCACACGAGATGGTTCACCATATGCAGAATCTAGACAATAGATTAACTCCAACTTCAGGTGAAGACGGATCACCAGATGAAAACGAAGCTAACTCTTTAGCAGCGGTTATAATGAGAAAATTTGGACGTGAAAATCCACACATATATGAATAGAATAAAAGGTAGTTTAATGGAGTTATTACAAGAGGATCTTGCTAAAGCATATGACGTTTTTGTTGATATGGATGGGGTTTTAACAGATTTTGAAAGACGTTTTGAACAATTTGCTGGTGTAACCCCAGATGAATATACTTCTCAAAAGACAATTCAATTTGGTAAAGAAAAAGCAGACGAGCAATTTTGGGATTTGATAGATAAGCAAATCGGAGTTCGTTTTTGGGCTGGAATGCCATGGATGCCTCAAGGAGAGGATCTTTACAAATATATTAAAAAATATAAACCAACCATTTTAACCTCACCCTCCAGAGATGAATCATCTCGTATAGGAAAAGGTGTATGGGTTAAAAGAAATATGTCTGGTGTACCATTAAAATTCGGATACAAAGCATCTGGTAAAGCAAAATACGCTGGACCAAATAAAATATTAATAGACGATAGAGAAGATAATATAGCCGCTTGGAAAGCCGCAGGAGGGATTGGTATATTATTTAAATCAACAGAACAAGTTAAAAACGAGTTATCTAAACTAGGGTTATGAGCGAATCACGCTTAAACAAAGAATTTTCTGAACGCGATATACAGAGAATGCGTAACATAGTTTCTGGGAATACAGCAGAGCGTACTAGAGTTCAAGCTGGCTACCAAAAACAAACAATAGAACATAGCGAGGGCGATGTATGGGAAGAATCAGGTAAAACCTGGACTATAAAAAATGGTATCAAACAAACTATTACTAAACATGACAAACTAAGGGAAATGGTTAATATGCCCTTAAAATGTCCTGAATGCGAACGCGCTATGAAAGCCACTAAATTAAATAAAAAAATGTGGCCTATACATGGTAAATGTTTCGATTGTGTAGTTGAGTATGAAACACATTTAAAAGCTACAGGAGGGTATGAAGAGTATGCTAAAAAATTAATGAATGCTAATAAAGATTCGTTTGTTAAAGATTACGAACAAGCAGTAGAAGCATATATGAACTATACAGGAGATACATTTATGTCTGAAGATGGAGATTTAGAAAATTGGTCTAAAGTTAAATTAAATCCTGAAGTAATTAAAACACTAAAAGATAACATTAAACAATTAAAAGAACTGGAGTTGTAATATCCTTATATATTTATTACAGAATAATTCTACAAACATGAAAAAACAAGAACTACGTAAACTCATCACAGAAAATATTACAGATTGGCTAGCCGAACGTTCACAGCAAGAAGAAGCTGATAGTGGCGATATGGCATATACTGAGAAAGCTACTGTAAAAGAAAAAGTAGCCAAAATTGAAGATCAAATTGCTGAATTCTACTACGTTACAAAACCTACTAAAGAATCTTCTGTTGAAGAACTAGTAAAAAGTGGAGACGTATTTGAATTTGCTATGAGTGGCCTAACTCGTGAAGACATTTCAGGTATCTACAAATCTGAAAGCAGAGCAAAATCAGCTGCAAATAAAATAATTAAAGAAAGAGACATTAAGCTTAAAGAAACCTATAAAAAAGGTCAAGACAAACTTAAGCAAATGGAAGCTTCAATTGACGAGATTAAAGGTCAAATTGAAGGTAAAATGTCTGAAGCCACTTCTAATCCAGATATGCGTGAAGCACTTACATCTGAATCTAACAGCTTAATGGAAAAACTTTCTATGCTAGAGATGCAAATGGATAAACTACGTGAGGCATTAGAAAAAGAAGGTTTACGTTTTGAGAAAAAATCGTCTAAAAAAGCTAAAAAAGAAGACGAGAAAGAAGACAAAAAAGACGAAAAAGAAGATAAGTAATCTATGGACAAGTTAAAACTCAGATACTTAATCCGAGAGGCTATAGAAAATGTTGTTGGAGTTTCAGCGAAATTCTCTATAGGGGATAAAGTAACTACGGTAGATGGAGACACTGCTACTGTTACAATGGCAGAACACCCGTTCTACACTGTAGAGTTAGAGGAGACTGGAACAACTAAATCGTTTAACTTTAAAGATTTAGCTCCATTCCAAGAAAAAGAAATATCTAAAACATCAGAAGGCATTATGCTCCAAGAAGGCGCAATTGCCTCTCCTGGTTTAATGTTCCATCAACAACACAACAAACCACTATCAGAGTGTATTTTTAGAATAGGTTCAGAAGCATACGTAGACTTCTATGCCGAAGCAAGAGAATTATTCAACGAAGGCGTTCTAAAAGTAAACGAACTTGATAGAGATTTAATTCGCAACACTGATATAGGCGAATATGGAATATTTGAAGGCAAAAAAATTGCTTTAGATATTCCTTTTATCAATGAACGAGAAGATGCTATCCATATTTTTGATGATGGTAAAGGAAATACAGCTCAAATAGATTGGACGCCTGATGGTTATTATGCTACAGTAGAAGGTGAATATGATTTTCAAATAGGCCCCGAAGAAACTATAGATGATATAGTAGACAAGGTTAAAGAAGAAGGCTTTATAAATAAAATATTTGAAGCTAAAGCAAAGAAAAAGAAAAAGGATCCACCAATTGGAAAACCAAAACGTGGTGGTTCAAAAGCATATTACGTTTACGTAAGAGATCCCAAAACCAAACGAATTAAAAAAGTATCATTCGGATCTGGTGGCCTAAGAGCTAAAATCAATAACCCTAAAGCACGTCAAGCCTTTGCAGCTCGTCACAGATGTAAAGAGAAAAACGATAGAACAAAACCATCATACTGGTCTTGTAGATTACCACGTTACGCTAAGGCATTAGGTTTAGGTGCTAACAAAAATACATTTTGGTAGAATGGAAAATTTTGATATAAAAAAATATCTAGCGGAAGGTCGCTTA
>Ga0208898_1000492_pt1 | contig 30821 bp, 48 predicted proteins | sample VirMetDEL_Mar_4_FD_184513 | JGI IMG/M metagenome (GOLD analysis project Ga0208898, IMG submission 184513) | Aqueous microbial communities from the Delaware River and Bay under freshwater to marine salinity gradient to study organic matter... | ecosystem: Environmental > Aquatic > Marine >...
TGACCAAGATAAAATAAACTATCTAATATCAACTATTAGAGACAATCAATACGACAAAGAGGATTATTTAGGTGCGTGTTGTTCTATTATATGTCAATTTGATACTGATATTGCTATTAAAGTGATGGAAGGGTTAGCAGATAGTTTTGGTGAAGATGCCAAGTATCAAGCAATGGCAGTTAAAGTAAATTATGGATATTAACTTAAAACCAAAGAGAGATGAGAAAAATACATATAAATAACGATGACAACTACGCTACACCTCGTGAATTTTACAAGGAATTAGATAATCGGTTTAATTTTGATTTTGATCCTTGCCCTTATTGTGAGGGTGAAGTAGTTGATGGATTAAGTATTGAATGGGGAAGATCAAATTTTGTAAATCCACCATACAGCAGAAAATTAAAAGAGGCGTTTGTGAAAAAAGGGGTTGAAGAAATGAAGAAAGGTAAACTTTGTGTTTTTTTAATTCCTGTATCAACTTCTACGGAATTATTCCACGATTGGATAAAACCAAACGCAACCGAAATAGAATTTATACGAGGTAGGATCAAGTTTGGAAAATTGGATAAGGATGGTAATTTCTATCTTCCACTTAACAAACACGGAAAAACACAAAGCGGAACAAAGGACAGTATGGTGGTTGTATTTGACGGACGTAGTGCCACCTTGTAGATAAGAAAAAGTTCAACAATACTAAAACCAAAGAGAGATGACTGACCAAGAGAAAGCCACAAAGATTCTTTTTTACTTGTTAGCGTTTACGATTTGCATATTTGCATTAAGTGTATTGGCTTTAGTCTATGTTTATGTACATCCAACAATCAGTTTGTAATGAAAGATCATAAACCTAACAGAAGAAGACGTAGAGCAATGCAACGGATCGGAGACGGCATTGCAAAAAGAATAATAAAACAAAATCTAATAACTAAAACACAAAGGGATGCTACGAAAGAGGAAACACATCAGGGAAATACAGAAGTACCTACAGATGCTAATGATCGACAATGTGAACTTGTCGATTCAAGCAAGCCGGTTCGGATGGACACCGGAGATTCAACATCAGATAACCAACAGTGCACTCCTGATCAGGAAGTATCAGAGAAGGCTGCGTTTAATAAAGATGTGAATGAATAATCTAATACAATTAATGATAAGAGACCGTGACCAATACGGTATAGAGAATGACTAGAGACCAAGCACTACGAGAAGCGTATCAACTCATAGAAGCAGCATACGAAGAATCACTAGCACATAAAGCACACATCCAGTATCAATATGGATTAGAAGATGCAATGGAGATCCTGAACGACTACAGAGCCGGACTAAAGTTTCAAGACACGATCAATGATAAGACTAGACATAGATAAGGAACTGAAGATTCGGATATGGAATGCGCTACTAACGCATTCCGTTGCTAACAGAGGAATATCAGACGGCAATAAAGAACAGCAATATGTTGGTCTACTCGGAGAATATACGGTCAAACAAATGATAGGCATCGATGACTTCAACCTGAACGGATTTGATGGAGGATACGATCTAACGATTAACGGAAGAAAGATTGACATCAAAACAATGGGCCGGACCGTAGATCCGCAGGACCACTACGTCAACAACTTCATAGCATATCAACAAGACTTCGATTGCGACTTCTATATATTCTGCAGCCTAAACAAAGAGAACAGCACACTGACTATATGTGGATACCAAGACAAGAAAACACTACTGGAGGTGGCTGACTTCTTCCCGGAAGGCAGCATACGATACAGAGATGACGGTAGTAAGTTTAAGATGAAAGCACCTACATACGAGATCAAGAACCAAGATCTAAAACCAATAAACAAACCGGAAGATCTATGGAAACTGCAGGATCAGAGCTGATGCTCATCAACAAACAAAACTACAAGAGGATGGTCGACATCCTGGTGCAACTATACTTGAGAAACAAGCTCGCACCAGATGAAAAAGAATTTGTAGAAAAGCTAGTAGATATCAAATAAAAGTGTGATGTTAGAAGAAACAAACAAAGGACTATGATAAAGATAGGAAACAAAGAACTGCGCCACGTGATAGTGGCCGGATGCGATTGGTATGTAGAGGCCGACTTCCACGAAGGACAAAAGGGAGATCATCTCAATCCGCCAATGGATGACTACTGGGAAGTTATAAACATCTACAACAGTACCGGTCAAATGCTAGAACTCGGAACTGTGTATGAAGAACTAGAATATGAGATAGAAAGAAAACTGTAATGAACGATGGATGGTTTTGCTATACTAGCTCTTCGGGAGCAGCTTCTTATGATAGGAGCTATGATAGAGTACAACAAGGAGGACCATACTGTTGTACTACAACTCGAGAATCTATACTCGGCAATCAGCTTTTGTATGACATCAATACAAAAGATAGAAAGCAGGATCCTAGATGCACAGATAGAGAATGGACATCTAGAGATGGATAATAAAAAGCTCAAGCAGGAAAACAAAGAGCTAAAAAAGAAAGTAGAAGAACTACTAGAAAGAGTGCAGCTATGAAAATGGCTGCATTTTTTTTTTGCAGCGATGTACAAAAAGAGTATATTGGTATGCAAATGGTCCAATAATTGACGGACCAGGAGCAAATGAGTAAACTTGAACTGCTAGCAAAACGCCACCAAGATTGGATGAATATGGCAATCAGCTTTGGACTATCAAAGGAAGATGCTGAAGACCTGGTCCAAGATATGTACATAAAGATGTACAAGTTTGCAGCAGCAGAAAAGATGAAGTATTCAGACAATGACGTGAACACATTCTACGTTTACGTTACTCTCCGGAATCTCTTCTACGATCAAAAGAAGAAACAAGTACCACAAGTAGATATCAACTCGCTTACAAACCTAGCTTACGAAGAAGGTGAATATGACAAGGAGGCCCTAGAGGACCTGCTAGAGAATATGAGTCAATGCATCGAAGATATGCATTGGTATAATAAGAAGATCTTCGAGATCTACTACGGCAAAGGAAAGACGATAAGAGAATTAAGTGATGAGAGCAAGATAAGCTCCAATGCAATATTTAACACACTGAAAAATGTCAGGGAAGAAATCAAAATCAAGTGCAAAAAAGACTACCAAGACTACACGAAGCAAGAAGACTAGATCCAAAGGCCTAGGAGATACGGTAGAGAAAATAACAACAGCCACTGGTATCAAAGCAGTGGTAGAAAAGTTCAGCGAAGCTACCGGAATCGATTGCGGATGCGATGCAAGAAAGGAAACCCTCAACAACTTGTTTCCATATAAGAGAACAGTGGAGTGTCTAGAGGAAAGCGAATACAATACACTGGACCAATTCTTTCAGACGTTTGATGGTCGAGAAATTAAGGAACAATACCAGGAGCCACTGTCCCGGATTCACGCAAGAGTATTCAGCCACAAGTTTGGGATACCGTGCAGCTGCTCTCCAAAGGAATGGAATAGGTACATCCAGGATCTGAAGAAACTATACAAAGAGTATGAAGGTTCTTGATCTGTTTCATATAATTAAGCTAGCATATATACCGGACCTCGAGAAAAGCGAAAAGCACAACTCGACATTTGACTGCTATTCGTTGAGATACAGAATGGACATAGAGCTCAAGTGCAGAAGAACTCACTATGATGAATTGATACTTGAGAAGAAGAAATACGATGCGCTAATACAAAGAGCGAAACAGAATGGAACAAGAGCCTTCTACATCAACAGTACTCCACAAGGAATATACTCATTCAACCTATCAGCACTAGAGGATCTTGAATGGGAAAAGAAACATCTACCAAAGCAGACAGACTTTGGAGAGAGATATAATAAAGTAGAAAAAGAGATCACAATGCTTCCGATTGAATTAGCAACAAGATTAGATGAAGAATAAATTTGCGTAATACATTAATAATCACGTATATTAGAACAAACAAAAAAAGGACTAACAATGAAGTACTACACTTACAAAGATGTGATCAGAACATTCACAATCTTCATCCTGGCATCCGTTGCCTTCGCAATCATCAACGCACTACTAGCACAAGGAATGACCAATGGCTTATAGTAGAAAAATGATACAGCTCCTAGACGGAACTGAAGAAGAGAAAGTAATCCTAGAAGAGCAAGCAATAGACGATGACTTCTACTATGGCTATCTAGGCAAGGCTGCGCTCTCAAGCAGCAGCATCAAACAACTACTATCTAGCCCAAAGACATATCACTATGTGCAGAAGTACGGTCAAGACAATGATTCAAAAGCTCTCCTGATAGGAAAGCTGTTCCACTGGGCAATACTCGAACCACACAAGATGGATGAGGTAGAGGTCGTAGATGTGCAGAGCCGCAATGCAAAAGCATTCAAAGAGGCAAAGGAGAGACATAGTCAGGTAATCACCAAGAAAGAAGAAGAGGAGATCCGGAGACTGCAAGATGCAATGCTCCGGAACGAGAAGGTTCTTTCCTATCTCAACAAAGCCCAGTTCGAGGTGCCCTGCGTTGATATGCTCGGAGGCTATCCCTTCCGAGCAAAAGCCGACATAATACAAGACGGTCACATCATAGATCTTAAAAGCACCACGGACCTGAATGCCTTCCGATACAGTGCACGAAAGTACGGATATGATGTGCAAGCATATCTATACTGCAACCTATTCGATATACCCTACGAGAACTTCCACTTCGTAGCAATAGATAAAGGAAGCCTAGACATAGGAGTGTATCACGTGAGTGAAGAGTTCTACCTAGCAGGAAGAGAGAAAGTGCAGCAGGCCCTGGACCGGTACAAAACATTCTTCATAGACAAAATGGATATTGACAGTTACTTTATAGAAGATACATTATAATGGAGAGAGTAAAGATCATCAACGTACAGCCAAACCCGAACAACCCTAGAACAATCAAGGGCCATAAGTTTGACAAGCTAGTAAAAAGCATCAAAGAGTTTCCGGAGATGCTAGACCTACGGCCAATAGTGGTCAATGACGATATGGTAGTCCTCGGAGGCAATATGCGCCTCCGGGCCTGCATCGAAGCAGGACTATCGGAGGTACCAATCATCAAAGCAAGCAATCTCACAGAAGAGCAGCAGAAGGAATTTATCATAAAAGACAATAGCTCATTCGGTGAATGGGATTGGGATGCGCTAGCAAACGAATACGATACCCAGGATCTTCTTGAATGGGGAATGGACTTCCCTGAAGACTGGGCACAACTAGATGAAGAAGAAGCCACAGACGATAACTACGAGCCTTCAGAACAAACAAAGCTGTATGTAAAGCAAGGAGACCTGATAACCTTCCATAAAGCAGGAGAAGAGCTCCACAGACTTATATGCGATGACAGCACAAGCTACGATGTGATAGAAAGACTAACCGGAGAAGAATACTACGACCTAGTGCTCACGGATCCACCATACAATGTAGACTACGAAGGCAGCAACGGCCTCAAGATTCAAAACGATAAAATGGGTGACGAGGACTTTATGCAATTCCTCCAAGGCTTCTACGATGCTAATGCACACAAGACAAAGAAAGGAGGAGGATGGTATGTCTTCCACGCTGATAGTGCAAGCAACGCATTTAGGTTAGGATGGCAAAGAAGCGGATTGCTACTCAAGCAATGCCTGATATGGGTAAAGAACAGCATCGTACTAGGAAGACAAGACTACCAGTGGAAACACGAGCCTATCTTATACGGATGGAAAGAAGGTGCAGGACACTACTTCACCAACGACAGAACAAACCCAACAGTTATAGAACAAGAGGTAGACTTCAGTAAGATGAAGAAAGACGAGCTCGTGAAGCTCCTCGAGAGCGTAAACGAGCAACCTAGCACGATCATACACCACGATAAACCTACAAAGAACGATGTGCATCCAACAATGAAACCTATACCACTAGTAGGTGACCTGATAAAGAACAGCTCAAAACCTGGAGAGATCGTAGGAGATCCATTCTGCGGATCAGGAAGCACAATGGTAGCCTGCCACCAACTAGGAAGAAAGTGCTACGGAATAGAATTAGATCCGAAATACTGTCAAGTAATCATTGACCGGATGCAGCAACTAGACGAACACATAATAATTAAAATAAACGGAGAGGAGGTATAAGCAAACGTTCTTAAAATTAAACCTTCAGCCCAAATCCCTGAAGGTATTGGTTTGGTAACCCCGGAGAGTGTCGCTTACACTCCCGGGCCTTTCTAATTTACGCTATGGCAACTAACAAATCTTTACACAATAAAAGGCAACTCGTCCAGGCAATGGAACAGAGCCTTGGAGTAGTAACTCAAGCCTGCAAAATGGTCGGAGTAAGCAGAGTGACATACTATGATTACTACAACAACGATCCTGAATTCAAAAAGCAGATAGACGAGATACAAAACGTAGCATTGGACTTTGCCGAAAGTCAACTGCACAAGCAGATTAGAGACGGAAGTACATCAGCAACAATATTCTATCTAAAGACCAAAGGAAAGAACAGAGGATATATCGAGAGACAAGAAATCCAACACGACACGGACAATGGTTTCAATATCCAAATCATAGATGGAACTAAAGACTAATGTAGTATTCAGACATCTACTCCAAGCACAGAAGAAGATAATCATTGAGCAAGGAGGAACTAGATCAGGGAAGACATACAACATCCTGATATGGCTGATATACTATTGCCTATCGGTAGCTAAAGGAGAAACAATCACAATCTGCAGGAAGACATTCCCTGCAGTAAGATCATCAGTGATGAGAGACTTCTTTGAAATCCTAGAGAAGGTAGGCCACTACAATCCTGCACACCATAACAAGAGCTCCCACGAATATATGCTAGGGAGCAATATGGTAGAATTTATATCCCTGGACCAACCACAGAAAGTGAGAGGTCGCAAAAGAGACCTGCTGTATATCAATGAGGCCAATGAGCTGCACTACGAAGATTGGCAGCAGCTCGTCCTCCGGACCAATGGCAGGATCGTGATTGACTACAACCCTAGTGATGAATACCACTGGATATACGATAAGGTGATACCAAGAGACGATGCAGAGTTTCACAAAACAACATACCTAGACAATCCATTCCTCCCACAGACGATCATAGACGAGATAGAAAGACTGAAGGAAACAGACGAGCAATACTGGCAAGTGTATGGACTAGGAGAAAGAGGAGCAAGCAAAGCACTCATCTTCCAATACCACGAGTCGGACCAGGTACCTGAAGGAGCAAGACAAGTAGCAGCAGGAATGGACTTCGGATTCACTAATGATCCAACAACCCTTGTGATAGCATACGAATACAAAGGAGACCTATACTTCGATGAGAAGATCTACCAAACCGGAATGACCAACAGAGACATTCACCATTCACTCCAGGGACTAAACATAGATAAAAGAGCAGAGATATTTGCAGATAGTGCAGAGCCGAAGAGCATCAAGGAACTACAGCTCTTCGGATGGAACATCAAACCAACAGCAAAAGGACCGGACAGTGTAATGGCAGGAATCGATATGCTCAAAAGACATAAGCTATACATCACCAAGTCAAGCCTGAACCTGATCAAAGAGATGCGTAACTATAAATGGATAGAGGATCATAACGGCAAGATCCTAAACAAACCTATCGACAAATACAACCACGCCATAGATGCGATGAGGTATGCGACATACAACAGAATGAGCAGACCGAATTATGGTCGCTATGCAGTTAGATAAATTCTAAACAGAATACGAAAAATCAGTTACTTATATATGGAGATAGAAATCCTGATCCCGGAAGGACTACACGAGATAACCCTGGAGCAATACCAACGTTTCCTCGCACTCAAGAGTGACGATGAGATGTTTATTGCACAGAAGGCTATAGAGATATTCTGCAAGGTGCCACTGATCGTAGTGAACAGTATGCCCTTCAAAGAAGTAACGAGAATCAGCAGAAAGCTATTCTCTTACTTTGACGAGAAATATCAACTAAAGCAGAGGACCAGGATCAAGAACAAAGAGTTCGGATTTATACCGAACCTCGAGGATATAACCTTCGGAGAGTATGTGGACCTGGACACGACAATCGTAGAATGGGAAACAATGCATAATTCGATGGCCGTGCTATACCGGCCAATCGTAAGTGAAGCAAAAGAGCTGTATCGAATAGAAGACTATGAGAGCAGCCACAAGTATAGCGATACAATGAAAAACCTAACGATGGACTGCGTCTTCGGAGCATTGGTTTTTTTTTGGACTTTAGGAACGGAGTTATCGATAGCTATGCTGCAATCTTTGGAGAAGGATCAGGAGAGTTCGACTACAGCATCGGAGCAAACTTCGGACGGAAATGGGGATGGTACACAAGCATATATGCACTCGCTCAAGGAGACGTTACAAAGTTTGAGAGCATTACTAGGATCTCCATACACCAAGCACTGATGTACTTGGAATTTGAAAAAGAGAAGATAGACCTCGAAAAGAAGATGATAAAGAAATGACCGGATACTACGACTTACTAGAGAAGCTACGAGCAACATTAGTTGCAAGCCCTTCAATCAACACCGTAACCACTGGAGACCTCCTAGAGGTTGATCTAGCGAAGCAAACAATCTTCCCACTAGCTCACCTGATCATACAGAACGCTACGTTCTCCGATCACGTAATAACGTTCAGCGTAAGCATACTATTTGCAGACATCGTGGAATTTAGCAAGAACGATCCAAGAAGCGAAACAGCAGAGTTCTTCAGAGGAAACAATAACGAGCAGGACGTTCACAACGCAATGCTCGGAGCAGCCAATGAGCTATGGACTAGCTTGAGCAGAGGTACAATCTTCAGCGACAAGTATCAAATAGAAGGAGCACCAACAGCCGAACCATTCGTAGAGAGGTTCGATAATATGCTAGCCGGATGGGACGTGACCTTTAATATAAGTATACCAAACAGCGAAATCAATGCCTGCGTTTAACCCTGAACATCTCCAGGAGACCTTCGATAAGTTTGGCAAGTATGTCGTGCAGCAAGCACGAGCTAACTTGACCAAGAAGAAGAAGAACGTGAGCAAGAAGCTGTACGATTCCATTGGATATGATATGAGAGCGTCTCAATCAGGAATCAGCTTTAGCTTTGACTTCAAGATGGAGGAGTACGGAGAATACCAAGACAAAGGTGTAAGTGGTATCAAGAAGAAATACAATACTCCATACAGCTACAAAAACAAGAAGCCACCAATCGGACCACTGGACAAGTGGATCGTAAGAAGAGGCTTCAAAAGCATAAGAGACGAGAAAGGAAGATTTATCAAGAGACGGTCCCTAGCCTTTGCAATACAAAACAAGATATACAGAGACGGTATCAAACCTAGCTACTTCTTCACCAGGCCATTCACATTAGGATTCAGGAGGATGCCGGTAGAGATTAGAAGAGCCTTCAAGCTCGATATAGAAGACTTTATGAAGCACACACTTAAACAGATATTCTAATGGCACAAATAGTAGCACCGACAGATTTAGTAGGAGCAAGAAGCCCAATATATATAACCGTTGCAGAAGCAGCAGAGACAGTAGATGCTCCAGTAGATGTATCGATAGAAATATTTGTATGGAGTGGATCCTACAGCAGTAGACCAAGCAATCCTGACTATACACTATTCAGAGATAAGTTTGTATCACATACCTCCGGTGATACATTCCAGGTGGCATTTGATATTGCACCGATGGTAAGAGAAGAGCTAGGAGGAGTCTTTGATACGAGCATCACAAGAGGAGCTCCGGTAGGAGAGAGAGACACGAATGTTGTATGGGTAGATATAGACTACAGCCTCAACTACTACTCGGTATCTACGCCAACGGTTATAACAAATGTTACCGGTAGCTCTGCAACTTTTGCCGTGAGTGATGGATATCACGAATATGAAGACGGAGCAAACGCAGCAGCAACAGACGGATATCTTAACAGCACCTCAACAGTCTATGTGCAAACAGACGGATACGAAATGGTATCTACATACCTAGGAGAAAAAGATTCGGAGACCATAGATGAGGTAGGATACAAAGTAGGAGGAGTACTCAAACACACGTTTGACATAACGTCAAGACACGGCAACGCACAGCCTGAAAACCAAATTACAAGACTGCCAGTAGGACCAAAGAGCCTCAACTCTTATCTAACAAGCGATGGATACTCCGGAGCAGCATCAGACAGACCGATCAATCAAGATGAATGGGAAATAGTGCTACTGGACAGCCTAGCTGCAGAAGTAGCAACACTAAAAGTAATCAAACAGTGTGAGCCGAAATACACAACACAGACAATACGATTCCTGAATAAGTATGGCACCTGGGAATTCTTAAACTTCTTCAAAAGAAGCGATGATGATCTAGAGGTGACATCTGAACAGTTTAGAAAGTCAAACCTGACGGTAGCCTATAGCGGTGTCTCCTACGACACCGACATAGAACAATACAAGAAGTTCAACACAAACGGAAGAGTACGGACCACACTGAACACCGGATGGGTATCTGAAGATCATAAAGAAGCAATAAAGCAACTTCTCATAAGTGAGAGAGTGATGTTAGATACGAAGCCGGTGAATGTAGTGAGCAGCTCGGCAAGGTTGCAAAAAGCAATCAACGAGAAAACCATTAACTACACGATCCAGGTAGAAGAAGCATTCGATACGAGATATGTATAAAGTAGACCTCTACATAGACGGACAAAAAGCCGATCTCTTCAAAGACGAGGCAATAGAGATGAACTTGAGTGTGCAGAACATCAATGATATCTCTAAAGTCTTTGGTGACTTCACAAAGCAGTTTACGCTACCGGCAAGCAAGTCAAACAACAAGATATTCAAGCACTACTACAATGTGGATATAAGCGGAGGCTTTGATGCAAGCCTCCGAGTAGATGCATTCATAGAGATAAACAACAACCTCTACAAAAGCGGAGTGTTAGAGCTCGAGAGCGTCCAACTACGCTCGGGTAATACGTATGCATACCAGGTAGGATTCTACAGCAATACAACGGCCCTGAAGGACTTGTTTGGAGAAGACACGTTGAACGACCTGGACCTATCAGCACAAGATCATACATACAACGACACGAATCTTATCAATGGGCTTGTTAATTATGTAGCCGGTACGGGAGATGCTGTAATCTACCCATTGATATCTCCGGTTCGCACTTGGTACTACAATAGTAGCGGAAGCGACCACGAACCCGAGAACATATCCTACCATTCCGGACACAATGAACACGGAGTGTTTTTTTACGACCTTAAACCGGCAGTCAAACTGCAAAAGATTATAGATGCTATTGAGACCAAGTATGATGTAACCTTTGATAGCGATTTCTTTGCAACGGCTGACTTTGGTAAGTTGTTTATGTGGTGTCATAGGAGAGCCGGATATATGTTCAAAGACCAAGAGTTTGGGTTCACACCGACACTTATTCAGTTTACTTCAGCGACAAATAGTAATTGGGACTTATCAAGCCATAGCCTAACGATAGACAATACGAATTGGACTAATGTTGCGGGACAGCACATCATAGGTTACAGCTACGATATCACATCAACCTCGGACTACAAGATACAAGCATTTGTAAACGGAGAGATGCGAACAAGCAGACCACATAGTGGTGATGTAACCGGTCAGTTTGTACGATTGGGAGAGGTTCAGTTTGGAGATGTGATAGACTTTAGGATATCCGTTCCCGATGATTGGAACGGAAGCCCAATAACGATAAACACGATAGATTTAGACATTGATTACTTTGACGGAACATACAAGACCATTGTTGATGTCTCAAGATCTACAAGCCAATCTGTAACACGGAAGGTGTTTATTGCAGACCAACTGCCCGAGCAAAAGGTTAGCGATTTTATAAGCAACCTTGTAAAGACGTTCAACCTAGTAATCGTGCCAACAGATGAAAACAAATATGACATAGAACCTCTAGATGATTGGTATGGAGAAGGCACAACACACGAAGTCACGGAATACATTGATACGCAGGAGGTCGATATTGCTAAACCACAGCTATATCGTAGAATCAATTTTGAATACAATAAAACAGAAGCAATCCTAGGTGAACAGTATAGATTACAGAATGACATTGGCTATGGTGATTTACGAGCCGACTTCACCTTCGATGGTGAAGAGCTTGATGTTGAAGTGGGCTATGACCATATGCTCTTCGAAAGACTATCGGATCAACACGATGGATCACTAACAACTATAGGTATAGGCAGGAGTGTAACAAGAGAGCTAGAGCCTTATATCGGATCACCTCTTATTTTCTATCTTGCCGGTCAAGTTACTTCAGGAGAATCATTCGCTTACATTCCAAGTGGAAATAACCCTACAGAAGTTGAGGTAACATCATATCACTTGCCGAGCAATGTCAATGCTCTCACAGCACCGGACGTCACCAAAACCTTGAATTTTGGATCAGAGATTGATCCTTACATTAGAGTGACATTTAGTGAAGGTTTATACGATACCTATTGGAAAGACTACATTACGGACCTCTACGATACCAGTAGAAGAAAGTTTACCTACAAAGCTCAAATGCCACTAGCAGTAATGATAAACCTGAAGCTAAACGATAAGCTCACAATTGAACAAAGGAACTACGTGATCAATAACATATCGCTAAACCTAACCACTGGAGAGGCGAAGCTAGAATTACTCAATGACGTATGATAAAGCAGATATTAGAGATGCTGCCTGATGCAGAAGCTACAACAGAGAACATAGCAATCGCCAAAGGCAAGTACGAAGAACCACAGAACTGGAAACAATTTCTAAAGAAACTGAAGAATGGCTATTAAGGAAACGGTAACGATAGACGTAGAATCGAATGCGGAAAAGACTACCAATGACTTGGTAGATGCAATCAACGAACTGAAGGATGCTATTCAGGATATGTCCCAAGGCCTCGATAAGGGCCTTGGTGATGTCAACAAGAGAATGGATGAAACCAAGGATAGTGTTGAAAGTATAGAAGATGCAGCATCCGATAGCGCAAAAGGAGTAGGAAAGCTATCCAAAGCATTTGGAAATATAGGTAAGGCCTCCGGAATCATCTTCCTAGTGGAGAAGGCAATGGAGATTCTATATGATCTATTCAACAACAACCAAAGAGTCGTTGACCTATTCAACACAGCATTTAACTTCCTGCAGATTGCCTTCAGCGACTTCGTAAAGTTCATAGAAGGAAACATCGGTAACATCACTGGATTCTTCAAGGATATCTTTGAGAACCCCAAGGAGAGTCTTATATCCTTTGCAAATGCAATAAAGGATAATCTTATAGAGAGGTTCAACTCAATGCTCGATACACTAGGCTTCATAGCAAGTGCAGTGAAGAAAGTATTCAGTGGTGACTTTACCGGAGCACTAGAAGACGTGAAGAACGCAGGTAAGGAGGCTGTTGATATGTTCACCGGAGTAGATGGTTCTCTTGATAAGATCGTAGACACTACAAAGAAGGTAGCAGGATCAGTAGGAGAGTATACCAAGAAGACGTTTGAAGCTGCCACTGCAATGACGGAACTCAATAAGCAAGCAGAGCTCGCTGATGTAATTAACCAGGGCCTGATAGAGAAGTACGACCTGCAAGCAGAACAACTGCGTCAGGTCCGAGACGATGAAAGGAACTCTATTGCAGAAAGAATCAAAGCCAACCAGGATCTTGGGAAAGTATTAGAAGAACAAGAAAAGGCAATGCTAGCCAATGCAAACATCAGGCTAAAGCAGGCCCAAGCCAATGCAGCTCTTGATGAGAAGAACGTAGAGTTTCAACGAGAGCTCATAGATGCACAGAACGAGCTAGTAGCAGTAGAGGCTCAAATCGCAGGATTCAAGTCCGAGCAACTATCTAACGAAGAAGCACTAGAACGTGAGATCCTAGAAATACAAAGGGCCAAACAAGAAGCGTCCATAGAAGCCAATGAGATAGAGAAACAAGCTGCGATAGATCAAGAAGAGAATGTACTCAAAAGACTAGAGCTAGAGAAGCAACTTGCAGAAGAAACCAAGAACTCAAGAGTAAGTATCATAGAAGACGAGCTAGCCCTCACAAAAGAGGGCACTGCACGTTACCAGGAACTACTAGACGAGAGGTTACTCCTCGAAAAAGAGTACGCATCAGAAAGCAAGAGAATAGACTACGAGACAGAGGAGGAGAAACGAGCAAATCAGGAGCAAACTAGAGCAGATGCTATAGCATTGACCAAGATGAGCCTAGATGCTATCGGTGCATTGTCGGAAGCCTTTGCAGGAGACAGTGAAAAGCAACAGAGAAGAGCCTTCCAGGTGCAAAAAGCACTATCAGCAGCCAACACAGTGATAAGTACAATAGAAGGTGCACAAAACGCATATACTACAGCACAAAAGAGTCCACTGACAGCAATCCTTCCTGCGTACCCGGCTATTCAAGCCGGTCTAGCAACTGCATTTGGTATTGCAAAGCTCAAACAGATACAGAGCCAACAATTCAACGGAGGATCCACACCAAGCACCACTTCTCCAGGAGGATCCGGAGGAGGAAGGCCAGTCACTCCACAATTTAATGTTGTGGGAACGAGTGGAATTAACCAACTTGCACAAAGTATACAAGCGGAAAGACAGCCACTACGTGCATACGTAGTAGGAGGAGACGTTTCAACACAACAAGAACTAGATAGAAAAAGAATAAAAACAGCATCGATATGAGAATCGTAGAATTAATCCTAGATGAAGAAGAAATGCTAGCCGGAGTGCAGGCAATCTCTATTGTAGAATATCCGGCAATAGAAGAGAACTTCGTAAAATTAAGTAAGGACCAGGAAATACAACTAGCCCAAGTGGATGCGGAGAAGCGCATCCTGATGGGACCGGCACTGATTCCAAACAAAACTATCTACCGGAAAAACGGAGAAGATGAATACTACATCTACTTCAGCAAGGATACGATCAGAAAGGTCAGTGAAATGTTCCTCACAAAAGGCAATCAAAACAAGAGTACCCTAGAACACCAAATCGACTTACAAGGATTGAGTGTTGTAGAATCTTGGATCGTAGAAGGAGAGCAAGATAAGAGCCGTGCATATGGAATGGATCATCCTGAAGGGACCTGGATGGTATCAATGAAGGTCTATAATGACGAGGTATGGGACAAGTACGTCTCCACTGGCAAAGTAAAAGGATTCTCAATCGAAGGTTACTTTGCAGACAAGGTCAATATGGGAACACAAGTAGATCCTGAAGCAGAAGCAGAGGAGATGCTAGAATATATCCGTGAGGAGCTACAAAAAGAGAACTTGGAGAGCTACAGCGACTACCCGGATGCCGTGAGCAACAATGCGAAACGAGGCATCGAGCTGAATGAAAAGGTAAACAACAAGTGTGCAACGCAGGTCGGAAAAATTAGAGCGCAGCAGCTAGCACAAAAAGAACCTATCACAGTAGAGACCATAAAGAGAATGTACAGCTACTTATCGAGAGCAGAAGAATACTACCAAGAAGGAGATACGGAAGCCTGCGGAACCATTAGCTACTTGCTATGGGGAGGCAAGGCCGGTCTCCGTTGGTCGAGTGCTAAATTAAAGGAGTTAGGAAAACTTGAGGCCAGTTCACAAAAAGTTGAAATGAACAAAGTAAACGATGCCTTTGGAAAGTATGAACAAGCTGAAAAGACATACAACAAAGCTGTTAGTCAAGTAAAAACTACAATCAACTCTTTTAAGAGAGCAGAAAAGTTAGCAGGTCAAGCATATGCTATGCTTGAATCTTTAAAAAAAGAAGCAAAAGAATTAGGAGCTCCGGCAAAATTAATTTCTCAAATCGATGATATTATGAAAGATTCCGGTGAGACTAGCCGTTCTGCAAATCTATGGTATGATGCAATCGAAAGATTACAAGACTAACGCAAGAATAAAAAAAAGACTGATCAAAAATCAAACAACTATTAACAAGCTAGTTATTTATATATGAAAGCGACAGATACCTTAAACAAAATTGCAAATCTTCTCAACGTAGAATTAGCTGCCCAGGAAGAAATCAAGCTCGAGCAAGTAAAGCTCGAAAACGGAACAGTAATCGAAGCAGAGTCATTTGAAGCGGATCAACCGGTCTTCATTGTGACAGAAGATGAAAGAGTAGCCTTACCTATCGGAGAGTACGAACTAGAAGACGGTAGAGTCCTAGTGGTAGCTGAAGAAGGTATAATCGGAGAGCTACGTGCAGCAGGTGAAGAAGCGCCGGCTGCTGAAGAGGAAGAAGTAGAAGCTGCAGAAGAGGAGAAAGAAGAAGAAGAGATGGCATACGCTACCAAGGAAGAGTTAGGAGCAGCAATCGATGAGCTTAAAGGAATGATTGAAGAGATCAAAGGAATGATGGCTCCAAAGGAAGAAGAGGAAATGGCTGAAGAGAAGAAGGAAGAGTTATCGTCTAAAAAGCCGGTAGCAAAACCAATCAAAGCTAATCCTGAAAAGAATCAGCAAGTTAAAATGAGATCGTTTGGCCACAAAGCCAACGGATCAACACTGGACCGAGTGCTTTCTAAAATTTCACAGAGATAATGAAGCAGGTAGAAAAGATATGGTCAGAAATGACCTCAAGAAAAGAAGACCTAGCCTCACAAGAAGTGAAGCTATCACTCATAGGAGATCTCAATAAACTTGCTCAAGATGCAAAAGACCTACAAGGTCAACTGGAGAGAGGGGAGCAAGAAATGAAAGATGCTTATGATGCCGTATTATATGTTGGTCAACAGTACGGAGCAGAGTTAGAATATGCAGAAAAGCTCGATAATGATTTGGAACGAGCAATCGTAGATGCTGCTCGTGCTGCTGATGCGTTAGGAATGGGATCTGTTCCAGAAATAGATGAAGCAAATGAAAGAAGAGATAACCTACGCAAAGCATTTAATGATGCATACCAAGCATACAAAAGACTAGATATCTAATGAAAGCACTAAACAAACTTTGGAATGAGATAACAGCTCGAGAGGAGCTAGCAGCTCACAGAGAAAAAGAAGACCTAGCCTCACAAGAGGTGAAGCTATCTGCTGTAGAAAGACTAGAAGATATCATCCAATCAATGAGATCCGCAGCTTCCGAAATCAATTCAGTCGTCCAAGACTTTGATCAATATATGGACCGTGCCAGTCTAGCGTATAACGATATGCAAGAAGCAGCAGCCAATGCTAACTACGGAATGAATGAGCTAGACGAAGCAATTGATGACGTAGCTAAAGCAGCAGAAGAACTAGGTTTAACGATTCCAGCTGTTGCAGATGGCCGTCGTGTGATGCAAGACGTTGAAGAAGCATACGGAGATGCAGAAATAAGACTACGCAAATTTAATTTAAAATAAAATGGCAGTAACAAACGTAGATACCACACACACGGTATCAAACATATCAAACCCTCCAACGAGAATCGCTCTCGAGACAAACACGATCAGCGCATCAACAACACTTACTGCAGCAGATAGCGGTGAAGTTTTCTTTTTGAGTGGTGATGCAGGCGGTACAGTTACAATGCCGGCTCCATTTGCAGGAGGCCGGCTAAAGTTTGTGTTGGCTGAAGATACACCGGCAGTAGCATTCACTATTGACTGTGGATCCGGACTACTTGAAGGAAACTTGCAAAACGCATCAGGTCACTCAAGAGCCAATAGTGCTCAAAACGTTGTTTTTGAAACAACAGCAGTAAAAGGAGACTTCGCAGATTTATGTTCTGATGGGACCAGTTGGTACGTAGCAGCAACAACAGCGATCAGTGGAGCAATCACATTTAGTTAATCAAGAAAATAATTTATAAACGATTATGGCAACAACTACTAACATTACCTCGACTTATTCAGGAGAATTTGCAGGTAAGTATGTTTCAGCAGCATTACTTTCTGCTGACACAATTGAGAACGGTGGTATCACCGTAAAACCGAACATCAAGTACAAAGAGGTTATGAAGAAGTTCGCAGTGGACGGCATTGTAAAAAATGGCTCTTGCGACTTTACTGATACTTCAACGATTGACTTGACAGAGCGCATCCTTACACCGGAAGAGTTTCAGGTGAACTTGGAATTATGTAAGCAAGACTTCCGTTCTGACTGGGAAGCAGTACAAATGGGCTACAGCGCATATGATACATTGCCTCCTAGCTTTGCAGACTTTTTATTGAGCCACGTTATTGCTAAAGTAGCTCAAAAGATGGAGCAGAACATTTGGCAAGGAACTAATGCTAACCCAGGAGAGTTTGACGGTTTCGAAACACTATGGGAAGCAGATTCAGATGTTATCGATGTGACTGGTACTTCTGTTACAGCAGCAAACGTTATCGAAGAAATGGGTAAGGTCGTTGATGTGATCCCTACTGCAGTATACGGAAAAGAAGACTTGTACTTGTACGTATCTTCTAACGTTGCTCGTGCTTATGTACGTGCATTAGGTGGATTTGCTGCATTGTCAAACGTAGCCGGTAGTGAAAACGTTGGTTCTATCGGTGCTAACGGTTACCAAAACCAAGGCACAATGTGGTACGGAGCAGGTCAAAACTTGGCTTTCGATGGTGTGAAGATCTTCGTATGTCCAGGTCTTGCTGACGATACAATGGCAGCAGCACAGAAGAGCAACTTGTTCTTCGGTACTGGATTGTTGAGCGACCACAACGAGGTGAAGTTATTAGATATGGCCGACCTTGACGGATCACAGAACTGTCGCGTGATAATGCGTTTTACAGCAGGTATCCAATACGGCATCGGATCTGAAATCGTACTCTACAATTAATAAGTAGGTATTAAGTAATACAAGAGGGCAAGTAGGCAACAGCTTGCTTGCCCTTTTTAGTTAAACGAATAAAAAAGAAATAAAATGGCGTGCGATTTAACACAAGGCCGAAAGGCTCCCTGCAAAGACGTAGTAGGTGGAATCACTGCAGTATACTTTGCCGACTTCGGTGATAGTGGTGCAGCAACACTAGGAACAGACGGAGAGATTACAGACTTCGCTGCGGACTTTACAGTTTACAAATATGAGCTAAAAGGAAATAGCTCATTCGAACAAGCGATTACTTCGAGCAGAGAGAACGGAACAACGTTCTTCGAGCAGACATTGAATCTTACTCTACCAAAATTGAGTAAGGAAGATAACAACGAAGTGAAGCTACTTGCTTACGGAAGACCACAAATCTTCGTACAAGATTACAACGACAATTGTTTTGCGATGGGCTTGGAACACGGTGCAGAGGTAACCGGTGGAACAATAGTTACTGGTGCTGCAATGGGTGATCTATCCGGATACACACTGACGTTTTCAGCGCAGGAGGTATTACCGGCTAACTTCCTATCAGGTGCAACAGCAGCCTCACCATTTGGTGGATTGGCTACATCAACCGTTACTCCAGTAGAAGGAACGAACTCCTAATCAGCCCTAGGAGATAGATAAGAAAGGCCGGCAATAAAATGCCGGTCTTTTTTTTTGGGACAAAACCCAAAAACGCAGTTACTTATATATGCACATACTGAACAACAGAAGTCCACACATCATTAAAGTTTTACCTCGAAGCATACCAGAAGGTCAAAACTATACTATAGTGATTACGGATGAGCAAATGAATGAAACTGTAACTATTGAAAGCAGTGAGCATTCAACAGTAGGCAATTACGAAGTGATTCAATTTGAACATACTTTTAAAACAATTGAATCTTTTCATAGCTTCGTAATTAAAATAGAAGCTACAGAAGTTTATCGAGGAATAATGTATTTGACCGGTCAAACGGACTTTGATAGATATAGTGTGAATCAAGGACAGTATACTTCTTATGCCAAAGCAAACGCAAACGAATACATAACGATATGATGAAGGTACACAGCATCAGTCTATCAAGCTATACCAAGCCTGAAATAACCGAACAACGGAATAAAGACTGGGTAGAGTATGGAGCAGATAACAACTACTATCAATACCTGATAGATAGATACAATGGTAGTCCAACGAACAACGCTATCATAAATGCGATTAGCGACCTTATCTACGGAAAAGGACTAGATGCTACAGACAGCAGCAGAAAGCCTCAAGAATACGCTTCAATGCGATCCTTGATACATTCAGACTGTCTACGAAAGGTCACAGCAGATCTAAAAATGATGGGCCAGTGTGCATTTCAGATTATATACACCAAGGACCGTCAGGTAGCTCAAGTGGAGCATATGCCTATCCAAACACTTCGAGCAGAGAAGATGAACGAAGAAGGAGAGATAGAAGCATACTACTACTGTGCTGATTGGACCAAGCTCACTCCGAATAAAATGCCGGATCGCATACCGGCATTCGGTACAAGCAACGAAGGCCTAGAGATACTAGTAGTCCGACCATACAAAGCAGGATACTACTACTACAGCCCGGTAGACTATCAAGGTGGGATACCATACGCTGAACTAGAAGAGGAGATAGCCAACTATCACTTGAATAACATCAAGAATGGAATGGCTCCAAGTATGCTTATCAACTTCAACAACGGAGTACCTGATGAGGAGGAGCGTATGTTGATAGAGCAGCGCATCACAGAGAAATGGTCAGGATCAAGTAATGCAGGAAGAGCAATCATCGCATTCAATGAGAGCAAAGAGCTTGCTGCAACAATAGATCCGGTGCAGCTGTCGGATGCAGCCGCACAATACGAGTTCCTATCAGGAGAATCAATGCAAAAGCTGATGGTAGCTCACAGAGTTACCTCTCCAATGCTTCTAGGTATAAAGGACAATAGTGGACTAGGAAACAACGCTGAAGAGATAGAGACAGCAACACTGCTCTTTGACAATACAGTGATACGTCCATTCCAAGAACAGATTATCAATGCCCTGGACCAAATACTTGCAGTCAACGGAATAAACCTAGATCTATACTTCAAGACACTACAGCCATTAGAGTTTACGGACCGGAGTGCTGCGGTAACAAAAGAAGAGCAAGAGAAAGAGACTGGAGAAAAGCTATCAGCAGACTGTGGATGCAGAACAGAGCTGAAAGATGCAGACGATCCTTGCGAGCCTGGATATGTGATGGTAGGCACAAAGATGAAGGACGGCAAGAAGGTGCCTAACTGCGTCCCGGAGGATTCAGTTAACGCATCAGCAGATGATCTTATCGATCTAGGAGAGGAGATCAACGAAGAAGAATGGGAATTAGTAGACGAGAGGGAAGTCGACTATGATCAAGAAGAAGCCCTAGATAAGATGATAGGCTTGGCGAGCACTGGAACAGCTCGTCCAAGAGCAAAGAGTGAGCAGGATGCAGAGAAAGACGGTGTATTGTTCTTGGTCCGTTACCAATATGATGGTAGCAAATCTCCGGAACGTGAGTTCTGCCGCAAGATGATGTCTGCAAACAAGGTCTACAGAAAAGAAGATATTGTGGCCCTGGATAATAGAGCAGTCAATGCCGGCTTCGGACCGGAAGGAGCTGCAACCTATTCAATATGGCTCTACAAAGGAGGACCACGATGCCACCACAAATGGCTACGCAAAACCTATATGAGCAGAAACGGAGTAAGACCGGATCCTGGATCTCCTAATGCAAAGACAGTAAGTCGAAGCCAAGCACGAAGAGCAGGCTTCGATCCACCAACGAATCCTAACAAGGTTAGTGTAGTTCCAAATAAAATGAAGAACAAAGGATTCCTCAACCCAAAGAGTCCTAAAGACATACAACCCGGTATCTAATGGCTACAGCATTATTCATAAGACGAGACGATCTAGTTCGCAACACGTTTCTTTCAGGGAATGTGGATACGGACAAGTTCATACAATTTATAAAGATTGCCCAGGAGATTCACGTGCAGCAATATTTAGGATCAAAGCTCTACGACAGAATATCAACGGACATAATAGCCGGTACACTTACCGGAGACTACCAAACATTGGTAGAATCATACGTGCAGCCAATGTTGATCCATTGGGCAATGACTGAATACTTACCGTTTGCTGCATTCACTGCAAGCAACGGAGGAGTATATAAGAAGCAGGTAGAAAACGGAGAGACCGTAGGAAGAGAGGATCTGTCCTTCCTGATTGAAAAGGAAAGGAACCTAGCAGAATACTATACCAGGAGATTCATTGATCATATGTCGTTCAATCAGAATCTCTTCCCGGAGTACAATCAGAATGTGAACGATGACGTTTATCCTTCAAAAGACAGCACATTTAACGGATGGCAACTATAAAGACATACAAACCAAAACCGGCCAATGTAAAGAAACTACGAGTTTACTTATCCAAGGCCGCAAAGAGAGATAAGCAATGAGTGATCTAGAAGGCTACGGAAAAATATATGAGTCCACTTGGTGGGGAGTAGGTCGTGATAATAACATCAGTTGGGGATCTGTCTATGCTACTTTAGGAGGTGCGCCATTACTTGATACTTATACAAATGCAATAGCAGCCTACTCTTTACGCAAGCTCTCAAGCGACTATAGCGGCAATGCAATAACAGTAACCACTGATGGGGTGGACAGCCAGGACATAGGTTTTAGCGGTAATGATTTAGATACCGCAGCTTTAGAGAGCTTTGCCGGTAGCGGAGATGCTTACGTTAGCACTTGGTTTGATCAAAGCGGCAATAGCAGAAACTTCACGCAAAGCACTTTTGCGAATATGCCCAAGATAGTTTCAAGCGGTTCAACGATAACACAAAATAGTAAGCCTATTGTAGAGTTTGACGGCTCAACAAGGTTTATGGATATATCTTCCCAGCAGACTTTTAGCGATGAGTTCTTTATGACTTTTGCAATAAGACCAACCTCAAACGCCAATGCTTTTGGTTCTTTGTTAAATGGTCAAGGAACGGCAGACAATAGAGTATTGGTTTATGAGAATAGAAATACAAGCATAAGAATAGCGGGAACAAGTTACACTCAAGCATTAGGGTGGGATATTGGTACTTACACGAATTACACTATTGAGCGAGGCAGTACGGATGACATTAAGCAGTATTTTTACGGCAATGTTCATAGCACCGATAATGATGTTAATGATTGGGCTTTATTATTTAGAGTAGGAGGCAATAAAAATTTAGATGCTATTCAATCCTTACACGCCCAAGTGTCGGAAATGATATTCTGGAATACGGATGAAAGCGCAAATCGTGTAGGTATTGAAGAAAATATTAGAGCGTTTTATTCTATTGGTTCTTCTGCACCCTCACAACCTCAAGGAGATATAAATAGCTTTGTGAGTAGAGTGGAGGCTGATGGCGGTAGCGTATTAGGCGGCTCTTGCCTTTTAACGGATGTAACCTTTTTAACTACTAACCCTTAACGATATGAGTTTTTTTGACGATGCAAGTTTAGTATTCTTACCAAGCGGTGAAGCAGGGAAAGATGGGAAGGCTTATAGCATGAAGCCCACTAACGGAAATGGGGATTTTACATTTTCAAGAGGTTCAAACCTAACGGCTACAAGAATTGATAGCAACGGACTGATAGAGAAAGGAAGGGAGAATTTGCTTGTAAATTCTGTATGGGATGGCGTTACAACCGATACAAAACCAACAGGATGGAGCAGTGAACTTGTTTCGGGAACAGGAACTTTTGATGTAACCGATACTGAAGGGCAAATAAGATTTCAAACTTTAGATGCAAGTAGTAGGGCGTTTATTTTTTCTCCTACTATAGTCACCAATGGAATAGTTGTAGTTTCAGTTTATGTAGATGAGGTAAATACTACACTCCCTTTAAATAATTTAATTAAAAGGTCAGCTTCTGCAACAGATTTGTTTGCCTATGAGGATGGTGTTGAAATAAATTATACGGACAATGTTCAAGCAGGAAAGCGTTACAGCGTTGTTTTTAATAAAACGGCAAGTACAACTTTTAGGTTTGGAGTAGGTTCATCAAGTGGTACTTTAGGGGATGTGGTTTTATCAAAGCCTCAAATTGAAATCGGTTTGGTAGCTACTGAATGGATTACAAGCCCCGTAGGAAGTACTGGCTTGGCGGGTATATTAGAGGACTCCCCAAGATTTGACTATAGCGGTGGGGCAAGTTGTCCGAGTTTGAAATTAGAGGGGAGTAGGACTAATGAAATAGGGTACTCGGAATACTTTGAAGGATGGACACCACAAGGAAGCCCAACAATAACAAGTAATTACGGAACAAGCCCAGAAGGATTACAAAATAGTTCAAGGTTAGTTTTTACTAATGGTTCTGATTATATTGAAACAAGCGTTACCAATACATCGGGAGTTTTTACTATTTACACTAAAGGTACTGGAAATCTAATATTAACGGATAGTGGAGCAAATGCCTCAAGCACTACTGCTTTAACCTCATCTTATCAGCGTATAGATTTATACTTTTCTACAAACACGACAACGCTACAAATAAAAACCGATAGCAGCGGATTGGATGCGGAAGTGTACGGAGCGCAATTTGAGAACGCTACTTATGAAACTTCCTACATACCTAACCATAGTGGCGGAAGCGTTACGAGGGAGGCGGATGTAAACACCTTACTTAATCAAAGTGGGGTAATAGGACAAACTGCTGGTACTATTTTATTTGATGCTTATTTTGATGAGGCAGATAAAGTAAACTTTTCTATTAGCGATTCAACCTCAAGCAATTTTATATCTATTGAAACAACAAGCTCAAACGAAGTGACTGCAAAGGTAGAGCAAGGAGGCTCTACACAAGCTACCATAACAACGGCTACCTCATTCTTTGCTGAAGGCGATAGGCTAAAATGTGCTATTGCTTATGATGATAGAGATATGGCCTTTTATATTAACGGAACGCAAGTAAATACCGCAGCACCTAATTTAATACCAGCTTGTGATGATGTGAGATTTGGTAACTATGATGGCAGTATAAAGGCTGACCAAAGAGTTAACCGAGTGCTTTTGTTTGATACTCGTATAAGTAATGGAAACCTTGCAACGCTAACCTCTTAAACCGATGGATATAACAAGAAAATACGAGTTCGTAGATGAGGCAGAAGCTAACGCTGCTATAGACCTTTTAAGAAACGAGGAAGGCAACCTTACGCAATCGGTGGTAAAGTTAGGCTATCTAACCATTACACCACCTCAATATGATGAGGAAGGCAACACCATAAAAGAAGCCGTAGTATCTACAAAATACGCAGTAGATGTAAGTTGGTCTACCGAGCCTTTACAATCTTGGGAGGAGTTTATCGTTTGGCCTACCCCTATGGGTATTCATAACTACGGAAGCAGTAGCCAAAGAGATGAGTACGCCAAGACTTACTGCGTATTACATCCTGATAGTGAGTATTGCAATCCACCAGAACCTGAAGAAGATGAACTATAACGATAAGAATTACATACCCTCACGCACTTCTCCGAAAGGAGGTAGAAGAGGTTGTCTATGTAAAGAGACGAATACCTACTCTAGAAAGTGCTGCGATGGATCGCTATGGGCTCAAGGAATAGGAAGTATATATCTAACAGACTAGACTATGAATTTAAGCAAGAACCTCACTCTCCAGGAGGTAACTAGATCCGCAACAGCGATTAAGTTTGGCATTGAAAACGAGCCAAACATAGAACAGTTAGAAAACCTGAAGGCTATAGCAAAGAAAGTATTTCAGCCAATCAGAGAACACTTCGATGTACCAATCGGAGTGACATCAGGATTCAGATCTGAAAAGCTAAACAGCAAGATTGGAGGCAGCAGCCGGACCAGTCAACACTGCAAAGGCCAGGCCCTGGATATAGATGCACACGTATATGGTGGAGTAACGAATGCAGAGCTCTTCCATTACGTGAAGGACCACTTGGTATTCGACCAGTTGATATGGGAATTTGGAACAGACGAGGAACCGGCCTGGATACACGTAAGCTATAAGAAGAAAGGTAAAAACAGAGGTCAGGTATTAACAGCAAAACGAGATAGAAGCAAGATAGCGTATGCGATTTATAGAGATATTCAAGGATAGTAATGACTGGAACGAGAAGACGATCATCGGCTTCCTATCGTTTGCAGTGATGGTGCTAGTGATGCTAGCAGATTTAATAACCGGAGCCTGCGGAGGAAACCTGCAGATTAATGAGTTTACGTACAATAGTTTCGTACTGATAACTCTAGGATCTTTTGGAATAGCAAGCCTAGAGAAATTTGCAAAATGAATGAAGGAGACGTAAAAGTGATACTGCTCAATGCAGCAACGATGACGATTAGCTTTGCACAAGTCGAAGCAGCCCTGAAGATAACTCTCCTGATTGTGTCAATAGGATATACGGCACAACGATGGTACATAATGCATAAAAAAGATAAATGAATATCACTCACGATAACGACAGCCTAGACAGTTTTATCAATGATCTCACTAACCAACAACAACCTGAACAATGCAGCATAGACAATCCCGATTGCGAGGCTTGTGGATCGTAAGTGTTGCCCTACTGCTGCAAGGCTGTGGTGCCCAGTGGCACCTAAAACGTGCGATTGCAAAGGATCCCACGATTGTGCAGGAGAGAAAAGAAATAATCGATACAGTCGTAATAACAGAAGAAAGAGCCGTTAGAGACACGATAATTCTAGAAAGGATAGATACCACCATAATTGAAAGAAACGGTGTTAGAGTCGAAATAAAACGCATACACGACACGATACAGATACAAGCGGAGTGTCTCCCGGACACGATCCGCATAATAAAAGAAATATCGGTACCGGAGTTGATATACAAAGAAAAAAAGCCTACCTTTGGTTTAGTTAAGTTATTTATATTACTAGCTATTATACTAGTATTAACTAATCTAGCTAGGGCTTTGAAGCCCTAGCGTAATTAAAGGGACTATGACAATAGTAGATACTCTACTTGCGATAGATACATCAATTCACGCCAACTGGAATGATAGCACAACAGATCAAGAAGGCAAAGAAGCCCTGAAGGAGATCAGCAGATGTATCTACAAACAGATTGGAAAGTACGATCCTGAAAAATCAGAACGACTACTCAATGCAATGGACCAATGAAATTGAGATCACTGTTGGCAAAGTTCCGTCCCTCAACGCATTCTACGCAAGCAAGCACTGGACCTTCAGAAAACGAGAGAAGGATAAGTGGAAAGAGTCAATCGATAGAGAGCTTGAAAGCTATGATGCTGATAGTTACTCAACTGCCAAAGTACATATACGGTGCAACTATCGCTACGATATTGATAATTCTATTATGGTCGCAAAGTTTGTGTGCGATAGTCTTGTGGATAACGGATGGATTCCTAACGATAGTCCTAAACACGTTCAGGAAGTTAAACTCCTGGCTGATCCAAGCATTACAAAAGACACTTCAATAGTCAAAATATTTCTACGTTAGTCCCTTTGTTTTAGTAGAGAGAGTTAGGCCCGGTTTTTTATCCGGGCCTTTCTTGTGCATTAAAAATTAAAGTGTTAGGTTAGAGGAAACAAAACAAAGGACTATGACTGAACAACTACTACAAATCTATGAAGCACAGATTCAAGCACTGCAACAAGAGCTTGAGCTGACAAGAAGATTCATCTACAGAGACTATCATCTAAACAAGCAGATAGCTCCTGAAACAACCCAGGACCTGATCAACGAGTACATCAAAAGAAAAAAGGAGGAACAGCTATGACACCGGAAGAAATAGAAATGCTAATAGCAGTAAGCGATCCTGATGGAGTATACGCAATGCTAATGGACCAAGGCTTCATAGAAGAAGCAAACTACATCGAAAACAAATACTTTATATAATATGACTACAGCGACTATCAAAGACGTATTGTTCCAAAAAGAATGGAACGGAATGAGCATCTACAAGCTCACAATGTCTAACGGACAAAGCGGTGACATCTTCACGAAAGGATGGGAACCACAAGCAGGACAAGAACTCACCTACACATATGATGTAGAGAAGAGCCGGATCAAGAAACAAAATCCTAACTACCAAGGAGGATCCTCGGCAGGATCTCAAAGAAGCTATCCGTCCGGAGGAGGAAATAAGGACCAACTAATCTCTCGCCAGGTAGCACTCAAAGCAGCCGTAGAGTTCGCAGCAATCCACAGCTTAAAATCCAAGGAAACACTGCAAGCAGCAGACCTATTCCAAAAATGGATCCTAGACGGAAAAGAAGAAGCACCTGCGGCACCTGCACCTGCACCGGCACAATACAGAGAACAAGCAGCACCTACTCCAATTGCTAAAGAGGAAGATGATGATCTGCCATTCTAGTATGCAGCTACACGAAGAAGACTACTGTGCCGTATGTGGCACGGTAGTTCTTCCTCAAGAGCTTGCCTGCGACACTTGCATAGAATACATATAATGTACGAAGAGGAGCTAGAAAGATTGATCTCGGAGCAACTATGGAGAAAAGATCAAGCCTATAAGGATCTTGCCCAAAGTTATATGATATTGCAACTGCAATACATAGAGCTCCAGGAGCAACACAATATGCTCCTAGACCGGATAAACAATAGTAATGGGACTGACGAAGAATACGATTGAATACAGCAAACTACACGAAGACCTCCTAGCGGTAAAAGAAGGAAGGATAAAAGAAGGATTCACCTTCGGACACGATGCGATAGACCAATACTTTCGCTACAAGCCAAAAAACTTTAACATTATACTAGGCCACGCTAATGTCGGAAAGACGAGCTTGATCCTATACCTGATGCTCATACAGAGCCTGAAGAACGATATCAAATGGCTGATATATAGCAGCGAGAATGAGCCATACTCGATAATGAAAAAGCTCATCGAATACTACAACGGTGAGATCCTGGAGAGAATGACGATGGCACAATTTGAAACGAGCCTGATGTTCCTGCAGCAGTTCTTCGTGATAATGGACATAAGCGATCTGCAGAGTTACAAGTCACTCCTAAAGAATGCAAAGGAGGTACACGAAGAATGGGAATACGATGGATTCCTGATAGATCCGTACAACAGCCTAGTCAAAGACAAGACAGCACTCTCCGGACTAACCGGTCACGACTACGACTATATGGCCGCAAGTGAGATGAGATTGTACTGCTCACAAAACAACGTGAGCATATGGCTAAACGTCCACGCAGTGACAGAGGCCCTACGAAGACTAAACAAGAAAGGACATATCTACGAAGGCTTCCCTGCACCACCAATGGCTGCAGACAGTGAAGGAGGCGGTAAGTGGGTTAATAGGGCTTCAGATTTTGCAGTGATACATAGGTATACGCAGCACAGTGAAGACTGGATGTACAGTCACCTGCACATCAGGAAGGTAAAAGAAATGGAAACCGGAGGAAGACCAACACCAATGGAGAGTCCTATCATCCTCCGGAGCAAACCAGGAAACACTGGATTCGAGATCAACGGAATAGATCTGATCAAGAGATTAAGAGCACCGGGAAAACAGATACAGATATGAAAAAGCACACCAAAATATATATGGACCACTTCGGTTACGTGCTAGATGACTTCATCGGATGTGAGGTGTGCGGATCCCGAGCCGTTGATATTCACCACATCAAAAGACGAGGCATCGGAGGAAATCCTGATGCAGATAAAATAGAAAATCTAATGGCCGTATGTCGCAAATGCCACATTGAATACGGAGATAAAAAAGAACACATAGAATGGTTACAACACATACACAACAGAAAGCTCTAACTAGATTGCAAATAACAATCGACCAAAAGATGTTTATAAAAACACTATGGAAAGAGATACAGCAAGCCAATCAGATAAGAGATAATAGAATCAGAGAAAACATCCGATGGAAGCACGCATTTATGTGTGTAGTATCAGAACAGACGGTGCTGTCTCTAAAAGAAATAGGTAGAGTGCTGAACAAGGACCACGCTACAGTGATTCACGCAAGAAAGATCCACGAGAGCAATATGATGTGCGATGAGAGATACCGGAACATCTACAATATGATATCTGCGGAAGTAGAAGAAACCCTGGACCAATATCAAGATCAGATCTTCGAGGTGGTAAGAAATAAGCAGCTCCCTAATAACGGAGCTGCAATAGAAGAAACAATCTTCTCAATGTATGAAGAACGAATCGAATCACTAAAAAAACGTCACAAGAAAGAAATCTTGCAATTAAAAAGTGAAAACAGTATATTAACTAAAGAATATCAGAGGGCACTACTACGTGCCCAGGGACTAAACGAAGAATGCAAACGATTAAAGAACCTACTATGAAACAGATGGACCAATTCCTACGCATAGCAAATGCGAGGTTAAGAAAGAGATACCCTTTCAAGAAGCAAAGAAGAGCTTGGGCAGCCAAGATGTATGTAAGATGGCTACGAAGACAAGACAAAACCTTTAACACCAAAGAGAGATGACATTAAAAGATTTAATTACAGACAGAATGCACGAAAACTTAAAGCCTCGTGACATAGATGAATTTGAAAAGTACAGGTGGTTAGTTGAAATGATAGCTACTGAATACGCACAAGAGAAAGTAAAAACCTTTAACACCAAAGAGAGATGATTAAAGTAATTGCAATTTTCTTAATTCTAAAAGCAGTAAGCAACGGAATTAAACTACCGCAAAGAGGTAGCAAAACAAAGAACGACTTTATAGGTCACATACTTGTAGAATCTATAATGCTTATCGTACACTTATATTTCGGTGTATGGATGCTACTTAACCTTTAACACCAAAGATGATACAAGTAAGGGAATAAACTGACCTTTAATAATACATTGTCAGGCGATAGCTTGACACCTTTAACACCAAAGAGAGATGAGTGACCAAGATAAAATAAACTATCTAATATCAACTATTAGAGACAATCAATACGACAAAGAGGATTATTTAGGTGCGTGTTGTTCTATTATATGTCAATTTGATACTGATATTGCTATTAAAGTGATG
>Ga0208898_1000494_pt1 | contig 30794 bp, 51 predicted proteins | sample VirMetDEL_Mar_4_FD_184513 | JGI IMG/M metagenome (GOLD analysis project Ga0208898, IMG submission 184513) | Aqueous microbial communities from the Delaware River and Bay under freshwater to marine salinity gradient to study organic matter... | ecosystem: Environmental > Aquatic > Marine >...
CGCCTTCCTCCTTGCCTCCTTGCCTCGCCTCCTTGCCTCGAAAAACCTTCTACATTTCTTGCATCGTTGTGATATATGCGCTATATTGCATCATGTTTAACCCCTTCAAATCAGTGATGCTATGAACCTTGTATTCCCACACGACATTCCTGAGCAAACCCTTACTACTGTCATCAAGGATATGCTTTACATGAGGATTGACTTCTCAATTCGCTCTGTTTACCCTGACCTTCCCACTGCCAAAACTGTTAAGGCTGTTTACATGAAGTCGCCAAAAGACAAGTGGTTTGTTTTGACTGGCCCTTCTGATTTGCCCTCCACCTCTGAGGCTTCGTTTGTAACCCCACTTGTGAATGGTGGCGATAGATTTGACTGTTGCAACGAAAGCAACGATGTGAATAAGTTAGTCAACTATTTATTGTGCAGGGATGTAGAATAATGCTATATTTGAAAACTGTTTAATCAATTCCAAGTAATGATGGAAAAATCAAGTATGACCACTGAGCGTGGTTTGGCGGAAAACCTCTGCCTTTCAATTCAAAAGACCGTCGAAAGAGAGGACGGAACGAAGACCTGCATCAACGTTTGGCACAAGAAACGCAGTAATGCGTGGTGTGCAAACCTGTACATCAGTGCAGACAGGGGCACAAAGAAACCACCTATTTGCCCTCACGGTGAGGGTTGGGATATTTTGTCTGCCACTGAATCGCTCCGGGATAACTTTTTAAAAGCAAAGTCCGAACAGCATGGTCAATCCTTCAAGAATCTTTTGCAGTTGGATATGTGGATTGACGAACGTGACAATGTTGAGCGCAATGACGTTGGTGCTGTTGTCGAGTACGATACAACGAAAGAACCCACCATGCGCGACCTTATGAATCAAATCGCCTCAATGCAAGAGCAACTAAATAAAATCAAAAAGTGATGGAAGGACTTTCCCACATTGTACTAATCGAGTTCCGTAGAACCTTTAAAAAAGAACTTGCCCGTATTCCTGACGACGAGTTTTTGACAAAAGGCGAAGTGGCCTCTCTAATCAATCGCGCGTATGAGCAAGCCAAGCGACTCGCAGAATCAAAGCAAGAACCAGACAACGAGGTTTTTGCTTCGGATGAGCAAGAATAATTACGACTACATCAAAGCTGAAAGTCAGCGAATGAATGTATCAATGACAGCCTATCTCAACTTCCTGTTGGATAGTTTTATTAACCGCCAAAACCTAAATTTAGATGGCACAACAAACGAAAGCCCCACAGGGGCAGAATGACTCTTACGAGTTGAAGGAGGGTCAAATTAACATTTTCACCAACCAGAAGCGTGACAACGACAAGCAACCAGATTACTGGGGCAAGTGTGTCATTGATGGTGTGGAAAAGCGAATTAGCCTTTGGAAAAACGTAGGTAAAAGTGGCAACCCATACCTTGGGGGTCAGATTCAGGACTATCAGCCAAACGATGGTGCTCCAGAATCTTCTGCCGTTCAAACTGCGATTGCTGATGTCGATTCGGACAACGGGTCTTTCATGTAATCGTAGCAAGTAAACTGTTCAACCGAAAGGGGGCTTGTCCCCCTTTCTTTTTCTTTTGCCACTATGAGTATGTCAGCTATGGTCGCCAATCGCCTGTTGAAGAATTGGCTTAAAAAATCAAAGTTAGAGCCGGGTGAACTTCGTAGTGCGTTGATGCTATACGAGGAAAAGGAGGAAGTACACCTTGTCAGTGTAACTTTAAAACTCAATGCCGAGGGCAAGATTGAAGTCAATCGTGTCCTTCAAAATATCAATGTGGACGAAGCGTTCTAATGCCACTACCTCAAAGATATTTTACACGTCGTCTTGTAAGTCGAACTGTGTATCGTGACAGCAAGGGTCGGTTCATTTCAAAAGAATCGGCCCTTCGTCGCGGCATACGTCCGCAAACGCAACGCTTTTACGAGTTTCGCGACCAGAGCGGAAAGCGTAGGAGTAAGAAATTTGTCTCACGACAACGAAGAAGGGTCATTACCATTACCCAAGCGGGAGAGTTGCTTCGCAGGGAGAGCGAAACAACAGCACAAGAGGTCCGTCAACTTATCCCAGAGCCTTCTTTTCAGCCAATACAATCACAACAGTTTCGTCGCATTTTAAATGACGCGAATCAACGAGGTGTCAAAGTCGGTGTTCAATTTGGTGACCAACTGTACGAGATACGTCCAGAGCAAATGGGCGATTTGGAAAGTTTTTTCACCGAGATGGAGTATGAGTACATCCGAATTTTTGAGCCATTGACAGGGGGTGTTTACCTTCAAATGCTTCATGCGGAATCGCCTGACGCGGAACTGTTTGACTTTGATAGTTTAACCACAGCCCCCGATTTAGACGATGCCGAATTACAGCAAGCCAACGACGAGTTCAGACAATCAATCGAACAAATCTGGCGCAGGTACTTCGGGTAAATTAAAACCACCCATTACCCTGCAATACAGGCTTGGCAACGAGCGTGAGTTTCTTGAAAAAGCGATTCGTGAAAACCATTCTGTCACGGTTAAACGCACGAATTACAGCCTGAAAATTGAAACGCCACGAAGAAAATACTTCTTCGGAAATGGTCGTTCTTCAAGCAAACGCGCCTTTGCTGGCTACAACAAGATTTTAAAAGACATCAAGGCTTCGGGCATGGAAACGCCTGAATGCAGTGCCCGTGATGTTAAATACTGGTGGTTCAAGGACAAGACGGCCTATCCTGAGCATTTCTTTTCCGTTGACATCAACTCTGCCTACCCTACCGCTTTAAAAAATGTGGGCGCAATAACGCCTCAGACATTTGATTTTTTGCAAAAGGGCATCGACAAGATTGACAGGTTGCGCTGTGTAGGTATGCTTGCCACACAAAAAGGCATTTATCACTACGAAGATGGCAAGTTGGTTGACTTCGAGGTTGACACGTCTGATTATTCAGGTTGGTTTTTCATGTGTTGTGTCATCATTGGAGAAGTGATGGATTTGTGCAAGCGTCGCTATGGTGACCAAGTTCTCCATTATTGGGTCGATGGCATTGCTTTGACTGACGACCCTTGGGATTGTCTTTGCTACATCGAACATCTTGGTTACCAAAGCAAAATCGAGGTAATCGAGAATTGCAGGTTGAAAAATGGTTGGCTTACCTACACGAAGGATGGAAAGAAAAAATACTTACATTTACCTCGTCGAGTAGACATTACAGATGAAGAAGTCAAACGATTTATTAGTGGTCACAACGGTGTCTTTAAGTGACGAAACCTTTGCTGGTTTGATGCTAAAGGTTCAGCAATTTTACAACGGTCTGAAGGGCAATTACGTCGTGATGACAGATAACTTCATAAGTGACCGTTTTGCGAAACGCGCGTATTATTTTGCGACAATAAAGAAGGGGCAAGAACAAATTGTTCCCACCCCTTCCAAGTAATGATGAAGAAATAGCTTACTGCTACAATGCCAAAAGAACAAGAAAAGCGCGAAAGAAGGTGGTTGAAAGGTATATCAATCGACTACCCTTACGCATATCAGTTTTTCACCCTTGCTGACCACCCTCTTAATTCTTCTGTTCGCCAGCAAGTCGAGGCTTGGTTTAAATCTGAGGGTTATCGGGTTCAGGTCAGTGTGGATAGTCATCGTTGGACTGGCGCGTGGTATAAGTTGGATGACGACGCATTGCGTATTGGCGGTAGCGAATTTTATTATGGCGAGGGTGGAGACGCTGAGGCTTTTGAGTTCGTGGCTACTGTAGTTTTTAAAAAGCTGAATGAAAAGTACATTCCTGCTGGCGGTTACGACACCTTTTTGGAAGACATCAGCACGCCTGCAATCAAGCGTGACAAGATGAAAAAGTTTTGGGGTAGTCCAAAAGGTGCTGAGATGAGAAGAAAATCAATCAACAAAAAGAAGAATGGCTAAAAAGCGCATTGCTATTGTTACACCTACCCGCGACGGCTTGGTGGACATCAATTTCACCAATTCTGTTTTTCAGATGCAGAAACAGTTGGGCATGAAATACGACATTGACCTTACGTTGCAGTCAGGGGTCAGCGACATTACACAGGGTCGAAACAGGCTTTGGAACAAATGGTACTACGGAACTGAAGTTGAGTACATTTTTTGGGTTGATAGCGACATTGCCTTTAAACCACTCGACATCCAAAAGTTGCTTGACTACGATGTAGACGTTATTGGTGGCAACTACCCTAAAAAAACCGTTGATTACAGGGTCTTGCTTGAGGTCGCTTCTTTGATGCAGTCCCTTGACGGACAGGTTGAGGCTGAACGCGCTATGGAGGCTTCTTTTTCCTATGTGGGAAGCGGCAGAACGGACTTGTTTAAATCTGGCCCTTATGCTGGCCTTGCTAAAACAGAGCGTCTTGGGATGGGGTGTGTTTTAATTAGCCGTCGTGGAGCAAAAAAGTTGATGGACTGGGCTGAAGAAAACATGGAAAAGGTGCATTGGAAGTGGAATGATTCAGTCATTGAGGGCTATCCCGTCTTTAATCCATTGACTGACGACGACGGTTTCCAGTATGGTGAGGACTATTCGTTTTTTAGCCGCATGAAGGGTGTTGGTCTTGACCTTTACTTCCATCCAGAAATGCAGTTGAGACACACTGGTGTTGTCTCTTTTGATGGCTGTTTTAAATCGGTAACGGATTTGGCTGAAAAAGCCTACGCTCAGGGCATCCCTTACCCCGGTTCTGACTACAAGGACATGACTGTTTCGGGTAAATCCAAGCCCCAAACGGATGCTCCAGAATTTGTCGATTAAATAATTGGTGAGATAAATTGCTTAAACAATGGCGAAAAAACGAGTAAACAAGGGTAACGATAACCCCGTAGACAACGATTTGACTACGAATGAGGAAAATGGGGCGGGAAACAACACCTCTACTACCCCACAGGACAGTAGTGCGGCTGTAACTACAGAAACACGCGATTTTATCGACTCTGACAGCAGTGATATTGCACAGAGTTTGACAAGCATTCTAAGTGTTCCAACAGAGAGTGTTAATACGACGGAACAAGCCACCGAAACAAGGGAGGATGTTTTGGGTCTTAATACTGGTCGTCCAAAACGTGACGTTGACGACGAAGGAGGTTTTAGTGGATTTGACGATTTGGGTTCAGAGGAAAGCAGTGCGTTGTTTGAAGACAATGAACTCCTTGCGGAAATAGGTGTGGAGATGATTGATATGCTGATGACCTACGGGGCAATGGCTATCGCAAAGGATTGGGATGACGAAAAGAAGTATTCAATCAAGGAGGCTCGCAAAAAGAAGTTGCGCGACCCACTTGCAAAAATCTTGGAGTCGAGGGAGGTTAAAACTGCACCTGAACTTGTGTTCGCCTTTATGATTGTCGTCAGCTACAGCCCCATTATGATTACGGCTGTTCAAGAGCGTCGTCGTAAAAAGAACTCGCCAAGCAAAAAGGTCAACAGGCCCATTCCTTCTGCCCAAGCCGTGGTGACTGAGCCTAAGCGAAGGGACGATGACGAAGAAGAATGGACTGTCGGTGCTTCTCTTGCCTCTCAAATCCAACAGCCTTCTGAAGAAGAAGAAGATGCTATGGCCGAAATGATGGCGAAGATGCAACCGAAGAAAAAAAGTGGTCGGCCTGTGGGGGGTACTGATTTAAAACCTCGTGTTGCTTTGAGCGAAGAAGACAGGCAGAAGCAAATCAACAAGGCCAAGGCTTTGCGTAAGGACGGTAAGTCCTTCTCTGCGATTGCCAAAGAGTTAAATGTTAGCGAGGGTACAGCTACGCGCTGGGTTCGCAGTTAAATAAAGGCATGAAAAAACAAGTCCTTGCGTACTTCATTTATTGGTTGGACACTTATCACGTCCCCAAGGAAAGACGTGAGCGATTCTTTAAAATTTTGAATGAACTCTTTGACGAGTTTGATGCTATCAGTGGCAAGCAAATCACAATCGAATGGAAAATTCAACGGAATCCTTCAAGCAACGAAGATTAAACGTATGCAAGGCTTGCAGTCAGAGTCAGCATACGTTCGGAGTGGGGTTGACGTGTGGGCCTTTTGCTCGTCCCGTTAAAAATGTTAGCTGTGGATGTAAGCTAACTTGGAAGACCGCTTTAAAAGGTCAGGAATGCCCGCAACAGAAATGGGCAGACATTAAAATTTCGACTGATGAAGATAAATCTACTGTGGCCGAAGGAGTCGATTAAAGTTGGTTGGGGCGGTATCGTGCCGATGTTTGACATGATACGTTACGGGCTGATGGAGTTGGGCCACGAAGTCGAAGTGGGTCGGGTTGCCAAGGCGAACGAATTAAATTTGTGCCTCTGGCAAGGCTACATTGACGAAAACATCGTGTCAAACCCAGATGTGCTGAACAAAAACAACAGCGCACTCTTTCAGGTTGAGCCTTTGGACTCGTGGTTGATGTCCTACAACATGATATGGGTTGACAAGTTTGACAAACTGATTCCCCGTTCTCATTTTGTAGAATGGAGCAAGGGTATGAATGTTTGGGACTACAGCGTTTTAAATGCGAAGTACCTGCCCGATGCCAACAAGATTCTTCAGTTCGATTGGGCTTTTCAAAAGGAACTTTTTAATCCATGTTTTGACCCTCACTGTAAGAGAGGCATCTTCTTTTACGGAACGAACGGCAACAGGAGAAGTGATTTGCTCAACCAACTCGTGCCTCACGTCGATGTCGGATTTTTAAATGGTTACCACGGTGATGAACTGTTTGAAAAAATCAGCGAATACAGTTTCGGGATTTCCCTTGGGCAGTTGCCGAATTTGAACTACGAGGTAGAAGGCTCGAATACTGTTACAGGAAATCCAGACAATATGCTTTACAGGCACGAGCGTAAGGTTGAAAGTTTGCGAATGGCCGAATCTCTGCACAGGGGTTTCTTCACGCTGTGTGAGTTGGGTTCAGACCAAAGGCAAAATGAATACTGGTCAGATTTCTGTGTGCTGAGTCCGCTTTTAAATCTTTTGCCAAACGCTATTGATTTGCTCAGTGACAACAAATACCTCGATGTTCAACAGGAGAAGGTGGCGAATTTTAAAGAAAAAACTTCAATGGCTCGTACCTTGGAGCGACTGTTAGACGAAACATTCGCGTAAATGAGTTTAAGCAAGACCCCAGCACCGAAAAAAGACAGATTACTGTAATGGCCGAGAAAACAGTACGACAAGTTTTGTTTTTCATCATCGTTGGAACGAACGGTACTGGAAAAACGACGCTGACGAAGAAATTGATTGACAATCGCAAGACCCTTGTGGTTGACCCTGACGGCTTGGAATGGTCTATGATACCTACGATTGACATCACTGAAATCACGCAATTAAAAGATGGCAAGAAAGCGCGAATCATTGCTCCCGATTACAAGGACATCGTGGAACTCGTCAACTACACAAGCGGAAACTTGGTGCTGGACGACTGTCGCTACTATGTGCGAAGCCGAATCGAAGAAGGTGTGCGCCAGTTGCTCGTCCGCAGACGACAAAAAGACGTTGATATTTTCGCTGTCGCGCACAGTTTGAATGAAGTTCCTCCAACTTTTTGGACATTTGCAACACACCTCGTACTTTTTAAAATCAAGGACAACCCCCAGCGACTCAAGCAAAACATTCCGAAGTTTCGTGAGTTGACTGAAAAGCACATTCCTGAAATCAATGGTCACTCTAACCATCACTACTTCAGGGTAATACCACTTTAAAATGGCTATCAGAACAGAGTTTGACGTAGAAAAGGTGCTCGACGACTATCAGCATGAAACTGGTGACGAGTCACTGCTTAAATACATGGGCAACGACTTGTTTTTGCCTGACAGCGTTAAATACGAAGACGATGCCGTTTTGCACGACTTGTCAGACCAACTCGGTGATGGCTATGATTTTAAATGGTCGGATGCGGTTTTGCAGACGGGTACGATGCCTGTCAACAATTTGAATTTCGACACGGATGAAAACTACGGCCTTGGGGTTACGGCCTACAACATCTTTTTAAACACCACGGCTCGTGGTGCAACGACGGACTTTAGCCTTTACGATTCCAACGATTTTAATCCCGGCTCAGGTGACAGGGCGACTTCCGGTGACGCATCTGGCAGTAGCGTAGACCCGGAGGCGTTGGCTCGAACCCTTTGGTTTTACCCCATTAAAATTTCTGGCATCATTTACCGTGTTGCCGATGCGACGGGCACTGGTGGCGACCCTCGCATTCAGTTAAACGACGCAAAGTTTGACTTTCTTCGTCAAAACATCGACGGAAGCATTTTGCGTAAGGGTCAGATTCAGCCCAACTACTTGCGACGCAACTGGTGGTTTCAAGACGACCTTGCAGTGATTTCTGGCGAACTTTTAATTACACCAGACACTCAGCAAATTGTACAGGTGTTCGACCAGAACAACATTGACCTGACCTTTCTTGTGGAAAGCATAGGTTGGTAAAATGATATATTAAAAGCACTTCGGGCTGGCTTTAAAATTCTGACTTTTACAGGAGTTCATTCAACCCTTAAAAAAATTCAGGAAAATGAAAGTTGTAAATCCCGATGGCGTAAGCGCGTTTACTTGTACTATCACGAACGCTACGTCTGTTTCTGTTTCACACCGTTTGTTTGATGCCACGGGCATCGTTTCTTCGGTCACTGGAACTGGTAAGAACACCACTTACACCCCCACTGTTGGTAAGGCTTCTTTGGAAGCGTCTACCTACGGAAACCCTATCGTGTTGTCAGGTTTTAACTACCAAGTTTCTTCCGACAACTCACAGTTCGCAAAGAACTTTGACATCATCCGTTGCTCTATCGACGGTCGTCAAGTCACCCACCCGAACATCATCCAAAAAGCACGTCGTAACACGCAGTTCGACAGCAAGCTGTTGACCATTCAGGAGCGCGTGGTTGTTGACGGTCAAACATCTTTTGACATCGACATTCAGGCTTCTGAAACTGTGACCTTGACTTTCTTCGTTGAAGGTTTCTTGAAGGGATGATTTAAAACTACTTGCAATCATGTACGGGAACACTATGCCAATGGAATTGGCCTCTCTGAACAGTGACCCGAACCTTGCAGTAGATTTTATCATCGACAACAATCCAGAGGAGGTTCAGGCACATCTTTCGGGCTTGAACCTCCTTTCTGTTGCACCTCAGAATGCAACGGTGGACGTTTTAAAAAATGACGTTCGGAGAATTACTGATGCAGAAACGCTACAAGAGGTTCTTACTGTTCCGTATGTCAACGAAAATCCGAACTACACAGGTGGTTACGAATCGGAGTTGACAATCCCGCCTTTTGGCGTTAATGGGCAAGCAAAGTCCGGTGGGGCTGGCATGGCCGTCATCAATGGCATTTCTTCGCTTGGTGCGAGCATCGCAAACATCTTTGTGAGCCAAAACCAATCGGAAACAGCGGGAATACAAGCCGAATCTGCTTACGACATTTCGCAGATTCAACAGGAAATCAACGAAGCGAACATTGCCGCAGGTAAGACCTTTGGCATCCCCACTTCAGCGTTTATTGCAATCGTTGGTGCGATGGTTGTTTTGTTCGCCATCGTACTCATCTCAACAAAAGATTAAAAAATGGCTCTTACTCCACAACAGCAACTTTTGTCTGATACAGCACAGCAAGGCATTCCTTCAAACTGTTGCTTGGCATTGGGTGGATACATGGAGGCTGATGATGAAAACAACGAAGTGTGTTTTCTGGACTCAAGTCCCGCTGGAATCCCAAGTCAATTTTACTTGAACGAAGCCTGTGGGTACGTTCAATCCCTTGTCCCCAACTTGGATTCGCCCGGTCAGGAATCGGGTGGAGGTATTTTTGGTTGGATTGGTGACAACTTTCAAGAATTGGTGTCTGGAGCAACCGACATCATTGGTGCGGTGGGAGGCGGCTCTACGCCTTCTGGTGGCACAACGCCACAACCTGTTGAGCCAGTTCAGCCCCAACCTACTCAGGGAGACAACACCATTTACTACGTTCTTGGTGGCGTTCTCCTTCTTCTCGTAATTTTTGTTTTAATCCGTAAATTCAAATAATCATGTTGTCTAAGCAAAACATCATGCTCGCTGGCATCCTCGTTGCCGTGTACTTCTTGTACAAAATGAACAAGCCAGCTATGTCTTCTCCTGCTGAAGCCTAATTCAATGGATAAGAAGACCAAGCAACTACTTCTCATTGCTGGTGGCCTTGCACTGTTGTACTATTTTAAAAATAGACAGACACAAAGCAAGTACACTGGCGATGGGACTGTAGACAGCCAAAGCGAATATGCTGATGGCGGTGGCGTTGGTGGTGGCGGTTACGGTGGCGTAGCTACGGGTTCTGGTTCTGGCGGTTCTGGTTACGTCGCCTCTGGTGACGATGACACCGACTCACTTGCCAACGACCCTTCTGTGACGTACACAGGCACTGTCTCAAGACCACCGAAGCGTCCTACACGTCCTACAAGCCCGCGTCCTATGACGCGCGTCCCGCTTGTGGGTGACATTACAAGCGGTGCTTCAGGCAAGCCTGTTGTGGGTGCGCCAAGCGCATTTAACAAGTTGCCTGTGGGTGGCAAGAAGTTGACACCACCAGCCGGGCCTACTTCCTACTTCGCGTACTAATTAAAAAAGGGTAGAGATGATTCAAAAATTTACAAGCAGGCAGGTTCGTGGGTTTTTGCCTACGATTCTTGTGTATGCGGTATTCGCAGTTGTTATCTACCTGATTTTCCGAATGGTAAAGCGTGGGTTCAGCGAGGTGTTTACGGGCATTGGCGATGTTTTAAATACGGATGCCAATACGCAGTTGAACAACACTCAAGCGACAGACGGTACAACGATGACCGTTGATGAAGCCAACGCTTTTAAGCCTATTGCAAAGCAAATCGCTGATTCACAAGAACTTGCTTTGTATGAAACAGGCTTTTTTGGTCAGTCAGACCCTGACGAAGAACAGTTGTTTGCGCCACTTCTTGACTACAACGGGGCGCAGTTACGCGAGGTGTACCGAGAATACGGTCAGCGTAGGGGCAAAACTTTGTTTGAAGCCTATGGTGACAAGCTGAGTCAGGACACACTTTTTTCAAGCTACGTGTACTATGATGACAGGGTTGAGGGGTGTACCAACTACTTCGACAACTGTTACGAGGTGACATTTGCTCGTGCCATTTGGCAGAAATCAGGAATCCCAATCGCTTTTTAAAATGCCACAATTCGACCTCTGGAATATCTCGATTGAGGGTAGTGGCGACGCAAATAGAGTCGTCATCGACACGCCACAGGGTGAGGTTACCATGCCTGACCTCAGTAGCCTCTCTCTTGTCAACGACTACGACCACGACTGCAAAACGTGCAATACCGACTCATCGCGTTACAACGGTGGAAACTGTTGGAATGTAGACCCCCAACCCTATTTAAACAGTTGGAACGAGTGGGATTTGTCGCAGAAAGCAACGCTTATTTCCTACTTGAACTCTTTGGACGCTCAGGGCAACTACAGCAAGGGAGAAGAAGTGGCGTTGGAAGTTAGCGCGTGGACTCAAGAGGCTTTGGCCGACTTGGATATTCACATCGCATGGGTGAATGATATGCAGGGCAACTGGAACAAAGAAAATCGTTGCTGTGTAGATAGAACTGGAGGCAATAATTTTGCCAATGGCGTTGACCCGAAGCAAGATGAACTCAAATCCAAGTTGGAAAGTTTCAAGGATTTGATTGACAACGGCTACGTTCGTGGTTTTCAGGGCACAGCCCCTGACACGTGGAACGGAGAAGATGTTACGCCACCACAAGTTGGGCCGAGCGCATCGCCAACAGGAGGTGGAACTTTACCTGCCGACGCGGGTGATTTAAAAAAGTTTCTTTTAGCTGGGGGTGCGGTTTTGGTTCTACTTACCGTCATCGTAATTTTTGCTCGAAGAAAATGAAGTACACTTTGACTATCGGTGCAGTCCTTTTGCTTCTCGTTCTTTACGTGGTAATGCAACGACGGGGTGTCGAAGAAAACATCGGAAATTCGTGAAAATGAAAACACAAGATATTTTGATTTACGGAGGCTTGGGCTATTTGGCCTACCGTCTCTTTTTAAAGGAAAAGCCTTACACGAACAACGATTCGGCACAGGGCTATCAGGCCGATACGCCCACAATGGATTTGAGCGCGGTTGGTCTTAATAACAAGTACCACTTCCGATATGTGGGTTCTTCCGCACTTCGGACGGACAGCAACGGACAGCCCATCTACTGCGGCATTCCGGGCGAACCTTTTTCAGTACAGGGCGTTGAGGGTAAATCTGCCACCATTGGTTCAGCCCCCACTACCTTTTATGCCATGTTTGAACTTGGTGACGAAGTAAGCGTAAATGAGGGTTATTCCTTGTTTGGTGCAAACAACGGTGGCAAACACGTTGCCGTTGGTGACACCTTGGATTTGACCGTTACAGGCGGCCAGTTCTCCGCGATGGATGGACAGCGCGTAACGGTGCTTCAGTTGGGTAGCGACAAGTGTACCCCTTCAGGTAAGGTGGAAGGTCGTGACCGACTTTTTGTTGTGGACATTCCAATCATTTTGGAGGGCGCACAAGACAGTCAGTACCCAGCGCAAGAAGCAGTTGGTTATGGCGTAAAAGTAAATTTTTAAAAGATGTCTAATATCTACAAGCAACAGCCTTTCCGTTCGTTCAACACGGACGTAAATGCACGTCGTGGCGGCTATCGTCCCGGCACGATTGGTGTCAGCAACGTTCAGGGCGCGGTTTTTAATCCCACCCGTCCCGGAAGCAACCCTTTGCAAATGGGTGCTGGCGTAAGTTCCATGTCTGCTCGTCCTTTTCGTAGCGGTAAGTTGACTCCAAGCGATTTCAACATCTATCGCAAAGAAAGCGAGCAAGATTTGTATGCGAACTTGTACCGTAAGCGTGGATGATGAAGATGAATTGGCTTACCGTTACACTTGTCGTCGCGTTTGTCGTGGTGGCGTTTTTTGTTATCCGCAATCGCAGGAACAACAAGCCTCAAGAGCCTGACCTTGAATGCCCTGAGTTTGAACCGCTTTACAACGGTCGTCCTTTTGGCTCAAGCGAAGGCTATGACATTGAGAAAGAAGTTGTGATTGGCGACTATGGCCCTGAAGTGGCCTACGTTCAGGAGCGTTTAAACTCACAGTATGGGGCAGACGTAACCGTGGATGGCAAATTTGGGTGTGAAACATGGTTTGCACTTCAAGCCTTTACTGGACTTGATGGAAGTAAGCCTATTGATTTAAATGATTTGAAATGAGTCAACTCGGAAACTGTCAAACAGACAATCAGGGCAATCCATTGCCGGGCGTAGGTGGTAGTTGCAACCTTGCAGGTATGCACCTCGACGCAAGCGTGATTGACACTCCCGATGCTTCTACGATTTACGGTAACGGGCTTGTCAACAACGGAATGCTCGATTGGGAGTTTTACGGTGTTGATGGCCGCCCCTCAGCGGGGGCACAGCCTGCCTCGCAGAATGATTTTTACGGAAACCTTTATTCCCTTTCTTCGTTCTACGGAATGACGGGAGGGCCAATGGATTACGAAAATGATTCGCCACGAGTTAAAACCATCCCTGTAAATACTGAAGTCATCGTGGACACACCCTGTAATTGTAACGGAGAAGGCTCTGTGAAGCACTCACAGAAGCAACTGCTCCTTTTTGTAGCACTCATGGTGGGTGCTTTTATGCTCGCTAAAAAATAAATTAGAACTGATGTTCGATATTTTCTACGGAGGGGGTCGCAACACCCCAAATGGGCCTCTTGGCGGTGGCAATCGCTCGGCAAGTGACCGTCCGCGTCGTTTTCGTCGCAACTGCAACTGCTACCCAAAAGACGCTCAAGGCAACCCTATGCTTGACCAGACACCTGTTCAGTTGAACGACTGTCTGATGGGCATTCCTTGTCCTACGTGTTGCGCTAATCGCGTAGGTGCAAACTACACTGGCGTAGAGGCTATCGGTCGTTACGGAAATCGAATTTAAAAAAACATGGAACATACACTCGTACAGGAATTTGAAACGATGCCATCGCGTTACTACGTGATGTTTGCACTTCTTCTTTACATCGCTGTCAAAGTCAGCAAATAAATTTTTAAAACATGGACATTCGCATTCCCGCAGGTCTCATCTCTTTGGCGTTTATGATTTACGTCGTGATGAAACTTCGTAAGATTGAACAACAGTGTAAAGCCGTTGGAGCATGATGTTGACGCAAATTATTGAAAACCCCGATTCCGCGATGGACTTGCGTTCGCTTGTCCTTGCGGTATTTGCACTTTTGGAAGTTTTGGTTCGCCTCACGCCTTCGGAGCGTGACAATTCCATCGTCAACAAGATTGTCACCTTTGGTGCATACATCTTGGATTTTGTGATTCCCAATCGCAAGAAGGGCGGTGGTCGCCTCAGCCTAATTAAAAAGGACGATGTTTGAGGGACTGCCTGAATTGACCAATGAAGTGCGAGCCTTTCGTCAGGAAGGCATGAAGTTGTATTTCCCAAATGCTGACTACGCCAAGATGGGGCTTGCGATTTTTGTTGGCCTTTTCATGGCCCTTGTTTTGGCAGACCAAATCAAAAAACTGTGACTGTAAAGGTGAGGGATAACATGGATTTTTTGTTGGGCGGCACGTTCCTTGCAACTGCACCCATGTTCCCTCGCGTTTGTGATATTATGACGACGGGACAGCTTAACGATGGTTTAACTATCTTGATTCAATGTTTATCTGTCGTCCTTATTTTAATCCGTATCGTAAAAGCTACAGACGATGAAAAGCAAGACGAGACGCATACTTGAAATCACCGCTTTGTTGGTTGGTATTACGGCAGGTTTTTTAACCATTCGCAAACACGTAACAGATGCCAATAAACAGACCTAACAGCTTTTCGTCGGTTGGAAAGGCAAAGATGCCCGACTCTGGACAAGGCGATGGAACGATACAAAAGATTGTGGGTGAGGACAATGTGGTTATCACTCCAAGTTCAGGACAGGGCAACGTAACGGTTGCCCTTTCTGTTGATACAGCCCGTGTTGATGTCGATACCTCCTTGACCGATTTGGGGACGTATTGGTCAGGCTCAGAAATCATCATGGGCCTAAGTTCAGGACAATCCCTAACTCCGGGTAAGATGTACTACTGGTCTTCTTTGGGCCAGTGGGCCGACGCCGATGCCACGACCGATGGCGCAAACCTTCACGCCATGTGTCCCGACTCTCCCACCGACGGAAGTCAAATGATTTTTAAAGGCATGGTTACGGCCAACTTTGTGGGAAGTGGCGGGATTGGAAATCCTTTGTACCTAAACGACAGTGGCAATTTAAGTTTAACTCCTTCCACAACGTCTGGTGCTTGGGTTCGTATCATGGGGTATTTAAAAAGCGCGTCCTCGCCCGGATACGTTTATTTGGACGTGTCAAACGATTTTTATCAGAATCCGTAATGCCTATCAACAGCCCCGATTCATTTCAAAGCCTTGGAACGGCCATCGTCAATGGCGGTGAGACGACGCAGATAACAACAGTTGTTGGCGTGGACGGCATTGTAACTTCTCGAAGTGCCGACAACATAGTTACGATTTCACAACCAGACCTTGTTAGGCCCAAAAGCACAGCGTTGGATGTCACAGGCGTAGGAACAGGTGCGGGTAGCACGGGCAACCACAGCATCTTGTATTACGACTGGCAAGCCGACGGAGTAAGCATTGACTACGATGCCGGAGAAATTGTCTTTTGGAGGACTGATTTTAATAAATGGGCAAGGGCTGGTGCTGGCTCGTATGACACAACGGATTCTGGCACTTTGATTTTAGGTATGGCTACGTCTTCCTCCAGCGGTGTAAAAGTTGTGAGGCGCGGCTTTGTGCGTTGCGACGTAGGCTTTTCTGGAGTTCCTATTGGAACGCCTTGCTACCTTTGGTTTCAGGGCACAGTGACAACCTCAAAGCCTGCTTTTATCAATTACAGTCAGCGTCTTGTTGGTTGGACGGTAGACCAAGACGCATCTGCGGGCCTTATGTTTTTCAGTCCCGATGTAAACTATACAATTCGAGCGTAATGAGTAGAGTAGGACAAGGGCCATTGCCCGGATATGAATCACCAAGCATCAACAGGCCCAACAGTTTTACTGTCAGCGGGCCTGTAACTACTGACGGTGTAGCTGTTTTTACAATTCAGGCTGGACAGAACGTCACGCTTGAAGATGGAAAGTTCTCCTACGATAAAGTGTTGTTGGACGACGGCAACTTGCAAAAGTTTTCCGCCTCTGGCGACAACGGCTCGGCTGTCAGTGGACAGCGCATTTTAAACTGGGGCACTACCAGTGGCTTTTCTGAGGCTGGCAGACCCATATTTCAGGAGTCGCTTTACACTGCGGCGTGGGCCAACATCTCTCAAAATAACATCACTCGTCAGGACAACCCTGTAATGTTTAAAACCAACGAGGGCGAAATGGTCGCTTCGGGGGTGCGTGAAGGGTTGGTTAAGATGTATGCCTCACAAAATGTAGGCAAGGGCTTTTTAACTGGAAATGGCGACTTCACGGCCGACTGGACAACACTTTCTGGCAACATCTTTCAGATGGGCTACGGCCTTGGCGACGGGGCGGGGGGAGATACAGGAAATGTCGTCTATGCCGATTTCAGTCAGATTACGAAGTACCCTCTCGACTTCTTAGACCCCGACCAGCGGTGGTTTGCATTTTCGACACGTCGCCTCAGCTATCAGGCAGAAAATTGCATGGAGGTGTATCGCAACAACGACCCCACCGATACGCAAGTTATAGGGTGGGACAACAACGGATACATCGACGTTAGCGCGTTGGGCCTTTTCAGCGCAGGTGCAGACGTGCGGGTCAAGACGTGGTACAATCAAAGTGGCAACGGTTACCACGCTACAGTGCCCGACCTTGTGGCAAACCCTACGCGTGGGCCTTTAATTTACCCCTCTACGGGTTCTGTAAGAACGATTGGTGGCAACAATAAGATTTGCTTGGATTTTGCTGGCGACCAATGGTTAGTAGCTGATACAGGAGGTACGGGCGATGTAGACCAGCCTTTATGGGCGGCTGTTGTTGGTGCTTCTGACCAAGTAGGCGGCGGAAGGTACTTGTTTGACGGTGACGACGCTGACCGCACAATATTCAGGCAACTTTCGCAAAGGTGGACGTGGGGAGCGGGCAACTACCCCAGTGCCAGTTTGCCGGGAAGTCAGACGGATACCGACGCTCACATTTTCGCATTGCAATACAACGGGACTACCAGTTCTTTTAAAAAGGACGCGCAAGTCATTGCTTACAATGAAACCGTTGGTACAGGAGACAATGATGGCCTTACCATAGGTAACAGATTTGCCACACAGGGACTTACCCAATTTGACGGAGGTATTGCCGAAATCATCATGTTTTCTGGCAGTGGTGCAATGGCTTTTGACGACAACTTCATCTCGAAGTACCTCACCAATGCCAACACCTACTATGACATTTGGGCTGAGTTTAGCACGGGTCTTCTCGATACCTATTCGGGTGCGGCGGCGGCATATTCGATGCGTCGCCTGTCCTCAACATACACAGGTGCTTGTTTAAAAGTTGAACGTAGCACTGACGGGACGACGAAAGACATTGGATTTGACGAGGCTGGCAACTTGGACGTACTTACCCTTTTGGAGTTTGTCGGTACGGGTGATGGCCGAATACATACTTGGTTTGACCAAAGTGGCAACAGCAACAACGCGGTGCAAACGACGGATGCGGCACAGCCAAAAATTTGCGTATCACAGACCAACCTCTTTCTTCAGTCCAACAACTTTACCACGACGTGGGGAAGTACCAGTATAACTTTAACGGGCGGTCAGGCAGGATATGACGGAAGCACCGATGCGTGGAAGATGGAAAAAACGGCTGTCGGATATGCGCACATCGGTCAGAATGTTTCGTCGTCAGGCGTGAACACTATTTCCGTTTATGCTAAGGCGGGGACGCTTGACCAACTGACCTTATTTTTTCGGAATGCGGCGGTAGGAGATACAGCGCAAGTATTCAACCTAACAAGCGGCAGCACGGTATACACGCCCGCAACGACCAACTTCATTTCCGCCGATATTGTAGATGCGGGCGGCGGGTGGTGGAGGTGCTCAATGACTTACAACCATGTGAGTGGTGATGTCTTTCGCATTTATGCAGATTGGTCAGAGACCACCGCAGGCTACATCTACATCCAAGACGCACAGCTTGAGCCGGGAGAAGTTGCTACGGGCTACACAGAAACCACCACGACAGCGTTAAGTGGTACTTCGTTGGTTCAAGAAAATGAAAAGCCAGCGATGCAATTTGATGGAAGCAATAGCTTTATGACATCAAGCGATTACATTGTAGAATTGTCGCAAAACCCTGCCTCCGTGTTCTTGGTGTCGCAGACCAGCGCATTGAGCAATGCTAATTACATACTTGCAGAGGGCGATAGTGTTAGCCCATACAGCAGTAATTTCATTTTGGGAGGCGGTGGTGTGCCAGGTGGCACAGACATTCTTTGGGTCAACACTACGACATTCGGAACAATGCAAACGGGACAGACGCTGATTGGATTCGATTACAATCAGACGAATTTTCAAGCCTATATTGACGGAGCCTCAAGCGGAGGCGCGGGAACGGCAACCGTACTCACGGAAACAAGCCTTTACACCTACATCGGCAGAAACGCGACGACTGGTGCAGGTACGTTTTTTACCGGTAAAATACAGGAATTGATTACCTACAAGAGCGACCAGTCAGCCAACCGCACGGGCATCCAAATCAACATCAATGACTACTTTAACATCTACTGATGCCGATTAACAGCCCTGACATCTTTTGCTACGAGATTAAAGTAGACCCTGTAGCTTCGATTGCGTCAAATGACAAGTACGATGCCATTGGAGACATCTTGCCCATCGCGGGAACAAACTGCAAGTCAAGTGTCTTTACCACGGGCGTACTCGACGACTACCCCGGTGCTACTGCCGCATATTCGTTGCGTCGCCTTTCGTCGTCGTGGACTGGCCCAGCCATTCGTGTTAAACGTCAATTCACCTTTGATGAGTTGGATATTGGATTTAAAGAAAATGGCGACTTAGACACAGAGACCATGATTGACTTTTCTGGGGGCGACGCGGCCCTGTTCGTAGACACCCTTTACGACCAGACGGGAAATGGCTTTCATGCTGTCTCACAGCTAACTTTTGGGCCTCGTATCGTCAACAGCAACGGCACAATCGTCACTCTTAACGGCGAGGCTTCAATGGTCTTTGATGGATTAAACGATGAGGCACTGGCAACGGATTTGTTGACCGAGTTTGACAACACCGACTTTTTGGTAAATGCCGTTTTTGGAGACAGTGGCAGTGGTTCGGAGGGTTTTGCAATAGGGTCTACGGGCAGTGTACCACGCCTGTACTTTCAAGACGACAAATGGAGTTACAACACTTTAAATACAATGAGTTGGACGCGTGTAACGGCCCAAAACGTCATGCAGTATCAAGTCAACGGCAATACGCAAGAGGTGTTTAGCGACAACGTTACTTTGGCTACAGCGACAGAAGCGCAAGCAGATTTTAACCCAACGGGATTTTTGGTGGGGCGCATAGGCTCAAGCACTTTCATGGACGGCAAGTTGCAGGAAATCATCATCTATACAAGCAATCAGGTTGACAACCGCATTGGCATTTACGAAAACATGAACTCTTACTGGTTGTAATCATGCCCATCAATCGCCCCGACACCTTCTGTTTTAAAGTGCTTATCAATTCTAAGCCTACCATTGAATCCGACGATGAATTTGACAGCATCGGGCAAATTCAAAAGGTAGAAGGCACTCCATGTACTGAAAATTAAAAAATGCCTATCAACAGTCCAAACGTGTTCAATGTTGTCGGTGACGCAGTTGTCAGCGGCACGTCAGGCGGTGCTGTCGATTCAGTGACGGGCACAGCCCCCATTACCGCTTCTCCCACCACGGGAAGTGTGGTGGTTAGTTTGGACGACGTAAGCCCAAGCCCTTCGGGTTCTTACACCAACGCAGACATCACAGTCGATTCCAAGGGGCGGGTTACAGCGGCTTCAGACGGCACTGTTACGGATGCCACCAAGATTGTGGTGACGGCAAAAAATAGGTCGGGAGGGACGCTTGCCAAGGGCACACCCGTCCATGCCATTACACCTGTATCTTCTGGTCAAATCGTAGAGGTTATCGCGGCACGGGCTGACACCCCTTCTGCGATGCCCGCAACGCTGGTTCTTGACCAGCAGTTGCTTGACGAGGAAGAGGGAGATGCCATCGTAGTGGGCTTCATTAAAAATGTTGACACCTCTCTGTTTACTGCTGGCGACGTAATCTATGTAGCCCCAACTGGAGGTTACACCAACACCAAGCCTACAGGTACAGACCTGATTCAAAACTTGGGTATCGTAGTTAAATCTGATGCTTCAGCGGGTTCAGGTATTGTCTACGGCTCAGGGCGTTCTAACGACGTTCCAAATATCCCTGATGGACAGTTTTGGCTTGGCAATGCTTCGGGAGTGGCTACCCCTACAGACCTTTCTACTGTGGCGGCAACATCTGTCGATGCAGATACGGTTTTAAGTGTTGACACCACCACAGGCGACATTACCGTTTCTCACGATACGATTGGGACATCAGCAACTTTTGCTCCCGGCTCAGGCTTCACCACCGATGCCTATGGTCACATAACCAGCGCATCTCCCAAAACGGAGGCTTACACGTTTTACGGACAAAGCGATGGGGTTTGGGGCGCAAGGGCGACGTTCCTTTGCACTCCAAATTGGGTGCAAAATTCGTTTGAATCAATTTTAGCCTCTCCCGTTTTAAGCACCGACCTTGACATCACGGTTTTTCCTTTTATCGACATCGCGGGAAACCTTGCTTCAGTAAAAGTTTCAGGCTGGGTTTTGATTGGAGGCTCGGTGGCTACAGGTTCAAACTTTCGAGTTCAACTGTATCAAGCGAGCGTAGCAAGTGGCGATACGTCGGTGACGCTTGTATCCAATGCTTTAGGTGGAAACATCGCGGCCAACACCACATCTGACAGCATTACGCTGATTCCAGAAACAACCCTTAGCATTACGGGTTCTGCCGCAAACACGGCGTATGCTATTGGCCTCAACAACGTCAGTGCTACGACTGCGATAGGTACAAGGGACTGCTATGCCAACCTCCGCGTGGAATGGGTTTTTAAATGATGGCCTACCGAATCAAACCATACACCCATCGTCGCGCCCGTGCTTTGGGTGTTACCGTGAAGCCTTCAACCCGCAAGGGAAAGAAGATTGACGTGTTTAAAAACGGCAAAAAGGTCGCAAGCGTAGGGGCTTTAGGCTATGGCGACTACCCGACTTTTACTCAGCAACGTGGCAAGGCTTTCGCAGACAAAAGGCGCAAAGCCTACAAGATGAGACATCAAAAAGATAGAAAAAAGGTAGGTACACCCGGTTATTATGCAGACCAACTCCTTTGGTGAGTTTAATTTTTTAAATTTCGGATATGAAATTGACTAAGAAGCAGAAAGTTGCAATCCTCGTTGTGGCGACAGTGGTTGCCGTCAGCTTTGTTTTTCGGGACAAATTGAAGGCTCTTATGCCCGGACGTTCCTTTGGAAATAGCGGTGATGCAACACAACCCCCAAGCACTGGAGGGGAAACGCCTGTACCCGCTGAGAATGGCGGTAGCGGGGGCAACCAAGGCAACACAAACCCGCAGGTTGGGTGCAGTTCAAATTGTTGTGGCAACGTATGTGACGAGATTTCTGAAAACAACCCCGCTATGAACTACGGGTGTTGTGGCATCGCAGTTAAAAACTGGCAGAATTACCTGAACACCGTTGTGCCACAAAACGTGTATTCGCTCATCAGTGAAGACGGGGCTTACGGCTCTCAAACACAGGCCAAGCACCAAGCATACCTCGACATGATGCCCACCACAGGTGACGACATTGTTGCGCCCGTCTACGAGTCAGGTTCGGGGGGTTCTGTCGGTTCAGGCTATACCGACAACTTCTACGGGCTAACACTTTAAACTTTAGGCCATGCCAGTAAGCAATACTCAACGAGGCCAAGCGGACGGTGCGATTCGCTCTATCCATGCGGGTGTCGGTAGCGAGAGAGTTTATCGTCAGGTTATGGCTGTGCGGCCTAAAGGATTTCGAGCGTCTATTTTAAAACTTATCGACTGGCCCACATCGTGGGGTGTGCTGTATGACCTCAGCCCAGCCCAAATTTCTCAAAACCGTGAAGCCGAAGCCGCACGTGAAACGTGGGAGGCTACAGGCACAAGCTATGCGGGAGGGGCAAACAAGGCGCGTATGTGGATGGGGCTTCTCGGCTCTTACTTCTTGGGTCAGCCTGAGCCTATGAGCGAATCAAATTTCCCAAGTTGGCGTAAGCCTTCATGGATGACCGACGAGGAGCAACGACGAATTAAAGAATTTATCCGCGCATCGTATGAGGCCGACGCTCCGTTGGAGACAACTATGCCTGTTGAGGACGTGCCCCGCGAACAGCGTATGGCGGACTTGGCACAGCGCGAAGAACAGGCGATGGAGGTTACTGTACCACAACAACAGGCTGACGACGGAGAAGGCAGTGAGCCGTTTGAAAACGAAGGTGTGCAAGAGTCGGGTCAGGCACAAGAAAACGCTTTTGAAAGCCTGTACGTACTTTACCAAGCGTATTGGAGGCGTGTCTTTTTAATCCGCGATGCAGAAGATTTGCGCGATAGAATCAATCCCGCATCGGCAAACTACAGGGTGACCGTAAAAAATTCCGCAGTCGCCATCTATGCGCTGGAAAAACTGGGCTACGAGTACACAGGAATTAAAAACCTGTTGCAAGCGATGGCAAACCGTGGCCTTGGCGTAGCAGGCATTCGTCCCGGCAACCGCAATGGATTTAACGCATACCTTTTGCTTGACCTCAAGGCAGAAAGGGGTTCGGCAACCAAATATCGAAGCGGGGTCGCATACAACATCATGGCCGAAACTTGCCGTACAAGCGTTTCGACGCTAAAGGGTCAGTTTGAGCGTAGCGACAGGAGAAACCTTCAGGTTTTTAAATTTTCCGGCAGTGGCCCACGATTGGTGGGTGTGCAGGTTATTTCCTTGAACTACCTCAATGGAGGTAGCAACGCAGATACCTTTCAAGAGGGCAACAGAAAAGTTCGTGTCGCGCGTGACGAAGCGCGGGCACAAGTGGCTGAAAACACGGGAGCAACTACGCCAGCTACTGCAAGCGCACCAAGTGCATCTTCGGGAACTGACCAATACTCGTTTATGGGATTCCAGACCTTCCGTGAAGGTCAAACCTTCATCTCGGAAGGGCAGTTGTTCCGCACTGGGAATTTAAACGGGCAACGTCAGTCCACGGTTTTCTACTTTGCAAAAAGAAACGCAGACGGAACATACACCCTGTATCGCTCCGTGTTTGGGGTTGCTGAACTCAACGTCCTTCGGTTCAACGGCACTACCACAATGGGTATTGAGGGGTTGAAACGTGCTTGGAATGAGTCAGGGAAATTGAATGAAACGGATAAAATTGCCATTCAACGAGTACCCGTTCTTGATTTGCCAAAATTAAAACGCGCTTACCGAGCGTTGGGCGAAAATCAGATTGCCTCACGCGCCTTTAAGCCAGTGCGAAGCCAAGAGGCTACTTTAAGTGTTCCGTTTGGAAGCATCGTGCGGATGACGTTGGAGGTAAACAATGCTTTGTTGGAGAGTTTCCCCGTAGAAGCCGAGCCACAACCCGCAGAAGCCATGCCTTCAGCCGCCACAGACCAAGTGTTGTCACAAGATTACATGAAGCGTCTTGGTGCAAGCGGAACTGTGGCAAACAACGCTTTTGGCATTGAAATCGAAGGATATTTCACGAACAAGACCAAGGATGATGTTGCTCGCGAAATGTCAAGCGATGGCATTAAAGTGAAATCTACAGGCTATCACGGAAGTGCGCCAAGCGGCTATTTTAAACTGGAGTCCGACGTTTCTGTGCTGGCAGATGGACAGGGGCGTAGCCCCCTTGCCTTTGAAATGGTTTCGCCTGTTTTGAAGGGGCAACAGGGCAAAGACAAGTTGCTCCAAATGCTCACCGAATTGAGAAAGTATGGTGCTAAAACCACGGCTTCCGCAGGTACGCACATACACTTCCCGTTTGAAGTTTTTGGTGGCGGTGAACAGGGGCTTCAAAAAAGAAAGCAACTCATCACCAATGTGCTTGTCCTCGCTCCCTTTTTAAAGGCAACGCAAGTTTTGTACAGCCAAGACCGCTACTACGCTCGTGACTGGACAAATGTCAACGCTCAAAATCTGAGAGAGTTGCAGACCAAAACATCTTGGGAAGATGTCGTAAGGTTTGTTCAACAGCGTTTTGAAGCGGGGCGCAATTTCTTGCACATCAAAGAGTCGTCAAGGATGGGGTCTTCGTATGGCCCTCCAACCTATGAGTTCCGATTCCCTGCGAGCAACTTTGAAGACGACAGCGTGTACAACCTTGTTCGTCTGTTAGACCGTATTTGGACAGTTTCTACAGAAGGATACGTTCCTCACAGCCCTGCCATGTGCGAGCCTCGTAGGGCTGAGGCTTGGCTTACGGACTTGCTTGGGGTTGAGTTGTACGCTTTTTGGCGCAACCGAATCCGTGACGTGTACCCTACGCACAGATATTTAAAATCACGAGGCGATGCAGAATACGACAGTTTTTCAAACGACCAAAACGGAGGAAACTGGGTTAGCGAAATCAGCGACAGCAGTCAAACCCCAACAGCCCCAAGAACCCCCGTCCCACCACTTAACGACTGGTAAAAATGAAACGATACTTAAAAAAGAAAGGGTCGAAGCAAGGCGCAGGTACTGCCAAAAGTTCCTTCTATGTCACCCGCGACAGTAAGGGCCGAATTAAAAAATGGACTCGCGTTGGGGATTCTCAAAAAGCTGACCGTCGCGGTGCGGCCAAGTACAGCCCTCGTAAAAAAGGACAGGGCAACCAAGGCGACTACAAATCACCAAGACGGTAATGCCGTACCGCAAAATCACACGAGGCAAAAACCGTGGTAAGTACAAATCACCCACAGGCAAGGTGATGACTTTAAAACAGGTCAGAGCCTACTACGCAAAAACGAAAAAGAAAAAGTAATGGCACGACCACTACCACTGATGGATTACAACGCCCTTGTAGGCGACCAGATTTCACAACAACAAGTTCCGTTGATGTCTAACGGGATGCCTACGGCTGTGCCGCAAAGCAATATGCCGACAATGCCGATGCCAACATACGCGGAGTTGTGTCAAAAAATTGCCATGTACGAACAGGCCAATGGGCCTTTGACTGGTGCGCGATTGCAACAGGCTGAATACACGATGCAGAGGTTGGGATACCCTTCCGTATCGAAGTGCAATGGGAATCAAAGTCCATTTCAAAACGAGACGATTCAATACGCACTCCTTTTCTTGCTTCTTTACGTCGTAATTAAAAAGTTGTGAGCGACTGCGCGGAGGTACAAAAGAGTCAAACCGTAAGGTTGATTGACGTTTTTATCATCGCCCCTTTTCTTGGGTACATTGCGTACACTGGAAAGGGATTGGCAACATGGGAAAAGCTGGGCCTGTACATTTTGGCTGTGGCGACCCTGCTGTACAACGCGGACAATTATTTAAAAACACGGGAACTGAATGGCTAACTACAGAGACGCAGTAAACTTCATTCAAGAATGGGAGGGTGGAATCTCAGGGCATCCTGAAGACAACGCTTCTGCCTATCCGTCTCCGTGTGGCAACGACCCTCGATACAATACCCCCATCCACACAAACAAGGGCATAACGTGGCAAACCTTTACAAGCATCTACGGTGCGTCTTGCTACCAGTTCTTGGAAATGCCGCAAGACATTTGGTTGAACATCTACAAGACCCTTTACTGGGACAAAATTGGAGGTGATGGTTTGTACAATCAGGCCATTGCAAATGTTTACGCAAGCTGGGCATGGGGAAGCGGTGTTGGCGGTGCTGACAACCAGATGCGTCAGTTTTTGATGAATACCTACGGCTATGCGTACACCGACGTAGCCCTTCCAGAACAGCGCATTCTTATTTTAAACTGGCAGACACGTCAGGATGCGGAAAAACTGTTTTACGGACTGGTGGATTGGAGAAGAAATTATTTAAACGGCCTTTCCGATGCGCCTACCTTTGGCACTGGGTGGAACAACAGGCTCAACGCCTTTGTGGAATACAATAAAAAGTATATCACCACTCAGTCCAATAAAGATTTAAATCGAGTTATTATTGCATTGACGCTTCTTGTTATCGCAGTGTTGGTGTACTTCCTGTTGATAAAGTAAAGACAATGAGCAACTTAGGAACGGACTTTTACGATATTACCGAATCCGAAGGGTTTGACGGCTCTTTCAATAGCCTGTCACCCGACGAGTTCGGCATTGGTGCGCCTGAAAATTTTAATTCAGAGCCAACACAGTTGACTTGCGATGATTACATCGCTCAATGGTGTGCCACACAAGAGCAAAACTGCCAATTTGTAAATGGCAAACTTACCGTGCCCACGGAACAGATGGCTGAGTTTACTACAGCCTATCCAAACTGCGGCACAACACAATCAAGCAATTCATCAAATTCTTCTAATATGGCGAACGGAAACGCAAACGGACAAAACGGTTTGTTGGACATCAAATCACCCAACTTTTTGGGTGGCCCAAATGTCCACAACGTGATTTTGATTGTCCTCGGACTTTTGATTCTGGCATCTGTCACCCGTGGCAACATCCTTCAAGGAATTGGCACTGCGGTGAAGGACACGGTTAAGTAATGGCACAAGCACCCACGTCAGACGCAACAAACACTGCACCCGAATTGGGGGCGAGTGAGGGCGCAAGCATTGCAAGCCAACTTCAAAAGGCTACACAGCGTCGGCAATACCTAACACTGGCCCTGTCGGGGCTTGTGGCTGGCGCATCTTTTTCAATGGCAAACAAGCGGATGGCAACAAACAAGGCCATCCTTGTCGGTTTGGTCTTGGGTGTAGTGTCTTACTTCGCGGCAGGGGCTTACCTGCCAAAAGCAACGTCGCAGAATTACGGAGTTTAAAACAAGATGGACACGCCTCGCTACAAAGTGGCGTATATGGAGACAAGTTCTCCGTTCCGTCTTTACTCTGATTTTTTCTCTACTAAAAGTGAGGCGCAAAATTATGCGGCATCACTACGGCAAGAGGGATTTGAAGCGATGACCTTCGTAAAGGCGCACCAAGAAGGTGTGCATTACGAATGGGACTTGATAAAAGACCGAAGCACATGGAAATACCGATTGGGTATTTTCCTAACTTCCAGTACATTTGTTGTGCCTCTCGTGCTTATTATCCTTGTGTATCTCCTTCTACGCAGGGGCAACGGACTGCCGAGGGTTATTGGTTAAACAGAGAAAGGGTTGGCAATTTGCCAGCCCTTTTTTAATTTACGTGCATGAAGAAAAACTTACTTGTTGCCTCATACACGGGATACAAGACCGTAGACAAGGTTCAAGATTTCATTGAATCTTTCAATTTCGTAAGAAGGCCCGGTGAACAGGTCTGCATCATTTACGATGAACAGTCGGAAATCAACGATTTCCTTGACCAATACGAATTTGTGACGCAGGTACGCAAGCCCAAGGCAAGTGAAAACGCCTACGCCAACCGTTTTAAACATTTTGCCGAACTAATCGACCACTCCCTTGGTCACGACAACTTTATTTGCGCGGACATACGTGACGTGCATTTTCAGTTAAATCCATTTGAATGGATGGAAAAGAACTTGGAAAGAAGTGTTGTCGTGTGTGACGAGGGCGTAAAGCACAGCAGTACCAACGGAGGGATATTCACCCTGAACCAAGTACGTGATGGCTTTCCGGAGTACACTCAATCCATTTTAAAAAAGAACGTCATCAATGTTGGCGTGATGGGTGGGGGAAAGAGGGTGGCGCACTTGTGTCAGCGCGTATTCGATATGTGCGAAACCGTAGAGCCTAAAATCCATAGCTACGGCTCGTATGCCTTCGACCAAGCCGCTATGGGTATCCTGTGTCATCTGACGGAAGAAAGGGCGTTTACGCACCACAGCGATGGAAATGAAACGTGGTGTCTTACCATGTCTACATCGCCAGAATCCATGCCTCACATTTGGATTATCGACAATCAACTGTGCAACCCCAACAAAGAGCCTTACGCAATCGTACACCAAGCGGAGCGTCACGATTCATTCTTGCGATACAAAGGACAGGGGAAGTTTGAAGTTTTTAAAGGCAACGAGGTTTGGCATACAGCAATCATCAACGGGGCTGACTACAAAGAATAAAGGCCACCCCGACGTTTCGAGATGGCCTCCGCTGAATGAATCCTAACCAAGTGGTATCGAACGCAATTTAATTACCGTTCGCCAACACGATGCTTTGTTGGGAGGTATTTTTCAAAGGCAAATTCAACGTTGGGCTTGATAGGCTTGGGTTGAGCGTACCGCATCCCGCTGTGACCTTGGTTTTTGTGCTTGTCAGGGCAGTACCAATCTAAGAAGTCGCCTGACTCAACAACCTCACCCCAGTTCTCGTTAACGTCAAACAGGTAGATGTCGCACTCGACAACGCTACCGTCATCCATGCGGACGTGACAGGGTTCTTTAAAATAGTAGGTGGGATGCCCTTCGGCACGGTCAACAATGTCCCACTGTTTTTTATTAAGCAGGTAGACCTCGCCTTTGATGTGACGCTCAAAGCCGTGCAAAAGGTCGTCGGAGGGCACACGGCCAACGTAAGGAATCTGTCGTGGCAATTCACGGGCAGTCATTACAAACGGTTCGCAAGTGTGTGCAGTGCCAAGGTACTTTGCGCCTTCGATGCGTTTGTGGTTGTACGCATCCTGCCGCATTGTGCCATAGGTAAAAAGGAGTCGGGGCTTGTAGTAAGTCATTTCTTTCGGGATTACTGGATTAAACTAATTGTGCCATAGGCACTTCGATGGGTGCTTCAAAAAAGTCACCGCTTGCGTTGACGTACAGAACGTTTCTGTGCTTGAACTCTGACCACGGCATCATATACATCATTGCCTCGATGGTGTCATTGCCTGAAATAACAGTAACGTACTCACGCTTGTACCAACCGGGGTGACCTTCCAACATGTCAAGGTTGGCAAGTGTCAAGTCGTCAACCTCGTACAGTTCACCTTCAATACGTGAGACAAGGTGCTTGATTGTTTCGTTGGGCTTGACAACGTATGGAATACTGTGACCAAGCGAAGATTCAAGCATCACATAGGGTTCGAGGGTAAGACCAGTACCGAGGTACACAGAATCTTGAAGCAGGTAGTGGTTGCCAAGTTCTTTACGCAACGTACCGTAAACAAATACTTTCATAGCGTTAGGGTTAAGAGGTTAAACATATAAGACAAATATACAACGTATATCACAAGTATGCAAGAAAAAGGGAGGAAAAAAGGTTTCTATCAGACCTTTCATCCCTCCCACACGCCAAACGTGTATTTAAAAATTTACACGTTTGCGTCTTCCCACTCTTGCGGTGTAAGGATTAGCGCACGTCCAAAGATGACGTGGCGATGGTCTGCATAACTACAGGCATACTCGTTGATGGGTAAGTTTAAAAGCATACCCTCCTCATTGACAAGCATCGTATCTCCATTGCGAAGGTGTATGGCCTCCACGTAGCCTTCGACAGCGTGTTGCCAATCGTCAAGGTTGTCAGCGGGCCAGTTTTCCAAGAATGTTCCGTCGGGTACAATTAAAAGTGCCATGTCATTGAATTGAGTTCCAGTAAGAAGCTACGAAAGATTTGATTTCAGGCAAAGTTCTGTAGTTACCACCTACCCACTCGCCACGTAGCATATTTAAAACCTCACGACGAAAGCCAACCTCTTTGCTGTAGTGCTTGCAGATGTCTGCGATTTGCTTTTCAGCCTCAATGGAGAATGGCGTTACTGTGTCTTTTGGGGGGGAGAACAAGTCCATCACGTTTTGGTTTTGTCAGATTTAAAAGGCCAAGGATTGCGAAGTTTCTCATTCCAGTCAGGTTTGTAGTCCATTGGGATGTGACGAGAAATAAGAATAGCATCACTTATTGGATACTTAGTTGGTTCGTAGTATTTGCCAAGAACATCGTAAGTCATTTTTGTGACAAGGCTTTGTGCTTCTTCAAACGTACACAGTTTTTTAAGTAGACCATATTTGATTTGACCTTGTGGAGTCCAAATGAGGTAGAGTCGTTTGGTTTCTGTCATCACATAGTGGTCGGTGTGGTGAACTACTAAAGCCATAGGTGAAAAAAGGGGGCTTTCGCCCCCATTCGTTATTAGTCCTCACGATTTACCATTGGATAGGGTTGCATCATCAGGTGGTTGTTTTCATTCCAATCACCTTGCAAAGCAATGTACTCATCGTAGCTGACTCGTTTTACGTCAGACCAAAACTCGATACGCTCTGGCACTGGATAAGTGCTGTGAAAGCGAGCCTCACTTATTGCCGCAAACATTGCGAGAGGGTTTGACTTGGCAAAAGACGCCAACCATTCGGTGTCTTTCGTCATAACAGTGTACAGGTTTTCAGATTCGAGAACGACAACCTGCTTGGTGTGAAAAATGACTCGTGCCATAGGGCTTTGTGTTATGGGGTTAAACATGATGCAATATAGCGCATATATCACAACGATGCAAGAAATGTAGAAGGTTTTTCGAGGCAAGGAGGCGAGGCAAGGAGGCAAGGAGGAGGAAGGCG
>Ga0208898_1000495_pt1 | contig 30762 bp, 58 predicted proteins | sample VirMetDEL_Mar_4_FD_184513 | JGI IMG/M metagenome (GOLD analysis project Ga0208898, IMG submission 184513) | Aqueous microbial communities from the Delaware River and Bay under freshwater to marine salinity gradient to study organic matter... | ecosystem: Environmental > Aquatic > Marine >...
CTCCAAAATGTATTAAACAATTATCTGATGCTCCTGATAAAAGACTAATGCCAACATCTCCACTTGACTCAACTACTAAATCATCTGCACTTGTATGAGCAGTTGCCCCTGAAGATGATTTCTTTACGTGTAAACCACCCTCAATTATCTCATCATAAGCAAAACTCCCAGCACCTTCAACTTTAAAATCTCCAGTTATTGTTAAATCGCCATCAACTGTACCGCCACTAGCTAGACCAGCCGATGCACTACTACCAAATCCACCTAACATTATATTTCCACCATCCTAACTGCACCAGTTGTTGTTGAAGTTGAGTTATAATTAAAATAAACTGTATTACCTAGTCCTCTAGGTATAGTTAAAAACATCAAAGTATTTTTTGGTATGATCATATCATTTGATGCGTTTACATTTGTTTCGCTAGATGTAAAATTAAAATAAATCTCTACAGCACTATATATGCCTAAAACACCTGTAGATGCCTTTAGTGATTTATGTGTTGTGTTGGCTACATCTGCACTAGAACCTGCTGTTCCTGCTGTTGCTACAGTCCATTCTCCCCCGACTGTAGTATTTAATGCTTCCTGTACTGAATATGTGTGAGTATCTGCCATTTTTCTCCCTCTCTAAGCTATGACACAAGCGTGAATGAGACTTGTGATTAATTATTTTTTCTTTTTCTTTTTAAAACTTTTTTTATATGGAGAAAAATCATCTTCCCCATTGACTCTAATAAAACCTTGTGATTCTAGTGATTCTAGTTTTTCAGGGTGCTTATCAAAGACTTCGTTTTCTAGTCTTTCAACTCTTGCTAATTTTTTTGAATACCAATATTGCATGTTATCTCCTAGTTATTGGGGGCATGAAAACCACACCCCCAACTATTACTGATTAAGATACGTTAGTAAACTTAACACCTTTTTTGTTATCAGAATCGTCAATTAGCTTTACTCCGTAAAGTAAATCACTAACAACTTTAGTTCCAAGAGCATCGATTGAATACTCGCTCTGAACTCTAACATCGTTCTGAACAGCTATAACACAAGCTGACTTGTGAAAAATAGCACCAGGAATTGTAGATGCAGTACCACCAGTAGAAACTGTATTGGACATATAAACATCAATTCCATAAAGTGAGCCAACTAAACCAGATCTTAGTCCACGATTACCTTCACCGACTGCATCATTTCTGATAAAGTATTGAGCAATACCAGCAGAAGGATTAAGTATGTCTGCAAATAAAGTTGGATTAACAACCATTGCACACTCGCCATCCATGTAAGGAATATCGTTCTCACCTAAAGTAGCAAGTACGCTTTCAAATACACTAGCAGTTAAAGTGTCATCAGCAGATAGTGCTTGAGACTCATTTAAGCCATCTAACTCACCCCAAATATCAGCATCAACTTGACGAGCAAGAGACTCACCCATCATTCTTGAGTATTTCTCTACTAAGTCAGCTTCTGACTGAATCATAGCCACATCTTCAAATAATTTTGCGACATATTTGTGTTTATTAATTGTTAATTGAGTTTCTGTTGTTGCAGTAGCGTCATAGCTAACATCTGCACCAGCAGACTTATCACTAGCACTTATTAAGCTCATTTCAGGAATATGTATTACATCTCCATAGCCTTTTCCACCAATAAGAGCAGAATAGTCATCAATTAACCCACGAAAGACAGTTTTTCTTTCAAAGAATTTATAGATGCCATCAGCCCAAATTTCAGGTATAAAATGCTGGTCTGTACTTGTGGTAACTGGATTACCTTGATAATGTTTAGACATTTATTTACTTTCTCATGTATGTTTCCAATATCGTACTCCAGTTCTTTCTTCGTTCTGCTCCTGACATTTCAGTCCAATCCCCTACTTGTTTAGTTGGGATTGTTCCTTTGTTATCAGGTGGGTTTACAACTTCTGTGTTAGTAAACTCTTCAACAATACTTAAAAGAACCTCAGTATCAACATTGGCAAATTTTTCTCGTTTATTTTCAGGAAGTTGAGCTAAAGCACCCTCACGAAGTCTTGCATCCATTGCTTCCCATCTCTCCTTGTAAGGTTTGTAGGATTCAATTTCACCAGCAAGATCTGCATTTAGTTCTTGCCACTTTTCTTCTTCACGAAGTTTTGCTCTTCGTTCTTCTTCCTCTTTACTTTTAAAAGACTCAAGACTTTCTCTAAGTTGATTTCTTTCTGAAATAACTTCATTCAACCTTGAAATCGGTACATTGTTTTCGACTTGTGTGTCGGCTTCCTGTTTTACATCTGGCTCGATGGTTGTTTCTTCTGACATTTTAACCTCTTCAGTGAGTTATGAAATCGCAAGAATTACCCTTGCATTAATATATGGTATAATATAAATTAGTACATCAATCTAATGCAAGAAAAAAATTACGAATTTAAAAAAAAGTGGTTTGATTATTTAGGTTATAAACCACATCAAGGGCAAATGCCTTTACATTTTCCTGAAAAGCAAGATGCTAGATTTCAAGTTGTAGTATGTGGCAGAAGATTTGGGAAAACTTGGGCAAGTGCTATGGAGGCTACTTATGTAGCATCGCAACCTAATAAACGAATATGGGTTGTAGGTATGTCCTACAAAAAAGCTAGGCTTATATTTAGAGAAATATGGCAGAGAATGGTTATAGGACAACCTGATGATGTTGATAAAGCATCAGAAAAAGATATGTATATTCGTTTTAAGTGGGGGACTACTGTAGAAGGAATGTCAGCAGATAATCCTTCTAGTCTTGTAGGGGAAGGTCTTGACCTACTTGTAATTGATGAGGTTGCTAAAATGAATAAAAAAATATGGGATATGTATTTATCTCCTACGGTAGCAGGTAGAAAGGGAAAAGTTATTTTTATTACAACACCTGAAGGCAGAAACTGGATATATGATTTGTTTAAATTAGGTAGAGATGATCCTATGTGGGAAAGCCATAGTTCTCCATCATGGATAAATGAGCATGAGTTTCCATTAGGCATTGAAGATCCTGCTATAATAGAAAGAAAAAGAAATATGTCCAAAGAATTGTTTGGTCAGGAATTTGGTGCAGAGTTTTCTGTATTTGAGGGTAAAGTTTGGGATTTTAACAGAGATTTAGATGTTGGACACTATCCTTATAACCCTGATTTGCCTACATATTGTAGTATTGACTTTGGATATAGGCAACCTGCTGTTTTATTTTTACAAACAGAGTTTGATGGCAGTATTGACCATATTAGAATATTTGATTCTATATTACACAAACAAAACATCAAAACAGAAGATTTAATTAAGATGATTAAAACAAAAGGCTATCCTATATTATCTTACTATGGTGATCCTGCTGGTAGCAATGTTCAAGGGCAAAGTGGTGCAGGAGACATGGAGATATTTAGGAGAAGTGGTATTAGAATTTTATCTACTAGAGATAGAATGAGTAGAAATCTTGTGGCTAGTGTAGCTTATACTAGAGGATTCTTTGAAAGTGCTGATGGAGTAAGGAGAGTACATGTAGACACAAGGTGTAAAGAAATAATAGAAGATTTTGAAGAATATAGGTATCCTGAGAGTGAGGATGGCAAACCAATCAAAGAAGAACCATTGAAAGATGGTTTTCACGATCACGGAAACGATGCATTTAGGTATTTTATAATCAATAGATTTCCGATGAGAAATCAAGAAATGAAGAGGATTCAAAGATAATGGAGAAGGTACTAAAAGATAAATTATTGGAAACTAAACTAATGATGTCTCATGCTAGAAGAAATGAGATAAGAAAACATCTAGATTATTATTCAGGTGTATCTACAGACCAATATATTAATAATTTTTTTACAGGGGATGCTTTTAATGAAATACCCCCAACGCTTACTAATTTTACTAGAAAGTTTATAAACAAGATAAGTAGAATATATAGTTTGGGTGCTAAAAGAACAGCAGGGGGTAGTAGCGAAAGATATTCAGAGCTCATTCCTACTAAAGATGTTCGCATGAAACATTCTGAAAGAATGACTAGATTACTAGGAACTGTTGCTAATAGAGTATATTGGATGGATGGTGTATTTGATTATAGACCTATTTATTATTTTGAAACATATTTTGAGGATAACCCATTTGAGCCTAGTGCTATTATATATCCTTTACTAAATAGTACAGCAGATTTATCTAATACAGCAGATTTACAGTGGGAATACTGGGATTCAGAGAAATATGGGATTATGAATGAAGAAGGTGAGTTAATGTCTGAGATGCCTAATCCATATGGAATGATTCCTTTTGTATTTACACACAGAGAAGATCAGATAGATTCATTTTACGTTGAAGGGGCATCTGATATTGTAAATTGTAATGAGCAGGTTAATATTGCTTTAACTGAAATGAATCTCGGCATGAGATTTAATATGTTTGGACAACCGTGGGTAACTGGATTAAGAGCAGACCAAAGTATGCTAAGAGCAGGTTCTAATACTATACTAGATATGGGAGAAGATGGTGCTTATAACATAACTAGCCCAGCAGGTAATATCGATGAGGCTATTAATAATATTAAGTTTCAAATGGAATTAGTTGCTACAAATAATCATTTATGGATTACATGGGCAGAATCAGGTGGAGAAGTTCCTAGTGGTATTTCTTTGATGATTAAAGATATGGAGAGAAAAGAAGATTATTATGACGATATAGCTCTTTGGAGAATGTATGAAAAGCAATTCTATAATGTAGAGAGAGTTATAGCAGAATATAACGGTATTTCATTACCTGAAGAATTTGGAGTAGACTTTGAAGAAGTAGAATATCCAAAAACAATTCAAGATCAGATACTTAAAGATGAATTTGATATTAAAAACAATCTTATAACTAGAGCCAAGATAATGGTTAGAGATAATAAAGATTTAACTGTAGAGCAAGCTCAGTTAATTATAGATGAAAATAAAAATATTAATGAACAAGAAAATCCTGTGGTGATAAATGAAGTTAAAGATAACAACTAATTTTAGTTTTGAAAAGTTAGCAAATCAGATTCCAGACTTATATAAACAATATTTTAGTGCCTATGCTAAAGGAGCAGAAGCAGGAACTAAAGAAAATATTGACCAATCTAAAAATGTTCAAGGCAAAGCCCTTACATCTTTTACAGCTAGAATACAAAAAAGAAAGCCTTTAATAAAAACAGGCAAAATGAGAAAAAGTCTAAAGTCAGACAATAACACACTTTCTATTTTAGAGTATGGTTATAAACACAATGAAGGTCTTTGGGCTAATTTAAGACCTATAACAAACGTAAAAGACTTTATTGGCATAACAAAACCACTTGAAGAAGTAATAAATAAAAAATTTATAGACAATATAAATAAAGCTCTTAAAAAATAAGTCATTGTATTAAATTAGTTATTATTCATAGATTAATAAATGGATAATGAATTAATAAGACTACTGATTGATTATATGACTCAAAGAGAGTCAGATATAGTAGATTTAAACAGAAAAATACTGGAATTAGAAGATTTAATGGTTATAAATAATAACCTACTAGGATTTTTAAGTCAATGTATTGCTCCTTACCAACAACAGCAAGAATACACCATAGATAAAGAAATACAAGCATATTTAGCTAAATACTCTATAGAAAATGAGTCTTGGGGTAAATCATAATGAATGATTTTGGTTTTTTAAAGTGTATTTGCTTAAAATGTCATTGGGTATGGGAAGTATTATCTATAGAGCCCGATAGAAATCAAGAATGTCCTGAGTGTAAGTCTTTTGATACTAGAAGTTTTCTAAAGGACTTTGATATTTAATGCTTTTTCTCGTTTTTCTACTTTTTCCTGCCATTCTTTACGCTGTCTAGGTGTCTGTCTACCCTGTTTAGGCATTTCTACGCCTACAGCTTCAGCTCTTTCTCTCCACCTCCTAGCCTCTCTCCGCTTTTTATTCTTTTTGGCTCTTTTTTTCTCATCTAGCTTTATTTGTACGGGGTTTTCAGGAACTACTGGTCGTTGTGGAAATACCTGCACTTCTTCAATATCTTCAATAATCTCTGCCTCAACAGGAACTTGCGTATTTAAGAACTTCTCAAATGGACTTTGATGATTATCTACCTCGACTCGCTTTATAAGTTTACCCGAATGCTCTAATACAAGCCTACCAGCCTGAACATTACCAGCCTCAGCCTCACGAACCATGCTATTTAAAACATTAGGCAATCTAGCACCAAATGTAACCATATACTTCTGATAATACACTTCTACAAACTCAGGATCTTTAAACCAATTTCGTATTGTAGCTGTTGTAACACCAGCTTTATCTGCAACAGCTTGTATTGACGACTCAGGGGAAGAAACTAGCATATCTATAGCGATAGATTTCTCTGGTTTCCACTTAACTGGCAATGTAACACTCATAATAAACCTCTATTTATGGTATATTCTACGGACTTTATTTTTTTTATACAAGGGATTTTACCTGAATCCTAATAAGGCAATACTACTACTATACAATACATAAGATAAAAGCGTAGCTTTTATTAGGACTTTCTTTCAAAAAATTTTTTATAAGATGGGGCTAAGTGTTTGTTATACAACATTTTGTGGGGAATGCGTATAAAGCGATAGGTATAAATTTACATACGCCTATAGGTACTTGTCAAGGGTTTTTTAAAAAAATATTAAAAAGCGTGGAATCTAGCAAAGACTTGGCACAATACCAAATAAAAAATAAAAAAAAGATTTTACTTGACATTGTGGGGGGTATGGTCGTATAGAAAATAAAGTCCAAAAAAACACTTGACAAACAGCAATCTAGTCTAATTAAATATTTAACCTCTTTACTCTTTCTACTTGCTTTTGTACTCTATTAGTGTTATGGAGTCTATTTAGTAGTGCCTTGATTGGATTCATGCGAAATTAATTGATTTTGTCGAGAGTAAACGCTCAAAACATAGTTTAAATGGAGAGATTATGCTTTTTTAGTGTTATGGTACTTACGGATCAATTTCTAGCCATTTAGAGCCCTTTTTGACGATCCTATGAAGTTTTGTAAAAGTCAAGAAAAAAATTACATAAAATGAATTTTTTTTGGATAGATTTAAAAATAGTGTAAAAAAATACTTGACTTTCTCACAAATTAGAATATTTTAAAATCATTAATAGGAACTAAAAAAAATAAAGTTAAATGATTAACTTTTTTTACTTGACACATCCAAAGATAATTTTTTACCTTTGAACTCAAATTAAATAGAAAGGTAATTAATTATGGCTAGTTTAAATAAAATAGGTACTCATGCAACTTCAGTTTACACTCATGAAGATACAACATACGTCAAGTATCATTACACAAACGTTGTCTCATTCAATAGAGATGAAATTACATTAAATACAGGCGGATATTTCACGAATACAACTAAGACAAGAATGAACCAAACATCAAACCAATTTGGGTTGGGTTTTAGGGTTTATCAGAAAAATTTTGATTGGTTCGCTGAATATGACGGAAAGACATTTGAGTTTTTAAAAGATGAATTAACATTGGAAAGGGTTTAAAATGGAATTTTTAATTATCAGAGATGAAGAAACCATTGGAGGTTTGAAAATCAATATGAATGAACATTCATTGCTAGATTTTAATCAAGACTTAGATTGGTTTTTAGAAACTAGATTTGAAGAATTTTTTGAAAATATCTGTAAAGATTTTTTAAATAATTTTGATGACTTTGAATTTTTAGGATTGAAAGATAAATTAGTTTCTATGGATTTATGGAATAAATGTGATGTGTCTTGTAACGTCTTACAAGATTGTTTTGAGGTGTTAATATTTGGGGATGACGGATTGTTGGAATTTGAAATTAAGCCTTTGAATGATATTAAATTTTTTGAGGTTTAAAAATGATGGAGGCAAAAATTAAATTAATTGAATGGATGGTATCTCATACAGATGAAAATGAATATTTTGAGATGGTTGAAAAGTTGGGTTTATGTCCGAAACAATCAGTTATTGAGGTATTATTAGGCATAGGAAAATAGGTTCACTGAAGATGGGTTTTATACCCGAAACGCTCATTTATTTGAGCGTCTGAATCAAATTAGAAAGGTAATAAAATGAGTAAAAAAAACGTAGTTGTAAAACTAGAAAAGCCAACCGATGACGATATTAAAAGCGTTATAAAGGCTGGGATTACACATAGTTTAGAACAGGAAAAAATGGCTCAAATTATAGTAGCTGATATTGTCAATATGAACAAACAACATTGCACAACAAAAATGACTAGGGCGTTGGATGATATTTTTGCGAATGGAGAGGCTGAAGAAATAGACAATACTAAAAAGTTTGTCAAAACTCAGTTGCAAACCATCATTAAATCAAAAGCCGTTCAAACAGCTTTATTAGGTGAAGATATTAAATTAAAATCTTTGACTATTAAAAAAGTAAACAACGGGGTTCTAGATGGTGATAAATGCCTAAATAAAGACAAATTTCAAGATAAGCACTTAGGTTTGTTTAGGGTTATAATTGAGAGCAAGAAAACAACCCCAAAGTCATTTGATGAGGAATTGTCAAAACTTATGGAGAAACATGGCAAACACGCACATGACCTTATAAGTAGTGCTTTGAATTGGTTATCAGTGGAACAAGTTATGGAGGAACTCGAGACAAAACAAGTTGCCTAATCCTATATTATACTGAAGATGACCTAATGAGGTCGAAACAGGGGTTTTATATCCCCTGTCTATAATTTGGAGGAATTATCATGAACTTAAAACAAATTGAGAAATCAAAGCTATTTCAAGATGATTGGAATAATTGCACTGTAATTGCCTCATCAATAGCTTTTAATTTAGACTATGACAAAACAAGTCGATTTTATACCCTACATGGTAGAAAATGGAGAGATGGCTTATATCATTGTGATACTGATAGAATCATCAAACTATTAGCCGAGCAAGAGGGTTATGAAGTTGATTTTTTTGCCTTTGATAAACATGAGGCAAAAAGATTGAAAGGCGTTTATAATTGGAAGAGAGGAAAATTTATAAAAAGACCTCATTTTCAACGTTATAAATTCCAAGCTGACAAAAAGAATCCAATGGATTTAATGACCTTAACTCACAATCTAACGCCTAATAATCAGCATATGTACTTAGAACGGGGTAATTATATTCTAGGCTGTCAAGGTCATGTATTAGCTGTTAAAAATGGATTTGTGGAAGATTGGACAGAGGGTAGAAAACATAGAATAAATAAAATTTGGAAGATAACCAAAACAGGAAAAAAAGTTAAACCTTTAACTTTTTCAGAATACTTCAATAATAGAGAAAGGTTGCTATAATGAGCAAAGATAAAGTAAATAAAGTAGTTACAGATATGCAAAAGAAAATAGCTTTAGCTGTTTTAGATGAGATTGAGGAACTTATAAATACAGGCGTGTTTTATAATTCGGGTTGGGATGAACCCGAACTAATGAAAGATATGGGTTTTAGGTTTGATGATGATGATTTACTTGGTGGTATTGAATTAGCAAGGGAGTACATCAATGGATAAGTTTGTAGTAATTGCTAATTGGGATTCATGTGATTCAGTGGTTTATGGGTTGTTTGATTCCATTGAAGATGCTAAGGAATTTTGCGATAATTGGAAGTATGATGATTACGATTCTAGGCATGAGTTTTATTTAGATATTGAAAAATTGAGGGAGGTAAAATGAATCACTTATCTGTTTTTCTAGCTATTTGTATAGGATCAATTTTTGGCTTCTTTATATTAGGTGGTCATTATTTCCTTGTATATCTCAATGTATTATTTCCTAGTTTATTTTGGATTTACATGTTAAGTTTACTGATCAAAAAAATAAAAGGCTTTATATATGGGACATAGACAATGTAAAATTTGCTTGGTAATAAAACCAAAAACAGAGGAATTTTTTTATAAATCTGGTGGTGGTGGTAAAAGAAAAGGATTAGATATAAATGGTAACCCTTACCTAACCCACAAATGTCGAGATTGTTTTTGGACTCATAAAAAGAATTTGCCTAGTGGCAGGATTGCAAATAGAAAACGATTAAACGCTTATAAATTAAAGGCTAGTTGTAGTTGTGGTTATTCCCTGAAACGAGACAAAGAAAGATTTAGTACAAGGTCGCTGACATTTCACCACGAGCATAATAATAAAGTGGCTAATATTTCTAACATGATGAATCATTCATGGAAAAAAATATTAAAAGAAATTAATAAATGTATAATTATATGTTTTAATTGCCACATGGCTCTACATGGAAAGGAGGGATAGTTGGATAAAATAAAATATAAAAAGATAGAATTAAATATATCTGAAAAAGTTTTTTCAAAAATGAAACAAGATATTATAATTAGAAAGATGGCAGATAATGCCTATGGCTTAAATGACCAAATATTAATTAAGATTGTTAAATACATAACTGACGGAGAAGATAAAGTTGAAATTAGTTATAAAACTGAGAGGTCTTAAAATATTGCTTGACTATAATTTATATTATATGTAACTTAAATCTAACAATAGGAGAACTTATGGAGATTATATTAATGTTATCTATTATGGCACTTATAATATGGGTTGCTAAATTGAAAACAGACTTAAACATTGAGAGAGCAAAGGTAGATACCTACAGGTATTATTCTCTCAAACTTAACCATCAAATTAGGGGGATTAAATAATGCTAAACAAAGTTACAAAAAAAGAGTGTATGGAGGCTATCGAGTATTTATTTACTATGGGTTATACTTTAGAAATGACTAGCGATAAGCGATTTTATACTGAGATACTACTTAAAAAAGTAGCTAATGATTATAATATTAAACTTGAAGGCATAGATGAGGTTGATGAATAATGAAAACTACTAGCAGTGAATGGAGAGACAAAGAGGCTGACCAGACTATTAAGCATTGTAAGAAATGTAATAAGTGTTGGGAAAGGATGGATATTGAAAAGTCTAGGTTAGGTGGGCAAACAATAAATAAGTATGTTACGTTTTATGAGGACTTTGTAACATATGGTAAGGCTAAAGTTACTTGCCCTGTGTGTGAGGGTAAAACATCCCATGCACAAATGCTTAGAGATTTTGTCTTATATGAAATAATAAAAAGTTAAACGTTTAACTAAATAGGAGAACAATAATGTTAAAGGAAAAACAAAAGATAGCATATCTTGAAACAAAGCAGTACCAAAAAGATTGTACTGAATTTAATAAAGAACTATGTGATTTATTATCTGATTATGTAAATAGCATGAGCCAATTAAAGTTTGATAAATTTTCTGAGGTTGTGCTACCTACTATATTAATACATCATATTAGTAATTACTTTGAACATCATCTTATAAAGAATGAAGAATCTGTAGATGCTTTTGTTGGCAGTATAAAAGATACTATAATGGATAATTGTGGTATAGAACATGAGTGCAATGATTATAAATTCATTGAGGATTTAGGAGCGATGGCATGAATGTATTAGAATTGTTCGCAGGTTCAAGATCACTTTCAAAAGTTGCAGAAAAATTAGGTCATAATACCTTTACATCTGATATAAATAACTTTGATAAGATTGATTATGTAACTAATATAATGGACTTCAACCCCAAGAAAGTACCATTCCAACCCGACTTTATATGGGCATCTGTACCCTGCTATACATTTAGTGTAGCATCTATAGGTCATCATTGGAAAGGGGGCAACAGAAGTTATACACCTAAAACCTCAAGTGCATACATGGGATTAGCTATAGCCAAAAAAACTATAGAGATTATAAATCACTTTAATCCTAAGTATTATTATATTGAAAATCCTAGAGGCTTATTACGCAAGATGGAGTTTATGCAAGACTTACCTAGACATACTGTTTGGTATTGTCAGTATGGAGACGACAGAGCCAAGCCAACCGATTTGTGGACTAACGACAAGTCTTGGATTCCAAAGCCTGTATGTAAAAATGGAAACAAGGATTGCCACCACCAACCTGCACCAAGAGGCAGTAGAACAGGCACACAAGGTCTTAAGGGTAATTATGAACGCAGTATAGTGCCTAAAGACTTATGTTATGATATATTAAAAGATAAGGATGTATAATGACCAAGAGTAAAATACTAGCTGAGATACAGCAAGTGATGATAGGATTAGCAGAATCAGAGCGTAGGGAGATTTATAAATTTTTATTTGACTTTGTAAATCATAGTGATGATGAGTTAATTAAAATATTAATAAGAGCACAAGAAAAAAGCAGGAGATAATATGGATAAAGAAGATATTATTGAAAGACTAAATGAGATAGAAGATTTAGTAAATTATATGCTATCTAGAGATAAGAATACAAAACTTTCTGATATTGAATATTATATTGACACTATCAGTTATGAAATTGAAAAACTAAGATTGGAGTTAAAATGAAAATGCCTAGAGTATATATTAAGGATTATGTTTTAATAAAATATGAAAAGGAGTCTAGTAAACTTAGAATGTCTGGTGGGAGTTGGACAATTAATGTAGAGAAATTTCCACTTGCAAAGTATCATACTATTCGTTATATTACAAGGCAGTATGTCTACGATATAGATACAGAAGATGCACTTGCTAATGGTTTTTTTAAAAATCTAGGTGGTGAAAAGAAATTAGTCGTACCTATTAAACATTGGAGAAGAATAGAATATGCCCTATCCCTTTATAAAAAACATATTGCCTAAACATAAGGAGAATAACAATGTTAAGGATGAACCGAGAAAAAAATACAATAAAGACATCCGTAAAAAATTATTGTGCAAATTATGATGCAGGTTATAAATGCAGTGGAGTTATGATTGATAAAGACCTCAAGCAGTATATTGATGAGGATTATTATAATAAACCATGCAAGATCGCTAACGGAGAAGAGTGCAAATATTATGATAATATAGTAAGAAAAACAGCAGGTTTCTAAAGGAGGAAAAATGAGCAGTACATATTATGGTTCAATACCATTACCAATTAGGCATCACAAAGATTTAAAACCAATATCAAAATTGTTGTATGCTGAAATAACATCTACACTTAACGAACAAGGCAAATGTATAAAAAGAAATGCACATTTTGTTAAGGCTTTACACATAAGTATAAGCACAGTAAATAGTGCTTTAAAAGAGTTAAGAGAGTTTGGGTTTATACATGTTCAAATAGATATAGATAAACAAACTCATAAATTTATAAAGAGGTTTATTACACCTATCCCTACCTATATTTCGGAGGGGGTAAGACAATCTTCTAATTTTACCCATGCCGATAATCTAAATGGGGTTTCAGACTCTTCTCCTCTAAAAGACTTGGAAATGCCTAGTGGTATATTGGCTACATTATTATATAATAATAATACTATAGTAACTAATAAGATAGAACCTAATATTAGGCACACCCAATTAAATGATAGCATAAATGATAAGCAATTAGAATACATACAAAACATTGTAAATCATTTCTATGATAGGCAAAGTAAAAAGTTTCCACATCTATATTCTAATTGGAAAAGCGATGATGATTTAATAAATAAGTCAATCAATATGATTTATGATTTGATAAGATTAGATAAGGTAGATTATAAGCTAATTAAGGATGTTATATATTGGGCATTACAAGATAGATTTTGGCACAAGAACTTAATATCTTTAAAAACCCTAAGAAAGAAATCAGATAATGGTTTTACTAAATGGAATAATCTACTAACTAAATATAGGAGTGAAGCATAATGACCTTTGAGGAGAACGGAATATTTGTGAATGGCAGTGGGCAGGTAAAGACTACTTGTCCTAAATGTAGTAAAGGCAGGAAGAAGTCATACGACACATGCCTCTCAGTAAATGTTGATGAAGGTGTGTGGCATTGTCATCATTGCAGTTGGAAGGGATCACTAAAAGAAAAAGTTAAACATTTAACTTTACCACCTATTGAAAAACCTAACCCACCTAAGACAGAACTACCCGAAGAAGTTTACAAATGGTTTGAAGATAGATGTATAACTAGGGCAGTGGTTGATGCAGAGAAAATAGGATATGAAAATAGATGGATACACTTTCCCTTTTATAAAGATGAAGAAGTAGTTAATATTAAATCACGGACAGCAGATAAAAGATTTAAACAATCTAAGAATGCTGAGAAGTGTTTTTATAGATTTGATTCTATGAAAGGTATGGAGACTATTATAATCACTGAAGGCGAAATGGATGCTCTATCGCTTGTACAAGCTGGGTTTATGAATGTTGTATCAGTACCCGATGGTGCTCCTGCAAGTGGCTCAAATCCAACAGATAAGAAGTTTAGCTATCTGTTGTCAGCAGAAGAGCATTTAATGAATGCAGAGACAATTATATTATGTACAGATTCAGATAGTGCAGGTAAGTTTCTTAGGGATGAGTTATCAAGAAGAATAGGTAGAGAGAAGTGCTTTAGAATCTCATACCCCGATGGATGTAAGGATATGAATGATGTCCTTATAAAGCATGGCGAAGATGAGGTACAGAATATAGTTTCTAATGCACATCCGTATCCTATTGATGGTGTTGTGATGGTTCAAGACATTGAAGATGATGCCATTGATTTATTATTAAAGCCTCAACATAAGGGTTTATCTACAGGTTGGAGTGCTGTCGATCCTCATTATTTGGTTAGTCCATCAGAGGTTACAGTGGTTACAGGTGTACCTAATATGGGCAAATCAGAGTGGATGGATGCGTTAATGATTAATATGATTCAATCATATGGTTGGAGATTTGGTATATTCTCAGCAGAGAATTTTCCAGTTGAACATCATTTACTTAAACTGGTAGGTAAATTTTCGGGTAAGGCATTTTGGGGAGAAGATAAACTAAATGAAGAGACAGCACGGAGTTCTATGAAGATACTTAACGACCATATTAAGTTTATAGGTACACAAGAGGACTCTGTAACTATTGAATCTATAATGGAACAAGCTAAGATACTTAATTATAGATTTGGTCTAAATGGTCTTGTTATCGATCCGTGGAACACGATTGAACATAAATATGGAGATGGAGAGAATGAGACTTTATATATATCAAGAGTGCTTTCACAGCTTAGTGCATTTGCCAAAGTAAATGAGTTACATATATGGCTAGTAGCACATCCAAGAAAAATGGAGAATGGTGTTGATAGGAAACCTGTTGTTCCCACTCCCTATGATATAAGTGGTTCAGCTAATTGGTTTAATAAGTGTGATAATGCAATTACTGTGCATAGACATAAAACAGATGAAGATGATTATGCAGGTATTCATGTTCATAAGATTAGGTTTCAATATAAGAATGGTAAACCTAATCAAGGTCATCCTGCAAAACTAAAATACAATTTGACTAATGGTAGGTATTATGAGTATTTTGAAGAAACCCAATTTAAAGAAAATCTTTTTGAATAAAACCTCAGCTATAAATAATGAGAAATACAGGAATCAAAGTAAAGAAAGGCATATAAGACATATGCGTAACAGGCTAGCAGAAGAGTTTGATGAGATTTGGATTAAGTATAACAACAACAAAGCCACATATAATCAATGGGAACAAGCATTGGATAAGTGGATAAATGCGGAGTTAATATGAAAGTAAAACGATATATAGTAACCCCAGATAAACATTTTCCTATGGCTGACATGAAAGCTATAAGTGTTGTTTGTCAAGCTATAGAGATTATAAAACCAGACGGATATATAGATTTAGGCGACACAGGAGAGTGGCATTCCGTGAGTCATTGGCAGTGGAAGAAAAAGAAAAGACCTCCGCTAGAATATCAGATACCATTTGTTGATGAAGAGATTGCTCAAGTTAATAAAGGCATGGATATAATAGATGAATCACTAGATAAGGCTAATGTGAAGATAAGACACTTTATTGAAGGCAACCATGAGGATTGGTTAAATAGATTTGTAGAAGAGAATCCTTACTTGGCTAGTAAATATAAAGTACCTAATGCTTTAAGGTTAAAAGAGCGTGGCTATAAGTATCATAGATTAGGTAAGATGTTAAAGATTGGTAAATTAAATTTTTATCATGGACATCACTATGCAGGTATTCAACATACTAGAAATCACTTACTTAGAATGGGTGGAAATGTTATGTATGGTCATCATCACGATATACAACAATCTAGTGTAACTCACATTGATGGTGTTAAGTCTGCATGGTCTATTGGGTGTTTGAAGGATATGAGTGCAGAGGCTAATGAGTGGCTTGGGAACAGGGCACATAATTGGCAACATGCTTTTGCCATAGTAGACTTTTATAATAATGGATTTTTTACTGTACATCTAGTTCAGATTGTAGATGGTAAAACTTCATTATGGGGAGAATTAATCAAAGGTTGATTTATATCAAAGGAAAGGAGTAACTTCTGATATGAAAAGAGAGACAATAAGAGTTGAGTTCCCTGAAGATGCAAATAGTGAAGAGATCACTTTTGTAAGGAATCAACTATTTAAATTATTAGAGAGGCATTCATGCACTCTAAGAAAGATTTCAGAACATGAAGAGTGATGCTATATATTACGCTACTATAGGTTGGGATGGTATTGATGAGTACACTCAAGGAGACAGAACGATTACTAGGATGAATATTACTGATTTGATTGAAGGTGTACAAGACTATCTTCATACTTTTGAATCAAGGCATCCCTATCTAGAATGTGCTAGTGTAGAGTATAGGGATGGTAGAAAAACTGTTGAATATAAGGATTTGACAGAAACAATAAAAAACACAATAAAAAAGGAGAATGAAAAGAATGGATAAGAATACATTCAAATTAAACCCAACTGATGCTAATGTTGTAGAGCTACTTTATAATCAACCTAAAACAGGTACTAATAACTATGGAGATTGGTTCTTGTATGGTGTGAGAAAAGATGGTGTAGAGACTAGCTTTTTTGCAACAGATGCACTGCATAAGAAGTTATCAGTTTATAGTCAAGGTGCAAAGTTAAGTATAAAAAAAGAAGAGTATGCTCCTGGTAAATCAGCTTGGACAGTTCAACCTCTAGAGGGTACAACTGCATCTGCTCCTACTGCTTCTACCACAAGAACAATAGATGATAGGACTCATGATATACATAAGCAGGTATGTTTGAAGTTGGCTGTTAGTATATTTACTAGCAATAAAGAAGTTGGTATTTTGTCTGGTGCTGATATATCAATCATCGAGGCAAATACTTTGGCATTGTTAGACATATTAGAGTACAGCGAAAAAGTTAAAGGTTTAACTTCTTCTGACGATCCTGTAGTCAATGATGATATGCCATTCTAATTAATCCCTCTGTGAAGAAATCATTATCAAAGAAATTAGACCAAGCATGGGCAGACAAAGTTAAAGAATATGGAATGTGTGAATACTGCCACAAGACTAAGCCTCTTAATGCTCATCATTTTTATTCAAGGTCTATTCGCTCTGTTCGTTGGGATATTGATAATGGTTTTTGTCTCTGCGTTGGATGCCATGTGTTCTCCTCCAAATTCTCTGCCCATAAGACTCCTGCCGAGTTTGTTGAATGGGCAATAGAAAAGCGTGGCATCCAATGGTACGAGACTTTAAAAGAAAGAAAGAACCAAGTAGTAAAATTTTTAGATAGCGATTATGAGGAGATTATAACTAAATTAAGACAAATAGAATTTGATTTTTAGGAGAATTAAATGAAAGTAAAAAAGATTAAAGATAAGGTAATGAGCATTTGGAATCATACTGAAATGGAGATGGATGATTTATCAAAGGCTGGTATAAAGAAACACATTGATAAGATTAGTGATATAGTTAATGAACTTATTGGTGATATAGAAGAATTAAAAACTTGCTCAGTTTGTAGCTTTGAAGTCTGCGATACATGTGTAGATGGTATGGAGAAACAATATTGCGAGTAATATTTGCCCTTCAATCTGAATTAATATTTAATAACAAGTGGTTGTTAATAAGGCAGATAAACAATGTGGTTGGCGTTGCATTGTGGGGCAAAAATTTTAACTAAAAAAGGAGAATAACATGATAGAAATAATGTTAATGTTTGTACTAGCATTAGTAGTCTATAATAGTAGTTTATGGGAAAGTGGTGCTTGGGAAACCACTAAGTCTAGATGGGTGTATTGGAGAGATAAATGAACGTACCAGACTTTATGAAATGGGCAGAGTCTATGCAAGAAGAAGAGAATAGACTCATGCTTGTAAAAGGAGAAGAGTACACTGTTTCTAATGAAGATAAATTTAAGAACTTTAAAAGCATTGGAGACAGGATGGAGTTAAATGCAGAACATGTTGCTTTGATTTATTTACTAAAGCATATGGACTCTATTAGGAACTATGTTCTTAATGGTAAAGAGGCTTCAGAAGAACCTATAATCGGCAGGATACAGGATGCAAGAAACTATTTATTATTGTTGGGTGGAATAATTGCCGAAAGAAAAAACACGAAAACTTGATTCTATACAATGGGTTATTGATGCACTTGATAGTCCTATAATAGAAAAGAGATCACGAGAGAACCATAAAACTGATGAGATTAGGGCAGATGAATCTTTATTTTGGTGTCCTGAATGCAAAAGAAAATGGAATATATTTGAGGGCGAAATGTGGAGTAGCCCTGATATGAAACTATGGGATGAAAAGATATGTCTAGATTGCGATTCCCTTGCAAGATAGAAAATGGTAGTTTGGTTCTCCTAAACAGGGCAGAGTTTGATAGTGCTATCCTTAACCTTTCGGGAGAGTATTATCTTGAACTTCACGAAACTGGAGTTCGCTCTGCCCAACAGAACAATTATTATTGGAAGATTGTTCAGATTATAGCAGATGACTTAGGCTATACAACTCAAGAAATGCACTCAACAATCAAAGCACACTTCAATGTGCAAAGCACTAAAACCTTATCTACTAAGGAGTTTGCTACATTTATAGAACGTATAATTAGATGGTGTGCTGTAGATCTAAACATAGTTATACCTGATACTAAAACTCTTCTTCAATCTTCATAGACACATTAAATACATCAGGTGCAACTTGAGTCATGTCTAAACTATTTTTTCCAAACCTAGCAAATAGATAATCAGATTCATCTGGACTTGTGCCATCTTGAGTAAATATAAATGGTATATGACTACCATGTGTATAATTCCATATATCACTTACAACAGTGTCATCTGCTTGAGTTTGTACATCATAAGTGCTAGGCATTACATCACTTGAATTTAAATAGCTAAATTTCATATCATATATCATTCTACCGCCATACAAGCCTCTTTTATCATTGCCTGTGTATGTTTGAAATGGTGAAAAGTTAGTTGTCGATAGTAAACTTTTACCATAACTAGATAATGTAGAAAATCTTTGACCGCCTGATGATTCTTGAATTTTTTGCTTATCAAATTCAATACTGCGTTTTACATTTAAATCTGGGCTAATAGGCATATCATAATATTCACCTATAATTATACATCCTATTTTTAAATCAGTTGATGAAAATTGATTGCTAGTTACTCCTTCAAATTGGATACCAAAATACCTTGCATCTATCTCATTAAATGTTATTATGGTGCTACCATCAGCACTTGGAGTTACTAACTTATGTAGTTCATTATCACTGTCTTGATTAGTGTCGTTTGACACAGCACCATTAAATATTTGTGTTGGTTGTATTCGTAAAGCATCGGGAAAATCTACATCTCTTACATCACTTGCACTAGATGTATCGTATGCTATTTTAAATCTAGCATCTGCTGACTTCATATTATGATTAAGGATTGCAACAAAGTTTGTCTTGTAACTACCAAATGCAAAATCATATGAAGTAACTACATGATCAGAAACATTAGATGCAGTATCAAACTCTACTTGATTTAATGGTCGCATATCAATTAATTCAGGTAAATCGCTAGTATTTTTTAAACCGACAATACTACCACTTGTTGCTTCAACGTTTAAAGCAAATGTTGGGGATATCCCCCTAGTTAGTAAATAATTTAATCTATCTACATAAAATCTTGGTTTTCTTATATTTAAATTTGCCATTAGCCTACTTCCCTACATTCAATACTTACAGAGCCAATACTCCTGTTTAAACTTGTTATCATATAGTATTGAGAGCCAGTCGTATTCCAATTATGACCAAAAGGATTGACTGGCATATCTTCAAACTTTACTATATCTCCTGTTTCTAAATTATATGATTTACTTGAATTAACAATATCACATTTTATTATTTTTTTAACATCACCTATTATATTATTATAATATGAATAAAAATCAGCATTAGGATCTGATTGTGGGGTACTTGCTGGTGTCCCAACATTCATGTCTAGCTTAATTTCTTTAGTGTTTTCTTGTGATTGTATTTTATATTTTGTCCTAACTTCATCATTTGATGATGTTAGATTTGCAACATATCCTTTTATTGCTGGATGTTTTTGATAATTAATTATCATTTTAGAAATTACATTATTAAATCCTGACATTGATACTTGTATATTTTTAATATCTCTATTTGTCAATGTTTGTGATGCAGAAAGTTCACTAGATTGTTTTATATATATTACTCTGCTTGTTGAATCTGCCCTATATTTAAATATAAACCCAAACTCATAAGTTATTTTATCTAAAATAGTTTGTATATCTTTAGGTTCTAGTGTCCAATATCTTATTTTCCAATTATCAATATGTCTATCTGTATGTAAATCTGACCAACCATCGGGTGTAATTGTATCTAATCCTACAAACCTAGTAAGTATATCTCTTAATGCTTCATGTCCATGCTCAACTAAATCAGCACTACCACTATATGATTCAGTTAATCCATCGTTAGCTACATATAGCATTTCTTCAGGTGCTTCAGATACTCTTTGAGTGTGTAAAAATATATCATATATTCTAAATTCTGCATCAAAAGATGGTAATGATTCTCCAATTTCATTTAAATCAAATTCAATTTCAAATGTAGCAGATGTTGTATTATTATTAAATTGAGTATAAATAGTTCTTTTAGATTTATCGGTAGAAGTATAGCCAACTGAAATGTCTCCTCTAGTTCGAATTGTGTTGTTACCAAAATCATCTCCACTCCTATCAACATCAATTTGGTATGTTAATCCCAAAACAGTAATAGTATTATTTATTCTAATTAAAGTATTATCATCGTGAGATTCTTTTTTACTATCAAAGCCTCTACTAACAGTTAATGTATTTGAAGAAATACTATCAACAATCATTTTTTCATCATCAACTTTTATTATATCTCTTTCAGTTACATTAGTAGCATCATCAACATTAAAACCTGTTTCAGTATCTGTTAATGCTTCATTGGCTAATACTCTTAAGTTAGTAGCAGACCTTAATATTTTAAAATCATCTGATGATTTACCTGATACTGAGTGAAAATCATAATCCAAGCGAATTCTTACTGCACCTTCTTGCTGTTCTATATCTACTGAATAATTAGCATAGGTATTTGAATCTCCATCAAATGCTTTTTCTGCATCTGTTATTGTAACTCCATCATTACTAGATACTTCTACAGATTCTGCTCTTTGTTTAAAAGACCTAAGTTGTGATAAATCTGACTGATCATGTTCTGCATTATCTGTATTAACAGTGCTTGCTATTGCATTTTCCAAAGGTACAAATGTATCAACACTTTTTTCATATACAGCTAACTGCCCATCACTAGATGTGTTATTGCCATCTATATATAATATTTTATCACTAAATGTTTTATTTAATGGAACTGGTCTGTATGCTTTAGAAGATAATTGAGACTCAAATAAAGGCGATGCAAAAGTAGTGGCAGAATTTTTAGTATAATTACCATAACTAATTGGCACATAAATATTCTTTTGAGTAGTTTTTTTAGTAGGCATAGATAAAAAATCCCACGGTCTTTTTTCTGTTAATTGAATATTTACACTTGAATCATCATGCGAAACATTAATTAACCTACCTTGATATATTTGTAAACAATTAGATAATGATGAGTTATCGTTTAATTGGGAGTATATTCTAACATTATAATTAATATATTCAATGTCTCCTAAAAATAATTTAGATGATATATCACTGCCTTTATATTTAAAGTTTGCAATACTAAATGATACATTGCTTGTTTTAGCTTTTGAACTTTGTAGCTCTATACTATCCCTTATTGAGCCAGTTTTTGTTACAACACCATGATAAAATACATCATTTACTAATGTATCTGTAGTAGATAATGGTAAATACCCACCATAAGTTGCACCATTAATAGTTCCATGTTGATTATTGCCTGATAAATCATTTATTACAGGTTCGCCATTATTAAGTTCCCAATAACCTTTTAAATTACTAGATTGATTGTAATTACCAAAATCATATAGCAATGATTTATAATTACCATTATTAAATATTGCTGTAATATTATTAGAGTTTAATTGTCCACTAAAAATAGCTAAGTTTTTTATATCAATTTTTGTATAAGTATCTGTGCCTCTCTGTTCTCTTGCAATCATGGCACTTGCATTAGGATAAACTGGGTTTGTAATACTGCTATTTCCTATAGCAGTTTTATTAGTTTGAGTTGCTAATGTCGAACCAGTTCCTATATACATTGCAGTATCTCCAGTTCCAGTTGCAAAACTTGTAGTAACTGCAAAAAAAGTCCATTCATCTAAAGCAAATGTTGTATCATCGCCAGTTATTCCTGCATAATCTGTGTTTACAAGCCCAGTATTATCTCCCCAGAAAACCATTAACTTATTATCAGCATTTTTAGCAACATTTACACCACCCCAAGTTGTATCATTATCACTAGAGGTAAATATATATCTAGTGTTACCAAGTGTGCCAAACTTTACCCATCCACAAATAGTTATTCCTGTATCATTTTTTAATGCTAATGCTGAGTTAGTTGTTGTTGCTCCTAAATCTACAAAATCATTAATTCCATCAAAACTTAAATAAGAATCATTATTAAATAATTGATATAACCAATTCTCTTTTATATTAGAGTTTTTAGATGCATTTTCGTAATTAGATGGAAGTGTTAAGCTCATGCAAGGTTCATCCTTTGTGCTTTTTCTATTGCAGGTATAATTGTATCAACTACTGTTTCATCAACAAGTGGTGCTGATATATTAACTGTTACTCCAGAACTGCCTGTTTGATTCATTGTGGCAAGATTGTCTATCCCTATAGATTGTACTGCATTACGAGACATTACAAATTCACCCTTTTCTGCTTCAATCATTGTACCGCCTTGTGAGTGTAATTTACCTCCTACTAAACCACCTGCTTCAAATTTTTGTGATTTGATTTTAGATACATTTGTTAAACCAGTTGCTATTACTCCAGCCATTGCAATTACATTTGTAGGAAATGGTAACTTAGAATTAAGCACTTTGTTACCAGCACCATATGTATCTATAATAGCTTGTGCTAATGCAAGTGCTTTACCAAGTTCAAAAGTTGCTTTGCTAGTTTTAGCTAACTCTGATAATGCACCTATGGTATTAGAGACTGTTTCTAATTTAATTTTATTTAGTTTTTCTTCTAGACTCATTTCTTTTCCAATAAGCTCTAGATTCTTTTTTCTAAATTCTTGTTCAGTTATATCTCCATTATTTAACTGTAACTGATTTAATATTTTTTGATCATCAAGCAAGTTTAACTCTTCTTGAATAGCTAATCCACCTAACATTGCTTCGTTTTTATTTCTAAGTATATCAAGTTCTTGTTGTGCTATTTCTATCCTATAAAGACCTACTGTAGTAGCTTCTGAATCTGTTTTGTTTTTATCTTTTTGTGCATTATTTGCATCAATAATGCTGTTCATGTTTCCTAAATTTAAATCTAATAATTTTTTATCTATTTCTGCTAATTTTTCTTTATTATTTTTTTGAACAACAAGTGCATCCATTTTTTCTCTAGAACTTCTTCTATCAAAAGCATCTATTGCTTGTAGTGCTTTTGTTCTTCTAGCTAATAAAATTAACATAGCTTCTTCACTTGAAGTAAATTCAGTAATTGGCTTTCTTGCTAATGTAATACTATTAAAATAACTTGTAGCTGATTTTGCTAAATGAGTAAAAACTCCAGCCATTGTTGTCATTAAAGGGGCTAAAAGCTCGCCTGTAGCAGATGCTAAATCAGATGATGAGGCAGATAGTTTATCATAAACATCCTGAGTTGTAAGTGTTTCATCTCCAAGAGTTTTAACTTTGGCTCTTGCAGATTCCATTGTGGCACTTAAAAATGCTTGTTTTTTCTCTGCATCAGTTAATTGCTCAACATTTACACCTAATTTTTTAGCATATTTTGTGTATGCTTCATCAGATTTAACAATAATACCAATGTTATCTAACATCAGTCTTGATTGCCTACCTATACCAGTAACAAGTGATTCAACAGATGATGCAGTATCTTTACCTAATGCTCTACCAAGTCTTTGAGCAATATCAAACATTTCAGCCATTTCATCAGAATTTTTAGATACTCCAAGAATCATAGCATTATTTGCTTGTTGAAATAAATCAAATTGAGACATTGTTCCATCTGTAGCTTCTTGCAGTTGTTTAAATGCTATTTTGGAGCTATCAGCACTTCCTGATAAGGTATCAAAGGCTCTTCCCATAGACTCTACTTTTGATGCTTGTACTGCAAATCTACCTAATTGCCTTATTCCTAAAGCCATTACAAAATTAAATAATAATAATCTTGATCTAATTACAGCTAGAGTTCCACCTAATATTCTAGTTCTAGCAGTAGCTTTTCTCGTTCCATTACTTAATCCTTTTAAAGCCCTGATATGTTTATTAACAGCTACTCTTGTTTTTTCTAAGGATACTTTGTGCCCTCTCATGGCTTTAGTAAGTAATTTACCAGAGACACCAGCTTTTGCCATACTAGAGTCTAAACCTTTTAGTTTTATATCTAAATTTTTAAATTGTTGAGAAACTTTTTTCCCAGATTGAAATTGAGCTTGTTGCTCTCCTGTAAGTCTTTTAGATACTTCAGAAAGTTTTTTTATAGCATTAATTAATTTATCACTATCTTCAGGTATAAATTTTATTCTAACTTCGTTTGCCATTTTTTATAGCCTCTGCTTTCTTACGCTCTATTGCATTTTTAATTAAAAAACTTTTTTCTACCCATTTAAATGGTTGTTCTCCATAAGAACCTTTATATGGACTAATACCAAATTGCTCGGAATATATATATCTTGAAATGTCTTTTTGTGCTTGACTATCAACTAATACATTTAAACAAGCAAAAAAGGGTAATTGCTTAACTACAGCTTCAGCTATATTAAAACTATTACCCTTTTTATTAGTTTGCTTAACTTCATCAATTAAAAGCTCTATAACTTCTTTAACGTCATTATCTGATGTAAAAGTACGAGTTTGATATTTCCCATCAATTAAGATAGGAATACGAGCTTTATAAGGGTATGTATGATGCATACAACCCCCACATTGATTGGTTACATGTATGTTGTACTCTAATGTGAGGGCATCTATTCCCCCAAGCGTTGGTAGTCCTGTATAGCAACTGATAACTCATTTTTATCATCATCATTTAAAGATTTAATGAAGTTATCATCAGCACCTTCTGATCCCCTACGAATCCAAGCTGTTCTAGCTTTTGAGAGATTTTTAATTGCAACTAAATTATCTCCATCGTATCTCATTTCAGGTACGTCATTGCAAAAATCAATATCATCAACTGACATTTCTTTTATTTTAACTTCCTTACCACTACTTAGCTTAATGTCTTTCATTATGAAGTCTCTATCTGTACAATCGGATTAGTATCTGATGCATCATCATAGAATGCTCTATATGAAAATTCTTGTTTCCAGCCTTCATCTGCTAAATCCGTAGATATGCTTTCTACCATAACTTTAGGAGCAGTTACTTCAAATGTAGAGTCTCCCACATTTAATACAATACCTGTGCTAGTATTAGTAGCAATATCTGCTGAGTTTTTATCTCTTTTACATCCTAAAGCTCCTGTAACTTCATAAGCACCTATAGAATATCCATAAGGTGCAAATTCTGCACCAGATTGATAGCTAACTCTATTAACAGGTCTAGATATGTTAAGAGAAAAATCATTAATTAATACGTCTTTACCACCTAATGAGTTAATACTAATATCATGTGCATTAAATACTACACCTGATACATCTGTAGCACTAGCTGGAGTTAATGTGCTTTCTACTGGGATATATCCAGTTACAAAAGTAGCTACGCAACTTAATGCACCCCCATCTGTACCTATACCATAGGATAGTTCCATGCTTGTACACATAGCACTTTTATAATGCATGTCATTACCATCGCTGACACCAAAATCTGAACCACCATTTTTAAATAAAATTGTAACAGGGACTGCATTAGCAACACCATCTCTATATGAAACAACCGCTGGAGAAGATCCTAGTAATTGATTATCTCCATCAGAGTCTCCAAATAATGCTCCACAAATTCTATTAATAACTCCAGCAGTACCGTGCATAGTAAGAGAGATTTCAAACATCTGCTCTGTTCTATTATGTTTTGCTCCTGATTGCTGTTGTCCAAATGAGTTTGCTCTTGATGGAGCTACTCCTAAAGGAGCTTGTTTATCTGCTATAGAGTAGTCTACTACAGGTAACCTAGTCCAAGTTCCGTTAGCTAGTGTGGCAGTACCCATTGTTATTTCAGTTCCTATAAATACTGCTACATCACTTTTTGTTTGAAATTTAGTATCTATTGCCATCTTATTTCTCCTTACCTGATCCTTGTAGATATTCTAATAATTCTTTTGGTGCATCACATTCTACGGATTCACCTGCCATTAATTTTAAATGCTTACTAGCACTGCCAAATGATAAATAATTTTTATCAGGTGGTAGTTTCTTGTAAGACTCTTTTGCTTTGTATTTCATACTATTCCCTAACTTTTTAGTTTCTTCATAGTTATCCTAAGTTACCTAAATAATACCCTCGCCATTCCCAACGCATAACATTCAATCCTTCTATTTCTGATTCTTCTTCAGTCTTTTCGTTTATTCTGCAAGTCTCTAATCTGCCATTATAGAAAGTATTTCCTGCTCCTTTTACATTATTTTGAAATAAGGCTTCTATGTGAGACACTTGTCTTAGAATATGTTCCCAAGTGTCTTTTTTTACTGTTTTTTCTTTAAACGTATAAGATACATCTACGATGTAATCTCGTACTTCACTTAAATTTGTTAATTCTATTAAATCTGTGCCTACAGGATTAAGTCTTATAGACTGATTTCCCATGTCTTTAAAATCTCCTGTGTATATAGGGATTGTACCAGCAAACTCATTATTTAAAAAAGTCCTTATGGTATCTAGTATTTTATCATCCCATATATTAACAAATGCTATCATCTACGAGTCATCCTTATTGAGTAAGGCATACCTGCATCATCTACAGATTCATTCTTACCAAAAAACTCTATTTCCCATTTGTCATTTAAAGTTGCTGTATCAGCAGTATCACCTGCAAATCTTATATAAACATCATTAGCTAATGGTTGATATTGACCATTAATAGTCTCTGTGTAATCAGCGGTATCTCCATTATTCATTCTTTCAGCACCTAGATTATCTGCATCTTTTTGCCATACAGAATATACAGCAGTACCCATAGCACCACCTGTAGTAATCTTAACACCTACCCTATCATATATATCATAGTAATGTCCTCTTGTATCAACAAGATTTATTGCACCACTAACTGATACTTGCCTAATTACACCTTTACTAGAATCGCCTGATACTTGCCATGATAACTTTGTAGAGCCATCATTTAATGACATTATGTTTTTATCTGCTTCTTCAAATAAAGCATTTGCTAACTCAGATGTAGGATCATTAGCTCTAATAAGAAAAGAACATGCTAATAATGCTGTAGTCCTTACAATTATATAATCGTAATTACCATCTTTGTCTTTAAATTGTTTTCGGGGCAATCTGCCATCTAACCTAGAATCAAGGTACTTCTCGGCATTGGATATATAGCGTGTTCTTAAAGTATCCCAATCATCTCCGCTTTCCATAAGCATATCGTTGGGATTTGTGGCATCATTATAATAATACACCGCATCATTACCATCGTCATAATACCACTTATCATTTGCGTTTACGTCAGATACACTGGATTGAACTGCCCCTAAATTCTTACCATTAGCAAATAACTGAGTTACTAACCCAATATTGTTTGCTCTATATCTACTACCTGCATCAACAACAAAACCATATAATGCAGTTTTAGTATCAAACTCATCTATTGATGGGAATACATCTTTTAAATCTCTGTTAGTACAATATGCCATAGTGTTCCTATATTACTATCTTATCTATTTTAATACAATATAAAAAAGTTAAATGTTTAACTTTTTAACTCTACATGCACAAGATCGTCAAAGTGATTGTCTTTTGTTTGTCCATCACTATCCCAATCGCATCCAACTCTGACTGGTATTTTCATTACATGAGCAATACCTCTTATCATACCACACATATAATGAAATGTATCTCTATCTTCCCAGTCTATAGGATATGGGGCAAGGTCTACTGCCTTACCATCAATATGCTTTGAATATTTCGTCTTACTAGCACCTTTAGCAACTAATTCATCTTGTCTTTCTTGCGACCTTACCCCTTCAATAATAGTAACATCCATTATTTTGATGAGTTCGTTTAAGACAAATATTAACTCAGGCTTTACACCTTTAAGTCTTTCTCTTGATCTTTTACCGAACCTGTACATTATTTTTTCTTTTTTTTCTTAGTTTTTAACTTTTTTCTTTTTTTCATTGGCTTTGCTTTACCAAAACCATAACCTTTTCCTTTTGGCATTATTTTTTCCCTCTCTTTTTTATTTTTTTTATCTTACCATTTTTTGTTCTAGCAAACCTATGTGTTTTAGTTTCTCTGATTAATGTACCAGAATATCTTTTACCACCATAAGTCCAACTTACTCTTTTAGCCATACTACCACTTAACCTTGTTTGCCCAATATGCACCTGACATTTTGCCCCTAGCAATATTCTTACGATGCCTAGCCTTAAATGACCTACGTTTTGCTTTCATTCTAGCAGACTCTCCCTTTTTAGGTTTACCTGCTGTCTTAGCACCTTTCTGTCCAAACCTAATTAACTTAACTTTACTGCCTACTTTTGCAAGTACAACATGTGATTTAGTTCTATGATTTGGTGTTCTTTTGGGTTTATTATAACCACTTAAACCAAATCTAGCTAGTCTTGGATCTCTTTTGCTTCTCCTTTTTTTAGGCATTACTTACCTCTAAATAATCCCTCTACTATATCTGCTACTAAATCAACGCACTTTTCAAAAAAAATTTGTTCTTTTTCTTCAGATACAAAAGGTATATCAATTTTATCATTTATTTTACTAGCAAGTTCATCCTGAAACTCTTCAGACTGTACCCAAGCAACTGCTTTTTCTTTAAACTGGTCAGCTTGAGATTCAGCAACTGCTAACATTATTTTTTTAATATCCATTTTATTTTCCTATTTAATGTTTACCATTTAATCTACTTATAATGCCTTTGATTTCAGATACCTGATTATCTAAGTCATTAATCTCTTTTGTTACCCCATCAAACTTTCTATCTAATTTATCGTCAGATTTATTCCACCTGTTTATTAATTTGATAACAATGTTTTCAATATTTTCTAAGTTCTCACTTTGCCCTTTGTTTTCTACTTCTAGTTGTTTTAATGCCTCGGCTTGTTCATTTCCTCTTTTGTTCATTGAATAAACCATGAACATAAACATAGCACCTACAGCACCAATCATACCAGCTTCTGAATATATTGCTAGAAAATCCATTATCTCTTTCTCCGCATTTCTCTGTTAATAAAGTAATTATGATTAAAGTCATCTTCTGTGAGGACTACTTTCGTCTTTTCTTTTTTCCCCAAGACAAAGGGTTTAAATTTAATTCTGTTTCGTACCATTCTAATTGTTCTTGCATTTTAGTTATTTTGACTTCTTCCTCCTCTATGTGTTTTTCTACAAGTTCTGCAATGTCAGTATTAGCAAGTTCCATTCTACGCTCAAGCTCTCCAATGCGATTTTCAATGCGTAAGTAGCCCATAACAACAAAGCCAACTCCCACAATAATTTGAATAAGCCACTTAATGTTAAGACTAATACGAAAGTTATCATCAAGTTTTGTAACTCCATATGACCTGTACGTCTTTTCATTGCTCATGGCTTATAATACTTATAAAAATCTTCTATATTTTCTGTATCTACAACTATAAAGATTGGACTAACGATATTATTGCCTGTACCGCTCCCACCAACAATGGCATATGCATATAAGCCATCCTGATAAGGACTTTTGATTGTATCATTATCAAACAAGTGTAAAAAACTTGTATCACTAAATACTGGCACAAATTCTGCATCCATTAACTCTTCTACTTCTATCCTTCTATTATCGTTGTAATCTACTAATGTTCCTATATTTGTGGTTCTATGTGGCTGACTAGGAAATCTGCCCATACCATTTAACTCTACCTGCTGGTTATACCACATTTGAGATGCTTTAACAATCTTCTCAAGATTAGCTTTAGTCTGTTTAGCTTTAGCACCTTCACCAATCCTGCTAAAAGCAGGAGCGGAAGTAGTTGCAAGAGTAGCCATGATAGCCATAGTAACTGCGAACTCAGCAAGACTATTCCCTTTATTCCACAAGAGTTGCTACTCCATCTACTAAAATATGTTTACCAACT
>Ga0208898_1000496_pt1 | contig 30718 bp, 26 predicted proteins | sample VirMetDEL_Mar_4_FD_184513 | JGI IMG/M metagenome (GOLD analysis project Ga0208898, IMG submission 184513) | Aqueous microbial communities from the Delaware River and Bay under freshwater to marine salinity gradient to study organic matter... | ecosystem: Environmental > Aquatic > Marine >...
CAGTTATAGGTGTATCTCCAAATCCAGCTTCAGTAGAATACATTCTCATTCTCTTATTATCTTTTAAATCTGATATGAGTTCTTGAGAATTAGAATATGGTTCTGTGTTATTAATTTCTATCTGATAGCCTGCATCTATTATAGCATCATATTGAGCTATTGTTTCTTTCATCAAAGCATCATAAGCAGCTTTAACTTTTGGATCGTTAGGATTATTTTCCATTTGATCGTAAGCTGTAGCTATTCTTTTAGAAAGATTTTTATCTAGTTTTTTTATTTTTTCTACTGGAATATATTCCATTCCAGCAGACTTCATATAAGTCTTGGCTATATCTTCTGCCTCTTTTAAAGGCTCATTGAATAATTTATTTCCAGCAACAGGCTCTGTTAATTTCTCCCCTTTCTGTCTTTTGATTGATGGTGCCTTCTGCTTCTTCAGTTTTTCAGGTTGTTGTTGTGGGGTAACCCTGGCTATTCCCATTCCTATATTAGATAAACCTAGCTTACCATAAGTAGGAGCTGATCCATCTATCATTTCAAACACATTTCCTTTTACTGCATTTGGTCTTTCAGATAATAATTTTAGTTTAGGTTTTGACTCAGATTTTAAAATCCAAGGATAGCTATCATGACCTTTTCTTTCTTCATAAGTAACTGGTTTAGTAACTTCAATAACAGCATACACATGGCTTTTAGGCAATCCTAAAAGAAGTCTTTCAGTCAATATATTACCTATAGAATCTCTTACACCTTGTACACTAAAAGATATTTTTCTCTCACTGCCTAAAAACTCTCTTATACCTTTAATGTTTTCTTTAACACTTTTTGATGTTTTACCTAAATCATCTATTACTTGATCAAAGAAATCACCTCTTCTTTCAAAAGTTGAATTTTTAACATCCATGAACTTATCCTTGATGTCTTTATGTATAGCGGCAGCAGAATTTTTACCTGAAAAATCTATATTAAAATTCTTTCCTGCTCTTATTAAAGAAGATCTAAAATCAGACCTACTAATAAGTCCTTTATCAACCATCAATTCAATTATAGACATAGATGCTTTTACACCTTCTACTGAAGATATCATTTTTGAATCTACACCTCTAACCAACACAAGTCTACCAACACCATCAGTAGATTCCTTTAAAGATCTGTTTATTAAATTGCTTAGTTGTTTAGCGGAACTTTCTTTACCAGAAGCCCATACATTTCCAGTATCAGTAGTGTAAAAAACACCACCATTACCTCTAAATATATTCTCTCCTTTATAATTTAAATTACCAACAAACATATTGTCTGGCTGGTGCACTGCAACAACTTGCCCAGCAATTTTTGCTATATCATAGTTGCTTTCTACTAATCCTTGTTTCACTAAATCAAAGAATCTGGATTCATCTTCAAAATAAGATACTTCAAAAGATCCTACCTTTCGTTTCTTTATAGATAGATCTTCTGTGTTTACATTTATTGCCTCTCCCTCACTAACAACCTGCTCTCCAGTTCTTAGTTGTCTAGTCAGGTTGTTCATAAATGAAGCAGCATCAACGGCATTCATAGCATTAGCAAATGGAACCAATCTGGTAGGAAGTCCTAGCTTCTTAAAGATTCTACCAATCAAAGCCTTGAATCTCTGAAATTTAGTGGTAGTAAGTTCTTGCTTTGCTTCCGACATGATAGCCCCTAGTTCAGCCAGATATTCTTCCGCTCGTTCATTTTCATCATATTGAGATATAAAGTCAGATAGTCTAGCCTTTAAATCTTTATCTGATACTATTGATTGAAGTCCTTTAGCCATGTCAAGTATAGCACCTGTCTCCATTCCCTTTGACTGAAGAGCACTATGCATTGCCTCGTGAAACAATGTAACAAGGTCTCCACCGTTCTCTAGGTTGATGTGTATCTCATTTGTCCCTGGTATAAATGCACCCCTATCTCCTTCGTCAGACTTTTGTTTTATTCCACCTTCATAATCTGATGTTGTCTCGTGTACATATATCTTAACGCCAGGCAACGAATTCAATACCATCTTAGCAGCAGTAACGACTTTTTGACCTGTAGATGTTTTTTGCTTTGCTCTCATCTCATCTACATTCTCAACAGTAATTTGATTCTTTGTAGATGGTTCTGTCTGTGCTTGAGTCTCAGTAGCTATGTTTGGATTAAACACAACAATGTTTTGAATGTCTTGTTTATTAGTTTTTAGGTTCGTGTCAGTAAATCTTGCCGCACCATATCCCATTTTTTCTAATTCAGAAAATACAGACGATATACCTTCATCAGATAAAGATGTCTCAAACCTGTTATCTAATAGTTCAAATACGCTTAAGTCATTAATGTCCCATCCTTCTTCTTTAGACTCTAATCCTAATTTATTTATTACATCATAAATTTCTTGCTCAGATGCAACTTTTGTGTTATCTATATCAAATGCAGCAACAGAACCTTCATTACCTTTAGCGTATTCATTAGCTTGAGATTCATCCTCCGACACAAATAATGGATTTTCTTTACTGGCTACATTAATGTCAGAAACTTCACCTCCATGATAAACGCTTATCTTGTTTTCTTCTTCGGTAACGACTTGAGGTTCTGCTTGGGATTCTCTTCCCTCCACTTCTTCGCCAACTGTGGCTTCTGGCTGTACAGGAACTTCACCTGTTGTTTGCTTTTGAAAGGCATCTTCGCTAAGTTTTTTTAGTTCATTATCAATATCGCTTATTCTTTGTTTTTGAGCAGCAACTAGCGATTCATCCTTGCCCTCTATTTGTTTTTCTAATCTTTGTTTCTCGACAATTAAATTTACAGCTTGTACCTGCTGATCTTCAGATAGATTTTCAGGAACAGATTTAAATATATTTGAAACTTTGTCTACAGCATCTAATTGTTTTTGAGCTTCAGACTTAGTTATTCTACCTCCAAGCATATCAGCTTTTAGCTTTGCTATTAAGCTTTTTCTTATATTATGATCGGTAGTAGTTGATTTTAAAAACTCTACATCTTCAGTGTTATACAAAGATATGTTTCCATTTATTAATCCTTGACTAGCAGTAGCAGCACCAGTCATAACTATACCCCCAATACCCTCAGCTATACCATCTTCAACAACTTGAAGTATACCTTCTTGAACAGAGTCAGGAGTATCAAACAACTCACCACCAGTAAGTTCAGAAGCTAATCTATCGTTGCCCTTTATTTGGTTTATAAGTTCTTTATATCCTATATCTAAAACAAGCGATTGTGTTGCTCCAGTTTCAGCTTCCGCTAGAAAACCACCAGCGACTCTAAGCCCAAATTTTGCTATATTACTTTTTATTTCTTTTTCTAAAACTTTCTCCATTAAATCCTTACTTCCACTTCCACCTATCTTTTTAATAGTGCTAGATATAGATTTTAAAATAAGAGATTTTGCAGCTGGGTTTTTAGATAAGGCTGTAGATAAACCTATCTTTTCTAAGACACCCATTCCCATAGCATAAGGAACAGCTATAAGGCCTATGTCACTTAACGACTCTCCTTTAAAGTCAGGATCATTAAGCATCTCATCCTCAATAGCACTAAAAGCCTGAGCGGATAGGGCAGTTAAACTAGCTGGAGTTCCCATGGCAGATGTCAACATTGCTGGTAGAGACTGAGCCACTCCAAACAATGCTTTTGTAACAAAACCCCTATCTTCAGACTGCATGTATTCTTTAGATACACCCATATCTCCCAAACTGATTTTTAGATCGTTTGCATTTTTTTCTTTAAACTCTTTATATATCTCTTGTCCTATAGCGTTTGCTATTTCATCTTCTGATTTTAATCCTTGAGCTCTATATCTTTTTTCCTCTTCTTTAGTTAAAGATGATGCCTTAACTCTACCTTCACTCATTGCATTATCTCTAACCCAAGGTTGTAAAGTAGAATAAACAGAAGATACACCATCCATAAAACTATTCAATAGCCCTGACCCTATGTTACCCATTTTAGACTTATCGACAACATACTTTCCTGTTAGATACTCAAGTCTTTTAATATCTTCAGATATAGTTCTTTTTCTTGCCAAGAACTTATCTTTATTTGTGTCTAGATGTTTTTTGAATTTATTTAATTCTTCATTTCTTACAGATGCCTCCTCTGGAGTCATACTGCCTTTTGCTAAATCAAATTCTTTTACTTGTTGGCTATAATCTTCATATTGAGAAATTAAATGTTTTTCAAAAAGACTTAAGTCATTTAGCTCTACGTTATAGTCTGTTCTAAATTCAGATAAGTATTTATCATCTAAAAATGCCATAACTTTTTTTCTGGCAGCACTACCTTCTGAAGGATCTGCTTTTACTTCATCATAAAGATTCCGCATCTTAGCTCTTTCATATTGCTTGGCAGTCTTTTTAGCTTGTAGATATGTTTTATATTCTTCTGAATTTAAATACTCACCATAAGCCTTAGCAACTGGCTCTCTAGTATCTTCATATCCAACTATAACACCTTTTTCATCTCTAATAGGTCTTTTTGTACTAGAACCATTAATAAGCTTTTTAAAAGTACTTATTTGTTTCTCTACCTTATTTATTAAAGATTCATAAGATAATGGAGCTCCAGTTTCGTCTAATACTGTTTTATCAATACCATATGCTTGTGGTCCAGCAGTTTCAATTAGGAAGTCTTGTAGTGCTATGTTTTGACTATAATCATCAGTATCTAAATTGATATATTGAGTTCTTAAACCATCTGATGTAGATACAATCATACCATCTCCAGCATCTGTCTCTTCAAATATAAAACCATATCTTTCAAATTGTGGCCTTAATAATCTAATAGCCTCTTCCTCTTCAAGACTAGCTATATTATTATTATATATGAAATTTTTAACAGTACCTTCCCATTGCTTTATATTTGATTTTTTTCTTTCAAAAGCATTAGACACTGGATTTAAAATCTCTTTTAGATAGTTAAAGCCTTCTGGTCTTATTGAATCAAAAACAGAATATGATTCTAATTTGTTTTCAGGCTTTTCTTTTACTACATATTTATTTTGACTGAAATCAAAAACAACTGGTTTACCATTAGCTTCCTTTAATACTTTTTTATATTCTTCTACAGACTTTGGATCTATATTCTTGTCAAAATTTAGTAATAATCTCAAATCTTCTTCTCCACCAAATTCAACAGGTTCTTCAGGTACTGAACCTAGGTTAGTACCATGCCTTTTGTTTAATTCTTTAGATACCTCTAAAGAAACAGGTGTACCCACGCCCTTTTCATCTACACTTTCCCATACATTATTAGTTTCATTTTTTCTGAACTTCATCCCCTTTGTGTCCTCATCATATCCAGAATATAATTCTACTTCAGCAGTAGGCTTTTTTACTCTAGGCATTTTAATACCCATAAAATCTGTAAAAGGAGTTATTCCTGGTATGGTTGGTAACATATCTCTTGTGGCTAGAGGGATGTTTGTGTTGAACTTTGTATTTAAGTTTGAAATAACTTCATCATCTTCAACAGGTGTAATTAATGAACCAGTTAAATCTCTTATAGTGAAATCACCTGTCTGTTCATCAAGATAATATCTTCTAGGATCCTTAGCCCAATCTTCAGTAACAACAACCTCATTCCATCTATTATTGTCGCTATCCAGTTGATATATTTTATCACCATGCCTTACAATGTCAAGAGAAGTCTCATCAAACTGAGCCCATATTTTTTCTGAAGTTGGAATGATTTTTTCTTTTGATAATCTTTCTAAGTTTTCTTGTGCTTTTTTTAGCTGCACAGGATCTAAATCTTCGGCTTTGAATGTTGGATCAAACTCATCTGATTGTGAATAAAGTTGATCTACAGGGACAACCTCCTCCTCTGTTACTTGTCTCCATTTAGCCTGTCTAGGATCTTCAACTTGTTGATCTTCAACTTGTTGATCTTCAACTTGTTGATCTGCAAAATAAGTACTTTGAAAATCATTAGAAGAAAGGTCAGTCATTCCTTCTGAATTTAGATATCCATACAGTTGATTAAAATTATCTCCACTTGAATATGAATTATAGAAATCTTGAGCTGACATACCCTCTACCATTCCATTGGAGTTCAGGTAGTTGTATAGTTGTAAAAACTTTTCGTTCATTTTATTCTAGTTCTTTTTCTTCATTCCATCTTTTCCAAATACAAAGCCACTAGACTTTATGCCTTTATCTGCTTCAGATGCTTGCTTTTGAGTTATAAAATCAGTCTCACCTTCAGAAGATTTAGATGCTGTCCCTGTAGCAAAACCTAAGAATGGAGCTAGATCTTCAAGACTTGATATTCTTCCTACAACTTTATCTTCACCCATCCCAGATTGGTCTGTTGAAACCTTATATAAAACATAGCTATTGTCATAGTTCCCTTGTATCATATCATCAGGACTTGGAGCTGTTATTACCACTCTATATCCTTTATTTGCCAACATTAAATTAATAGGGTTGGTGTCTCCTGACTGCATTTTATCATAAGCTTTTTTAGACTTATCATACAAGGTATAATTAACAGTACTTCCTTCAGTACTTTTACCTTTTCCTTTTCCTCCTGTACCACTAGATTTAAGTTTTGCTGGTAGTGTTACAGTTCTTGGTATACCTGTGTATATCAAACTTTCTATAACTCCTTGAGCATCATCAATCTGATTTTTAGTTAATTCTGGTTGATATATGCCATTATCATCAAGAGAAACTTTTATCATTTTTGAACGTATTTCATCCATTATCATCTCTTGATCCTCTATAGGTAATTCACCTATAACTTCCATTGATAACTTGTTTTTATAATTTTCAAGATCTTCTGCTGTCGCATTTTTATTTCTCTTTTTATATTTAGATACCATTTCAATTATTTCATCAGAACTATATTTAGGAGTTTCTCCTATGCTTCTAATCTTGTCTTGAAATTTTTCCATTACCTTTTGATCATACTCTTGATCGTCAAAATATGTGTCATATTCTAAACCTGAATTATCTAATAAAACACTAGTAGCAGTCCTATTATTTCCTAGTATACCATAAGTAAAGTTTTCTATAGAATTTTTTAATTCAGGATTCTGTTTAGCATCAGTGATAGTTCCACTTGGATTTTGTATCTTCCATGCTTCAACAAGGTCAACATAAGGCTTAGTTACAGCTATTAAATCTAATCTATTGTCATATTGATTCTGAGCATTTCCTATCGATGATGCATCTAAAAGTGAGTTTGGATCAAGAATCCCTGTCCCTGGATCTACATTTCCTATATATATTTTGCCTGTTTGATTATCTACAGTTATTTTTTTTCCTCTTAAATCACCTAATGCAGCTATATGCTCATTCATGGCTGCATCTAATTTAGAACCAACAGGAGCCTTTCCATCTGGACCAACTTCTTGTCTTTTCAATGCTTCCTGTACTCTAGTATCAAACTGCTTCATGTTGTTAGCAAAAATAGTCCAATCATCCTTTACCTTATTCATTTTTGATTTATAGTCTCTAGCAGACAATAATCCAGCCTTAAGGTCTTTATTCCATTGCAACATTTTTTGTCTAGCATCATCAGCCCCAGAAAAAACCAAGTCATTAATTTGTTGTGTTTTCGACTTTTCAGCAGATGAAACCAATTCGTCATTTACTGTTTTTATATCATCAAGCTGTTGTTTTGCTAGTTCTCTATCTTGATAAGCCTGTGTTAATTCATCAGCAATATCACTTGTCATTTTCCCCCAATCTACTCTTGAGTTTGATGGTATGTATCCGAAATAATTGTTTTCTGTTGGCATAATTTTAAAAGATTATTTTCCCATCATCATTTTTGAAAATTGCTGTAATGCTGCAATTTGTTCAGGTGTCATACCTTGCATGTTAGTTTGCATTCCAGCTGATGGTTGCATTCCAGCTGGTGGTTGCACTGACCCTGGAAAGAACATTTGTTTATAGCTAGCGTATGGATTTTCAGTTTGATATGCACCCATAAGACCAGCAGCACCAGCAAGACTTCCCCCTATTCCTGTAATTGCAGCATCTCTTAATCCAGCTTGTTCAGCTCTTCTTTGTTGTGCTCCCATTGCTTCTGTAGTTCCAATCTTAAATTCTCTTTCAGCTGCTCTCTGACCTATAGCTGCTTCCTGTCCAGCCTGAGCCAAATCTCTTTGATACTCAGCCTGTTCTAAACCAGAAGCTATTTTTCTAGAAGCATCGGCAGATGCTCCCATTATATTTCCTAATCCTCCAATAACGCCTTCAGCACCAGCAGATTGAGCAGCTTGAAGTCCTCCAGCTGTTGCTCTGGCTAATGCTTCTTGCTGTAATTGAGCACCCATGGTAGGAACTTGTACTGCTTTATAGGGATTTACTTCTTTGATTTGCTTTAATTCGTTCATTGCTTTTTGTGATGCTTGTTCAGCACTTTTCATTCTCTTTTGAGCTTGAAAAGCTTGAACACCTTGTAGTCCAGCACCTAAAGCATATAATGCTAATTGTGGAATCATGATTATGGGTTTTACACAAATTTACTGAAAACTTTTGAATGTCGTTGTCGCTATAGAGAATAATTCAACTTCCTCTGTATCGCCATTCTCAAGTTCAATAGTCATGTAAAAACCTCTAACGCCATAACTCTCTGTCTGAGAATTTTTAGCAGATATAATAAAATCACTAGCAGTAGGATTAGCTCCATACGTAGTGTCTATAGTTATTGTTGTAGATGTAATATCTGTAACGTCACCTAAGAAGAATAAAGTGCCTGAACTGTTCTTATATAACTTGTCTCCAACACTAACAGCTGTAGTGTCTATATCAAAAGTAAATGTGAGTACACATGAGTTAGCAGTAGGAGTAGCAAAACTGTCTACCTGACCTATACCCTGTGTGGATAAAGCCTTGACCTCTACAGTATTATCTTGTCTCCTTATATATGCATACCATATATTTTCTTTCTCAACAAAATATGTATACGGAACATCAGCAAACTGTATATTGGTCTCTATGTCTGCCGACCAGGAGTAATTACTATTTAAAGAAAGAGCAGCAAACATCTTGTTTTCAGTCGGACTGTCATTAAATATAGTTTTTACTTTTGATGTATATTGTATGCCATAAAAATTATTTCTAGTATTATTTGTATTATGCCTCCACATACTACCATTACTAAAGCTATACAATACGTTATTCATTTCAACCATCCAGTCTGGTCTATAAGACCAAAATGAAGTCCAACCACCACTGTTTACTGAATATGTAATTGTTTTTTCTTCTACATCGCATTCAGATACATTTAATTTTAAAATATATTTATTGTCTATAATATCAAAGTCTCCTAGAGGACAACCTTGTGTTTCTATAGATCCTGAAATGCTACCAGCAACTTCAAAAAGCCAAATACCATTTGAATAAAATATATATGCTTGTTTACCATCTATTAAGTCCTCCCAATACCCATATCCATTTTTAACACCAGTAGACTGTATTTCTATGTTTCTTATAGCACTATCAGCCTTTGTAGCAGTAACATTTATACAGCTACATGTAGCATTATTTATTGGATAATCTACACAACTTGTTGATGCATTCGTTATTGTGCCTACATAACCACTAAGAGAATGATTCCAAGGAGGAGTACCTATATATGGAGGACATCCAGTGCCTCCAGTAACTTCAGCAATAGCATTTGATGAATCTCCAAGCACTGTAGATATATACCATCCACCAAAAATTGGATCATAATACAAATAGTAAGTAACCTTATTTATTTCTGAAAATAACTCGTCATCAACAGTTTGTAAGTCCCATTGAAAATAATTCTCGCTATTATATGTTCCTAATGCATTTGCATTATTAATTATTACCTCTTCAATATACCAGTTTGTTGTTAGTGTATTAAAGTCTACAACGTTCTCCCATTCACCAACACCAATACTTCCAGAAGGGATGTTTCCAACTAAATCATCAAAAGTAGCTAAGTAGACACCAGTATCACCAGGATTTAATCCCTGTTCTATCTTCCATTGTTGAGCTCCAGAATCATACCAGATAGTAGAAGGAGACCCTATAGAATAATAAAATCTAAACCAATCAAAACCAAGATAAGAACCTCTACTTAATAGTTGTACCGTTTTTTGAGCATCACTCCCTATCTGAAAAGTAACTTCATACTTCCTGACCGTTTGTTGTATTTGAATGCAATCACACATATTATCTTTCTTGAGTTAAGGTAAATTGTTCTTCTAAACCATCACAGTACGTCACTGTTATTATAGCTACTCTATCCATTGCTGTTGAATTTGTCGATACACTTCCATATATCTCTTGATTACCATAACCAGAAGTAGTATTTAAGAATACCCATGTATCAGCAGGATCTTTAGATACAGTCCATGATGTGTTAGATGTTATAGTAAAAAATAGTGCTCCTACTGATGAGCTGGGAAGTTTTATAGATCTAGGTCTTATAGATAAACTACATGGGAATACTGACTGGTCATTAAACGCTAATATATACACATTATCATGTGGATCGTAGCATCCTAACTTTTGAGTGTTAGGATTGTCACGCATAACATCTCTAAAGTATGACCGCATACCTTTATCAGATATCTCAGTAACAACATCACCGTCCATCTGCAATACAGCACCTCTTCTAGCATCTGTAAAGAATAGTGACGTTGAGTACTTACCAAAGCTCTCAGGATTATTACTAATACCATACTCCGATGGATGTGCAGTCTGATTACCCAATACCTCTGGAATTGAAGATACAGTGCCACCACCTACAGCATCAACTAACAAGTTTTTGCCATATAGTACTTTTGTTATCTTGTCCTGATGTAATACCAATAGATCAGTATCTCTAGCGTACAGCTTTTGTATAGGGCCATACTTTATGTCTAAGTTCTTGAAGTTAGCTTGAGATAGGTTGAACTCATTTAAGTTGTTAACGGAAGTACTGCCGACATATAGACCGCTATACGCTAACGATGTTTCTTTTGTTTGTTCTTTATAATCTTCTATCGTAGATGTTACCCTTTGAGAGTATTTCATCTGTGGATTTAAAAACCCATCTAATATCCTGTTTGACTCAACGCCATTACCAAATGCAAAGGCATTAAAGTCTGAGTTTTGAGAGGTTATGTGGTTGATCTCTAGGATGCAAGGATTACCGATTGATTGGTCTTGCTCGTAGTCTTGATAGAACACTTTACCTGGTGTAGTTGCGCCAGACACAAAAGGCCAGTCTATTTCTATAGTATATTCGTCTAAAACACTTATTATATTGTAGTAACCAGTTGGAGGACCTACTGTCGGTGAACCAGGATTTTCAACATATATTGTTTCACCTACATTAAATGAGTGTTTTTTATCTGTCAATACATTTGGAGTAGTAGGGTTTAATGGTCCTAGATAAGTATAAAATCCTCCTGGTGTAAAGTCTGCATATTCCCAAGATATTTTGTGCTGACCGTTCTCTATTTCGTATGTATGACTAAGCTCATGATAAATCTCTAGATTAGCATCATCAGGTACAGTCTCTGCTGATAGTTTGTTGTTGCTTTCTGTTTGGGTTATTGTTAGCTCTGCTTTTATTTCATTTCTTCCTGACGGATCACCATAGCCCCTTATACACATAAATAAATCCTGAGCACCAGAAAATGGTGACGTTGCTTGAGTTATAACATTTGTTGGATCATTAGATCCAGATCCATCAGCATCAGGAGTAGAATAATTTGTGCCATGTCTAAAAGTTATTCCCTTAGACGGATCAGTTAAAGAAGTACTTGTTCCAGTGCCGTCATATTGATCCCATTGAATACGCCCTTCATTGTACCACCACTCCTCTAAATTAACGTAATATTTTGTTGACGGAGTAAATGTATTTGTTATAGCATCATTAGTAGCAAATTGAGCACCGTCATTTAATATCTTTATTTCTATTTGTGCTCCTTGATATATTGGACTATTAAAGTTCAGTAAGCAATGTCCTCCATAAACAATCCCACTACCACCTCCAGCTCTACTACTAAAAGGTATTACATTACTAATTCCATAAGTACCAAGAAAATTTGTTGGATCAAATGGTGTACCTGCAAATAAAGAAGAAAGACCGCTTTGACGTCCTCTAACATTGAATACAAATCTATCACCTATATTATACTGTATTGTAGGATTGTTACCATCTGTATCAAAAACAATATTAAAATCAGTTTCAGTGTCACCAGATCCCTCAAGTATGTTGTAAGTCAAGCCAGATGGAATCGTATCAGTAGTCCATGAAGTTAATGTTATGTCACTTGTCCATCTAAATGTTGTAGCAGTAAGTATTTCAACAACTATCCTTCTATCTGTTTTTGAGAAAAAAGGTGAAGTAAAGTTAGACTGTATAGATGGATATGGTAAAGGTAGTGAGTTATCACCTGTTATTGAATAATAAACAGGATATTGATTTACATCACTAAATCCACCCCCTAAAGTTCCACCTTGTATTGGATTTGGAGTTTCAGATGTTGTTATACCTGCCGCTGGCCCTCTACCTGTTGAAGCATTGTATGCAGTATAAGAAAAACCTTCATCAAGAAATGAATCGCCACCTTGTCTTTTTACTTTAAAATATAGTCCTTCTGGTGCTCCAGCAACAAAGTCATCTCCTTTTACTTCTAACTCTAATACCTTATATTTATTGGTTGAGTATGTAGCAGCCGTATTGCTAGATTTAAATATGATATATTTGCCTATAGCAACTTTATCTCTGTCAGCTTCATTTATTTTGAAATATCTAAAGTTACCATCTAAAACAAAGTTTAATGGATATATTGTATAGTACTCACCAGTAGGTTGTTTTATTGCTATTCTAAAATTAGTAGCCCACTCAGGAGCTTCGTTGTTTATAGTTAGCTTAAATGTATTTGCCTGGTCAGAGACAGATGGCGGCACATATATAGCATTGTTTTCAGATGTCAATACAGTGGTCATTCTACCATACTCATCTGTATATATAATACCTAATTCATAATCTCTGTCTGACCTAAAGGTCTTTGTACCAATATTTGGTACTGTTATCGGGTATGACACTAAGTCAACAGTCATGTCAATCGATATGTCGTCTCCATTAGCATCTATAATATCTCTAAACTGCGTATAGTTTCCATACACTATTCTATTTCCGATAAGCTCTTGTGCCTTAGCTTTTAATGGTACGTTATCAAATAATCTGTTTATCTGAGACACATCAATAGCTGTATACACCTTGTTATTTGAGAATGTTATACTCTGTGTGTCATCGTCATTCCATCCTAACTCACTTTTGTTGTATGAGTCTATCAGGTATGTTGTAGTTCCAAATGTATCGTAAAAAACAACTTGTATTTCTTCAACATATTCATTGCCAGTATTAAACGATATCTCCACCTGATTATAGGTGTTCTCCATACCGATATTGTCACCAGTCTCATAATCGTATCCAAATGTTTTAGCCTGAAAAGCTACAGCTGAAAATGGAGACATAGAGCTATATTGACTATCTACATACTTATATCTATATGCAAAATACACAAATTTATCCTCAAGATTTGTTGATGCTTCATCAGCAGTATTTACAGACATCTCTATCTTTGGAGAGTCTAGTGGTGGTCTTAATATAACATTAGTATCAATATCAATGTTAGGATCATCATTTACCCACGCTCTTGCTCTTGCTATATTGATTCTCTTAGGTGGATTCAGATTGTCAGTCCAAAATAAATATGGACCTAAATCTCTGGATGCAGGTATGTAGTTTATACCTGTTACAGCATATATCTTATTGAAGTTCAATTGGCCAGTGGTACTCAGTAATATCTTACTTGTAACACCACTGATCTCATTATACTCAAATATAGCATCAAAGTTATCACTTGTAACAAGCCAATATATTAAATTCTCTGGTTCATACGATACAGCACCTATAGCTCTAGCATTTGAAACTGTTAGCCCTGTTACAGTGGCTATATCTGATATTAAAGAGTTTCCTTTTGAATTTTGAATAGACCCTATATTAGATCCCTCAGCACTATCTAAAGTTATATTTAATGCATCTAAATACTGACCATTGGGGAGCAGTTTCTCCTCAAGGTCTTTATTCATTTTGCCATTAACAAATGTTCTTTTTAGATTAATCATTTTATCTGCTTATCTTTACCTCTTAATGACATCAGCAATCTAGCTGGATGTAAATTACTCATCCTTATTTTTGCGTTTCTAAGAGTAGCTGTTTTTTCTCTTCGTACTCTATTTACGATGTACTCTTGAACGCCATATTTATTGTTAAGTAATGCCCATTTAATATAAGCGTAAAGATATTCTTCTGCAAGCTTGTTGATTGTGATAAGAGAGTCATCACCATTCTCCATTCCGTCAGATATATATTCAAACACAATTGTTTTGTTCTCTACGCCTGTAGAAAAATCAATTACACCAGCAGCTTTATTTATATGAAACTTTGGGTTTACGTTTGCCTCTTCAGTATTTAAACCAAACCTTTTACCGAAGTTATATCCAAAATACCAATCGCCATCCCAATAATAACCATATTGTCCTTGATATGGACCCATTCCAGTATATAACTGTTTGTCTTGCCTTAATATATCAAGTCTTGATGTGCCAGTGACAATCTCTCCATTAACATCAAATACAATATCAAGATTATTATCTTGCAAGTAAGATGTCGCTGACATTGGAGTTCTATTCTCAACAAGTGGAAATAATACCCCATTATTTAACATTGATATACGTACATAGTTAACATAGTCTGGAGGCATAATCATTTTTAAATCATCACCTAATTCAAACTCTATAACTTTTATATTTCTTAAAGCATCATAATTAAGCTCTTGTACAGCTCTTTTAGCATGGAATAAAACATTGTATCGATCAACATTATTAACAAGCTTATCGTTACCTACATACATAAGCATAAAGTTGTTCACTATGTCAGCTAAACTAACATACTGATAAGAACCCCAATTAGAATCTGTAGGTATTATTCCATTATTTGTATAGTATTGATAATTAGTTATATATCCCATCTGTTATTGTTTTTGCTGAGTATCTTGTATCTCCTGAGTCTTTGCAATTTGAACAATATCTTGCTCCCTTATAGAAACACCACAATACCCTAGAATCTTTACAACTAACATTGTAAACTCATCTCCAGACACTTCAAAGTCTTGATAGTCAAGAGCTGATGGATTAAATAATGGATCTGAATCTCCAGGCCCCATAGCTACATATGTCCATTTAGGGTCTGCTGGGAATCTTAAATAAGATGCAGATATATCTGTAGTTATTATATTAGGATATACAATAAGTCCAATCTCATCATATGTGTATGATGGATAAGATACTGTAGGAGCTGTAAGATTTGAATTTAATAAGTTTAGTATTTTTTTATGTGATACTTTTTCAACCTCTACTGTATTAAGATATACAAGCTTATCTAAAAGATACATATTTGCTGGTGTAGTAAAATGATTCCCAGAATATGTTAATGCAGCTGTAGTATAAAATATATCCATACCTTCAGCTATTCTTTTAGGAACATCCGTATACCCTTCTCCGTATGCTCTACCAATTCTCTTAAGATAGGCGTTTGAATACTGCTGCATATAGTTCTCAAAGATTTCTCTTTGTGCTTGCTTGGCAAACAAATTGAACTCGAATGGTGTTATGTATCCTCTATTGTCCTTGCTTAATATAGATAGAACGGTATTTCTAACTTCATTGATCATGGAGTGTCTTTTTACAAAGATAAATAAAAAAAGGCACTTCAATTAAAAAGTGCCCTTCTTTAAATACTTAGGTAAATGTATTAAGCGTTAGCTATTCCACTAACTGCTACATTTAAGCTAACTTCAACTGGAGCAACGTCTGTCCAAGGCTTAATTAAAGCAGATAACATTGCATCTTGAATAGCTAATAATACACTAAAAGCAGTATCAGCTGCATGAGTTATAGTTGTAACTGTACCATCAGCATAATGAATAGTAGTAGCTGTAGCTGTAGCTGAAGCTTCATCTACTAATTTTACACCAGAAACAGAAACTAATTGGTCTCCTAAACCTGTAACTGAAATTTTGATAAACTTTTCCATTGTTAAAAAATTTAATGGGTTAATAATACCACAAAGATACTATTTTTCTTCCATCTGTTCTTGAAGATATTTGTATAGCTCAAGACCGTCTTTTGATTGTAGATAAGAAGCAAGTACATGAATATGATCTTTTCCAAATGGAACAGTCAATAATCTTTTCTTATTTTCTTTAAAGTTGTAATGAATGTCTTTACCTGCTCTAAACGTAAAATAACCATCTGATATTGCTCTAGCAGCTATATTGTTTACTTTTAATAAAGGATCTGATGCTGCCTCCATAAAATCAACAGGATATCTTTTAGCATATAACAACATATCTCTTTTTATCTCAGAAGATTTCATTGTAGATACATCTCTAGATAACACCAATCTAGCAATAGCTTCTAAGGTTGTAACATCAAGCTCTCTAGCCATCATTAATGCATCTATCTCAAAGTTTATCATATCAACATCTTCTTGAGCATCTTTCTCATTATCAAACTCATAAAACTCACTTCCATTTCCTGGATGATAGTGCATAAATAATTGTAAACCAGGATTTGTTTTTGGTACTCTTAATACACCATCTTCAAAAACAACTGGCTCTAGTATTACATTTTTATCTTGATCCTCTTGAAATGGTGTGTTAGAATTTCTTGCGTAACGCAAAGGATGATTTGTGTTTGTTTCTTCATTGAAATACAACAACCTTCTTCTCGGTGTATCTCTAGATGCTAAGAAATAGCTTAGAGGTGATTTTTCTCCTTTTAATAGATAGGTTCTATCTTTTGGTTCTAGCTTCGCTAGTTTTACTTTTGTTTCCATTTTATATAATTTAATTTTTAAAAAAATAAAGAGGGAGACGAATCTCCCTCTCGTTATTTGTCATTATCCGTTAAAGATCATGAAGTTGTTTGCACCCATTGTACAAAGTGCTCTTTCAGACAAGAAGTTAACTTGCATTGCATCCAAGTCGCTAGTCATTGCACCACCAGCTCCACCTGTCATCCAAGTTTTATATCTTCTGTTTTCAGTCTCAGAAGCTCGGTAACGAACATGTAAGAATGGTCGTCTAGCGTTCTTACCAAGAATTTGATCGTAAACACTCATTGTACCAGCAGGAACAAGGATACCATTAACAGCACCACCAACTAAACCTCCTCGAAGAGTTGCATCATTCAAGTATTTCCAGTCAGTTTTGTAGAACTCATATCCTCTTTTAAATCCTGCAAATCCAAGATTTAATGCCATTTGCTCATCGTTATCAAATAAACCATATGAAGTACCACCAGCACCGTAAGAGTTTTGAGCAGCCAACATATCATCGATATCGAAAGAGAATTGACGATTCAAGAACAATACGTTCTCAGCGATAGCTCCTTGCTTATCTAATCTTTGTACGATAGTATCAAAATCAGACAAAGCAGATGGATTACCACCAGACCATACGTTACCTCTATTTTCGATTTCATTGAATAATCCCTTAGTACCAGCCGCAGTTGATCCAGCAGTTGATCCTGGAGCTGCTGAAGAAGCTGGCGATAAATAACTCAATGCTCCAGATGATCCTTCAGCAGGAACTCCTTCCACCATAGCCATTTCTAAGTAATCTTCAAATCGTAAACGAGTCTCATGCTCAGACTTCATATACCAAAGGTATCCTGTAGCACCGTTTTCAGTTGTCACTTCAACCCATCCAACTTGAGCCATTTCAGATCCTGAAACTTGATAAGTATCTTTAATGATAATTGGTTTAACATCAAAGATTTCATCCTCAGCCTCTAAAGACCCATCCATTCCATTAGTTCCTTTTGAGAACTCAGATCCATAAACAAATGCAGTAACTCCAGTTGTACTTCCACTAAAAGGTGAAGAACCGTAATTTTCATAGTATGCTACTGTAAATGTTGAGCTTGTTACAGCCACAATTACACCTTTAGCAGACTCTGAAGCAACTTGCTCTGAAGATAAAAATACAGTTTGATTTACTCGGAAGTTACAAGTACCTGAAGCTAAAGTAAATACTTGCTGACCAGCAGCAGGTGTTCCTAAAGAACCAAATGTTAGTGCAGTATACTTTGTATGCAATCTTCCTTGCTCTGCCCATTTGATAAGGTCAGAGTTACTAGGGATTTCTGCGCCAACCATTCGCAAGAATGATGCGATTGATCGGTTCCCATAACGCTCAAATTCAGCTTCATATGTATCAGGTAAATACTGATTCAAAAAGTCAAAATTTGTAATATAATTCGTAGGCAATGTTGCCTTGACGGAGCTAGGAGTAATCGATACCCCAGGACTCGCCTGTAATGATCCAGCCATTTTTAACTATTTTTAAAAGGTTTTTTAATTACTAATCTACTACTGCGATTCTCATCTATAACCCTTATGCCTGGCCCTTCCTTCGGTGTTGGTGTTGGAGCCTGTCTAGTCATATTTATATTTTTAGACTGTTTAGACACATCACCTACCGCATCCGATTTTCCTTTATCATAAAAGTACTTAGCGAACTTGTCTGGGTTCATAGCAACGGACATAGCTTTATGAAAAGACTCAGCATCTTTTAAGTATCCATCTTGGTCAATATACTTCGATAAGAAGTTCATAACGCTAGATTGATCCTTTTTTAGAGTGTCTACATCACTTGGTCTGTATAACAACTTGTTGTTTTCTTCGACATTGAATCCGAAACCTTCGAATTTATCGTTAAACAATTCATTTGTTTTTTCAGAAAAGTAATTAGATCTCTTCTTTTGCTCCTCTTCATATTGAGCCTCGCTTTCTTTTTGCTTCCTGTAAGCTTCATAAGCATCCCTTTCTTCCTTTGGAACAACTGACTCCCTTGACTCAAGTGGAACCTTATATTGTTCTTTCTGGTCGTTAAAATACTTCTTAGCTTTAGCAAGCTCTTTTTTCTTCGCTACTTGCTTCTTTTTAATATCTTTTTCATCATCAAAATCTGAATCATAAGCAAACTTTGAATCTAATTCAAATCTTAAGTCATCATCATCTAACTCTGAATTTTGATCTTTATAGTAGTCAAGCAACAAAGCATCTTGGTCCATATTATCATAGTCTTTACTTAATCTCATAAAGTCATTGATATTACGACCTGTCTCTTTTTTGTACTTCAAGAAGGCAGCTACATCTTCAGGTAGTTCTTCATTTTTTTCTCTCTGTTCGAACAACTCATCTAATGAGTTTATCTCCTTGTTGTACCTATTCTTAATATGTGAAAGAACGTGTTCGTCATTTATTTCTGGAGTACTTATCTTCGGTTCTTCTGAAACAACAGTTTCTTCTGTAACCGTTTTACCCTCATCTCCTTCTGAAGTGACCTCTTTAGTAGGTTCAGCTCCAGTTTGTTTTTCTTCGTGCTCCTTAATTAATTTTTCTTCAATCTCAGCTTTTGACTTTTCTTCAAAATCAACAGCCTTTACTGTTATTTTATTTTCCATTAGATTATATTTTAATTACAAAGTTAATAATTTTTTATATTCTTTATCTAGGCTCAAACTCCTCTAAAGAAAAACCATCCAGACTATCTTCATTACTCTCAAAATTCATTGGAGGAAGATTGTTCTTTCTTTGGTTAATTAAGTCTGACTGCCTACTAGCCTGCAAATCTACTCTTCTGTCTTTAGCTTTTTCTTTTTCATCTTCTCTATTTTTTAGAGATTTAGCTTGTGCCTGGTTAAGAGTCATGTTGTATTGGAACTCTTGATCCATCAATTGACGTTTAAGATCAGCTTCTGCTTGCATTTGCTGAACAGCAAATTGCATCTCAGCTTGTCGTATCTGTATTTTTGATTGAGTTTCCATTTGAACAAGTTGAGCTTTAGATTCGGCAGCAGCTTGCTGAGATTGTATATTACTCTGCATTTGCATTCTGAACTCCATCTCTTTCTGTTTCTTCTGATCCTCAATTCTTTTCTTACGCTTAACTTTTAACAGCTCATTAGCAAGCTTGATATTATTAACCATTCGGATATCAATAGCATCTTCCAAATCAATGGTTTGTTGCTGAAGTGCGATTTGTATATTCGCTTCAAGGCGTTGTCTTTCTTCTTCATCAGGCTCTAGCTCTATAAAAATTCCAAAATCGTGCAAATACAAATCTTTTATGTCATTTAGTATTTCAACATTATACTTTCCAATCTGCATGGCAAATTCTTCAGCAAAATCTGCATATTCTAATATATCAGCAACTCTCAAAGATATACACTCTGCCATTCTCTTTGTTACATTAAGACCACCTCTAAGGATATGTCTAGTTGCTGTATTGCTATTTAATGCCGCTAACTTTTGTACACCTACTAAAGCATCAGGATCTGGAGTAGAGGCATCTCTAGCTTCATTTATACCTGTTACATTTCTTATCATATTAAGATTATAGTTGTATACGTTTATTAACGCACTCATCTTAGCCTGACCGTTGTTTGTGTTTAGTTCCTGTATAGGTATTCTAGCATTATTAAATTCACCATCTTGAGTGTAGCTCCTACCAATAATACTACCAGTTTGAAAGTATAACTTTAATGCATCCTCTGGATTGTATGCTGCTCCTGTTCCAAGATCAACTTCATTAATTCCATCAGCATCTATAAATACACCGTCAGGAACAACTCTAGCCATTACCTGCTGAAGTTTTAAGTGTGTCAGTTGTATCTGGTCAGCAAAGGGTATCATTCTTCGAACTAAAGACTCTATATTGCCTTTATACATTCTAGGTGAATATGCTATATAGTTTGGTAGAGCTTTTTGAGTAGCAGACTTAGGTCTCACCATGTTTTCCATCATTTGCCACTGAATCATTATGTTTGTTCCAGCAACAAGGATACCTTCATACCATGTATCCCTAACAGCCTCTATTCTTTCAAACATCATGCCTTCTTCCATAGGAGGATTGAAGTTTTCATCTTTTTGAATAACCCTTTCTCCTCCGTTTTCAAGTAGTTTCTTTTTCCAAACAAAACGCATATCCGTTTTATAGTTGAAATATAATAATGTAACTACCTCATTTAAAAACGCATCGTCTTGATATTGTCTTATTATAGGAAAATGATCGTACCATGCAGAACTTGAATTTTTGATTTCTTGAAGTTCCTCTTTAGTTAGATTTGGATTTATCTTTAAGAGCTCTGTATAATGAACCTGTTTTACTTCTCCAAAATAATAACAATCAGAAAAATCATTTTTCTCTGTATAACTATGAATCCAATTTGCTGGATCAACATATTCTATTTTTACACCATCATTAGATAAAAAAGTATGCCTAAGAACTCCAACGCCTAATGTTGTCATGTCATAGTCAAACAACCTTTTTGTTTCTATATAGTCATTCATCTTAAATATAGTATCTATAGCTACTTCCTCAGCTATCTCTATAGATGGTTTATATTTAAGTTGCATGTATAATGATAGTTCTTGCTCATCTTCAGGTAAATCGTCTGGATTTACATTGTATGCATCGATACCGTATTGTTCTTTTGTGAGCTCCAAAAAATCTTTAGCAATCATATCAGCTTCTATCATGTCTTGGAATAGACTTTTCTTTTCTGCGGACATTACATCTTGAGCTTCAGCTTTTACCTTAAACAAACGGTCATTCATACCGTTAACGACAATATCTACGAATTTAGGAATAATAGGTACAGGAGTCCAGTCAAGATTTAGCATTGACATATCGCCATTAATAGCTAATTCATTTTTATATTTTTGAACAGGCTGTTCACCTCTAGCATAAAGTCTTAGTCGGTGGTACTCTCCCCACTGGTCATAAAACCTACATGTATTGTTTTTCCTCTTGAACCATTCACCCTCTATGGCCTTTCCAACACTACGCCCATATTCCATTGTAAGCTTCTGCTCGTCAGGAACAAGGGCATTAGGAAACTGTCCTGGGTAAATTACTACTGACGGTTTACTTTGCATTATTTAATTATTTGGCTCCTATTACCACTATTGTCGTATCTTACAAATTTAATACTTATTTTTGATTCTTTAACTTCAGGGGTAAACATATATCTTTTTATAGCCATTAACGCAAGTCCAGAACTTATTGTAGCATCATGTTTTGTTCTATTACTTATATCAAACCTAGCCCAATCTTCAAGAGTTCTACTAAAATACATTGACCCTATAACATCAGGATCTCTATATGTGCCTTCAACATCAAACCCAACATGCTCTTCTATATATGTATTTATAACAGAAGCATGAGCTTGTCTGACATCTTCGGATGAATTTGGTATTCCTCCTATCTCTATTTCTGTTTTTGATAATCTATTTTTATGTTTGTCAGGTCTATTCATTGAATATCCTCTATATCCTCTATTTTTAAAATGATATAAAAGTCTAGCTTTGTTATTCTCTGCAAGTATTGGCATGCCATAAAACACACATGCCATTAGAACATCTTCAAAAAATATCTCTGCTGTCTGCGGTCTTGCTATATATTCAAGAAAGAACTCATTCGTTGGAGCTTCTTCCATATGAAACGAAGTAACGCCATGCAAAGCACCATTAGAGCCTCCACCACCAACGACACCAGAAATATCATAAGGGTCACATCCAAAAGCTCCCAACGCTTCATTTCCTGGATAAAACTTTCCATTTCTATTTATTTTTTTATTTCTTAGCCTTTTGTCAGGTATCCAAGATACAAGAAATCTTCCTTTTGGATCTGGTGTCCAAATAACCTCTGTATCTTTCTCTCCATTCTTCCAGTGAAAATAACCTCTTGTTAATACCTTTTCTTTTATTAGAGAGTCATTATAATCTATTTGCTGGTATATCTTAGTCAAATTAAACAAAGATCGCTTAGACTCATCTCTAAATGCATGAGACTCTGTTCTTGGATATTGTCTATAAAATTCGTTTAAAGCATCAGCATCAGATTTTAAGGCTTCTACCTCATTTTTCCACCAAGTTATAACACCTTGAGTTATCATTTCTCCATCAATACCCTTAACTGGTTTAGATGGATCCTCAAATACTGGATGGCCATACTCGTCTATATACCCTTCAACATTCCATTCCATAGGAATAAATAAAGAATATAAACCACTTTTAGTTTGTCCATTTGCAGATCTTTTTTCAGGCAGACTATCGTTATATAAATCTTTAAAGTTCTGCCCTCCTTTGGGTAATGCATTTGATGTTGAACCCATCATACATTTTCCAACAACCCTAGCACCTAACCGTAGACATGTCTTTGTTACTCTCCAGTTGTTTAATATATTTTCAGGCTTCTCCCACTTACCACTTTCATCGTGTACTAATAACAATAGCTTCTCTCCATCATAACTATTGTCAGCTGTGTTCTTCCAGTCAATAGTAGTGTCAAGTCCTTGTATATCATCAGTCTTTTCTTCATCCATATTCCTCCTAGTGATCTTACTAGCTGGAACCCTAAATGCCAACTCAGTCTTTGGGTTATCCATACCGTCCTGTATAGGCTTAAAAAAGAATGGATAATTCCTGACTATAGGCACAACCTTATCGGTAAACATCTTTTTAGCATCACTACCAGTCTTTGATAGTATACCTATCCTGGAGTCTCTAACAATAGTACCAGTGTTACATGCCTCAGATGAAGCCATGAATGAAAAACCAGAACGCCTGTTCTTTAGGTAACACATTCCAAACGCTCTTTTGTCAGCCTTACATGCCTCCCAATATATATAGAAAATTCTATTTGATTCTCTAAATTCAGGTAGTCCTATATCTATTTTGGTCCATTGCAAATAAACATAATGAGCACCTGTCATATATGTTGGTTTACCATTATTCATAAACCAATGTCCACCATCCCTTCTGTCAAACTCTCTTTCTATGAGATCAACATATTTTGACTTAAACTCATTATCTTTCCTGTTCCAATCAAATACTGTTTTAAGTTTTTTTAACTCTTGAGGATATTCTTCTGGCAACCATTTGTTTTGTTTGTCGTCTATATTGCTAGGCGTTAACGGTAGAGCTATTTTAACATTATTTATATTATATATTTCGCCAATAGTACCGTCTTTAGATATTACAACAATATCATATTTCTCATCATACCCATACTCCCATTTTTTGTTATTGTTTCTATATGTTAATGCCTGTATAGGTACATGATTTTCAACGATATTGTATAGACTATTTTCCACCTTTAGCTCTTCCTTCTGCAAAACCTTTATTTCCAATAGTCACCTCAACAGCTGGTTTCTGTTCATTCTCTTCTTGCTCAATCTTTTGAAGCATAGATAATGCATCTTCAAAAGCTAATCTCTTAGCTGAAGCAGCATTCTTTAATTTATCAGCTGTCACATCTGCCTCCATATGTGTTATTATAGGCTCTTTTAGCACTTTTATAAGTTCATCTATAGCAACTTTTGCAGCTTCAAGTATTTCTATTTTTTTAGACATATGTTCCTGTTATACATTCTATATAAAATCTCATTGTTTATATTGAACTCATATTCACTATCTGGAGTAAACGAAATAAGATCACCCTCAGATGTCTCTGGCAGATCTTTATTACTAAAGACCAGCTCCCCCCAAAGCTCTTCTAGTCCCGATGTCGAACTGAACATTTTATCTTCAGAGGGGATGGGTCTTACAAAACAATATGGAGAAGGAGCTTCCCATAATTTATTATCACTTGAATATAAATATATTTGTTCCTTCTCTACAATAAAAAAGTCATCCATTAAATGATGCCAACTGCTCTTTAATCTTCCCTTCATGTCATAGTAAAACTTAAATACATTATGATGAACAACAACACTATCGCCAGCCTTTATTGGACCATCATAATATATAGGTGTAGACACAACAGTAGCAAATCTGTTAGATATCTTATGATCTTCCTGAGAAGAGCTTATGATAAATTCCTTACCCTCGTAATTTCTTATGTTATCATATCTCCTCCCATCAGCAGCTTTTATTATAAAGCAGTATGGGGACTTCATTTAAAAATCTATTTTATATTCAAGAGATACAGGCATAGATATAGAGAAGTTCTTCCAGCAAACAATCTCGTCATCCTTCTTTATCCACACCTGATAACCATCAGAATTTACTTTTATGTCATGTATAACATACTGTTTATTTAAGACAGGCTGTCCAACAGTATAGTTCATACAGTTCATATAGTCTGGACCGACAGCTATCTTTCTAATTATATTCACCTGTTGCTAGATTAATATTGTTTGCCTTATACTTCTCTTGTATTTCAGACTGAAGTTTAGATAAGTCGTGTGCGGCAATTTCAAGATTTGTTAGTGTAGTGGTCTTTTGACTTTTTAATCGCTCGAATGTCATTTCTATATCAGCGATTTCGAATTTTAAGTCTCTATACCTTCTGTTTGACTCGACAAGTTTATCGAGATCTTTTTGATCTAATTTATTCATTTTATTTTATTTTTAATTACAAATATACAGTTTTTTAAGGTACGTCTGTTACTTCAAATTGAGTAGGCTCTCCTATTCTGCATTATCACTTGACCTCCTTACCCTTATTGAATTACCTGTATAATCTGTTCTTAATTTACGCAAAGAATAAGCTACTGCGGCATTTGGATAATCGTCTAAAAGTAAATTAACTCCTCCGCTTAGTTGTAATATAGATCTATAGTGATCACTCATTATCCAGCAACTATCCAGTATTCAACTCTTGATCCACCACACCACTCGGCATATATTATGTTTAATGCTGAAGTTGTGTACGTGCCAGATCCTATTAAAACCCATCCAGCTGGTACAGCTGGGGCAGAGCCGTCATTATGATATATCTTCTGTACTACACCTAGCAAAGCATCTGTTAAATCCTCAGTTAAGTCACCAGTTGCTGGAGAAGATGAAGTGTTAAATATTTTCTTGCTAGTAAAGTCAATAGCATTCCCAGTAACTGGAGTAACCCCAGCAGCCGAAAGAGTTTCTATTGTGTATACTTCTGAATATCTGTTAGATAGATTGGATTTTTTCTCTGTTGTGTCTACAAAAGAAGCTATTCCTACAAATTTTGTTCCTGAAGGTACTCCCATTTTTTTTAGTTTTTTAATTTATATATTACCAGGTAGCTATAGCTACTCTTTTCCAAGTGTCAGTGGCAATACATACATATAAATAGTCAGCATCATATGCCAACATGCCAGCAGTACCAGGATCAGATGCAGTAGTTGGGACAGTAGAAGATATGATAAAATCTTTTAATGACTCTATCGTAAAGTTTTTAGTTGCATTAGCAGCATCACTATCTGTACCTAACAATAAATCATTTAATGCTGGAAGTGCTGTAGAATATGAATTTATCTTTGCCATAATTTCTTTTTACAAATATAGTTATTTTCCTTGACCTCTATATGCTTTCTTATATAGCTTGCTTGTTTTTAGCTTGGACTGCTTTGTTTTTGAATGCACTCCAGGTCTTCTTACATGCTTCTTCTCTAGCTTTTTTACTTCTTTTACCTTGCTCATAATTCACTTAACATTTTAATTATTTTTGGCTGAGGTGAAATATCACTCTTGTCTTTTCTATAACTATTATGAGTATATACTCCAGGCTTTCCGCTCAAAGCATCTTTTGATAAATCCCACATGTTTTTCTCAATATAATCTAAAGGAATGTTATAAACTTTATTCCAATATACAAGTAACTGTCTCACTGATTCAATTTGTGCATCCGTATATGCGTGATAGTATTTTCTTCCTTTATATGGCTCATCTAATTCGCATACTTGGTCTAAAGGAACTTCTCTATTTACATAGTTATAGAACTTATCTCCACGCTTTTCTAATGAGCCCCAGTTACATATCTCAATACCAATAGAAGTCTTGTCTAAAGGTTTATATGGTAATTCAAAAGATCTAAACACATCAGACTTCAAACCCAAATGATACGCCCAGTACTTAGAGCTAAATGCTTGAACAATCTCTCCATCATAACTGTTTTTACTACTACCTTTTCCAGATATGCAGACACAAGTAGCAATCCTGCCTCTTTTGTCATTATTCCAGTGTCTTATAGTATTGACTCCAGACGAATTACCAGCAGTGTGATGAAGGACTATTTGAGTTTTTTCATGCTTTTCTCTAATGTACTCATAATAACCAAGAGGAACCTGATTAATTTTTTTTAGATCTAATAACATAGGATATAAGAATTAAAATTATTGTTGATGATATTAATAAAGACATTATCATCAACACTGTTTTCATTTTGTTATATTAGATGCTTCTTCTTTTGCTCTTGTAACAAAAGAACGTAGAGACTTTAATATATTTACCCCTGTAACATCTTTATAACTTTCATTTATAGATAATATCTCAACAAAAACACATCCTAGTGCAACAACCTTTGTCATAATTAATTCAATAGATATAAAATGTGCAACCAAATCAGCAGCTATGAACTTCTCTATCAAATAAACAAATGTTATAGCTAGTGAATAAAGTAATGACTTTGAAATTGTATGTGATAATCTTCTAGATCTAATTGCTTTCCATCCACCCTTCTTAACACTACGCCATATGCCAAATGCAGTGTCAATAAAAATAGACAACAAAGCTATGTATATCATTGGTTTTACTGGACTTAATACTGCCAAGAATGCACCAAGAGCTATCTTTGTTTTCATTTTGTTTTTTTACTTATGTATATAATAAGTAAAGTTAATAAAAAAATCAGAATTAAGTATTTATACTTATCGTACCAACGCTTCTTTTCATAGTACTTTATAGGGATCTTTCTTTCTATAATTTTCTCGTAAGGGCGCTCTATATATATAGTATCACACTTGCCATCAACATATATACTATCTAACCTCCTGACTATCTTTATTTTCAATCTATCTTTCTCTAGATATACAGTGTCATATATGCTGTCTACATGCAAAACAGTGTCAGTCCTTACTTCAGGTATCTCAACTATTATAGTATCTCTAATGGTGTCGTGAATAACCATTGTATCTGTAGTCAGTAATTCTGGATGTTTTTTTATCAGTCTGTTAAATCTAGACTGAGGACTACATGAAATAAATAGTGTTGTTAAAAATATATATGGTATTAATTTATAATACATATGCTTGGTCTCCAGTTTTATCTGCTTCCTCCATATTCACACTTGTGGCATTGTTTCCTCCACTTCCTTGGTCAGTCAATGTCCAAGCACTTCCACTCCAAGTTGCTTCCTCGCCCATCCTCCACCAAGAGATTGGAGAAAGTGAACTGATATCTTGTGGAATTCCATTGTTGAATATAGTTTGTGCTTCTGTTAATCCTAATGCAGTTCCGAATATTGCAACTTCATCTAGGTTACCAATTAACTTTTGCGTAGTTGATGAGGTAAGTCTTCCTAATCTTAAACTTCTATTACCGTTATATAATGTTCTACCTTTACCTAATGCTGTTGCTTCTAATTGTCCATCTAAATATATTTTCAAATCTGTTCCATCATTAACACACATTAAATGATGCCATTGATTATCATCTATTGCAGTTGGAAAACTAACACTTTGATTATCTGTTATTGCATTTGAGTTTGGAAATACTGAAAAACTACCTCCCGAAGTATTTCTTAAATTAGCAGTGTTTACTTTAATACTCCATTGACTACCTACTGCTGCATATTCTCCTTTTGATAAAGGTGTATAATAATTTGTTGAAAATACTCTTGGTGCTTTTATCCAAAAACTAATAGTGATTGCAGATGTTAAACTTTGTATTGATGTAGGACTACCAACTTCTACATACTCATCCACCCCATCAAAACTAAAACTATTCAAGCTGAATGAACTTGGACTGATTGGAAGTCTATCTCCCTCCTCCATATTCACAGAAGTTGCATCATTGCCTCCTGAGCCATTGTCAGTCAAAGTCCAGGTTGAGCCATTCCAAGTGTCTCCATCTCCCATCCTCCACCAACCTAATGGAGAAAGACTTGTCAAATCTGTTGGAACACCACCATTGTAGATGCTTGATGCATTGCTTGATTGGTCACTATTCCATATTGAAACCTCGTCAATATTTCCCTCTAATCTCCAATTTGCTCCTCCAGTTAAAGTTCCTATAGTTGTTTCTGTTGGAGCATAAGAATTGATTCCAGTGCTTGTTGCTGTTTTTTGAAATAAAGTTCCATCAACATATAACTTCAAACCATTCGCATTTGTAGTTCCATCAAATGTAGCAAGTAAATGATGCCATTGTCCATCGTTAGGAACAATACCAGTGCTTGTGATTGAACTTGAAGTTAAATTTGTATGGTAAACGTTAAAAACAAAATAATTGTATCCAGTACCTCTCCAAAACAAATTCCAATTTCTTTGTCCACCACCTGTGTTATCTTCACAAGCAATCACTTGGATGTTAGTTCCTCCTCCTCCTGTGTTAGTTGTAGGTATTTTCACCCAAGCAGAAACACTAATTGCAGAAGTTATTCCAAGACTTGTAGTTCCAACAGCAAAGCGCTCATCAACCCCATCAAAAGACATTGAGTATTCATTGACGAATGGAGTCCCTAATACATTTAATATGGTTCTGTAATTCTCGCTCATTATTCTATTGGTTCACTCCACTCGTTTGATGCCATCAAGACAAGACATTCTTGATGTGTTAAAGTTTGTACAGGAACGACTGAGCCGTCCGTAATGAATGTAGGAACAGCATCCGAATTCCACTTGATGACAAACTGAGTGCCATCCAATGAATATCTCACTGTATCTCTATTCTGTGGAACTTGACTGAAATCAACTTTGTCAATATCTGCTGTCAATATTATTCCGTAAACATCTGAAATTTGCATATCTATTTTTTTATATATTATTCAAAAGGTGGTGGTGTTGGTTTTGGCTCATAAGGAATCAAATCAAGGTCTTTAACCCAAAGAAAGTCAGGATTAACACACTGCTCCATTTCTTCTACTGATATAACCCAATTATCATTGGCATCTTGAATAGGATTAAAATAAGAATCAGGTGCATACCATTGACCTACTAATTCGTCTTTTTGTACCTCAGTAAGTAAACCTACATAGGTTGACTTTTGTTCTGCTGTTAAATCTGTTAGTTTCATACGTTTCTATTTAATGCGGTTTGAAATGCTTGAACTGCTGTGTAAAAGTTAGCTGCTTCGGTATCTGTTAAGCCGTCTCCTATTGAAGAAAATGCCAATTCTTTATTGTCATAATATGACCTAAGACCAGTACCAGTGTATTGTAAAGCAGATGATATATTTATTGTGAAACTATTTGTTGTTGCAATTGAATTGACATTAAAAGTATTAATAGTCGTATTTTTTATTATTTTCTGCTGAGTTGATGAATTTCTATTTCCTATATAAAAACCTCTTGAATCTAAATTACTGACTTGAGAAACTGAACCCGTATTATTTCTATGATTTGCGTTGCTTGAAGCAGTTTTGAGCCACATTGATAATTCAAAAGTTCCAGCTCCCCAGCAATTTCCAATAGCTAATCTACTCACAGCTGGAGCATCAGTTCTTGAATATACTGAAAGGTGCGTACTATTCAAAGCTAAATCAGTTCCTGTTTTTACAAATGTTTCTGCCCATCCGTTATTTCCGTTTGGCAAAGCACCTGTTGAACTATGTGTCCATCCACCACTAAAAACCAATCTAAATGCAGCATCTGTATCTTGTG
>Ga0208898_1000498_pt1 | contig 30652 bp, 40 predicted proteins | sample VirMetDEL_Mar_4_FD_184513 | JGI IMG/M metagenome (GOLD analysis project Ga0208898, IMG submission 184513) | Aqueous microbial communities from the Delaware River and Bay under freshwater to marine salinity gradient to study organic matter... | ecosystem: Environmental > Aquatic > Marine >...
AGTTCGGGTCGATACGAGGGCGCAGCCTACGCTGGCCATACTCAGGAATCTCAAACTCGTCTTCCCCAGAGTCCATTACCTCCATTTCAGGCGGACGCATAAGCGGTTCAACCACGCCGTAGCCAGCTAGATAAGGAGCAGCTTTTTGAGCAATACCACCGGGGAGACCTTGGCGTGAAAAAGCGCTAAACTTATCAAAAATACCCGGACCTTTGGTCGCGTCTTCCGCCGCTTTTTGAAACGCCTGCATAGCCACACTAGGTGTAGTAGAGGTGGCGGTAGACGCAGCGGTTTGGCCAAATTGCGCAGCCGGTACAATTTGAGCATTATAAAGGTTTTGCGCTCCTTCGACCCAGCTGCCGCTGCCGTCTAAAACACCTTGCGAAAGAGTAGAACCAACGCCTGAATCTCCTAGGGCGCTAGCAAACTCACTGGCGGGTACCTTATCGGCCAGTGTCAAAACCTTATCAGCCTGCGCTGCGTTCGCTGCTTGGAGTGCCTGTTCGCCCGCTTTACCTATCCCAAGGCCGCCAGCAAGAGATGCGCCGCCGAATGCGCCGAGACCCGCCATAAGCCCCTTGCCGAGATCGCCAGTAACCGCCGTAGCGCCAGCACCCACGATGCCCGCAGCAAGAGGCGCACCTACACCCGTAGCAGCAAGACCCAGACCGAGAACGGTCGGCAAGATGTTAGACAGGAAGCCCGCTTCAGGGAGGCCCGTTTCCGGGTTGATTGAGAGTGAACCGCCGCTCGCCATGGCCAGTGCCTGTAGGCCGCCAACCTCGCCGGGGGTCATATGGATGAGCATGGAGTCATCGCCCCTGCCCTGAGACCGGACTGCCTGCGCCATGGGTGCGTACATGTTCTGCATCGTAGTATTTCCCTAGTACTAAGCGCTTACTAACACAATTACGGTATGATGCCTACTGTGACATCTTCTAAACTTGAAACGAAACTAACGGCTAATACCGTAGAAGCAACCTCTGGATACGGCGCAGACGCAGCTTTTGCCGCTAGTGTTACTGTAGTATCTGGCGAAGCCCACTTTAATTCTATGTACTGCCCAGCCTGTAAGTCTATATTAAAGTTAAAACTGAACGTTCTTTCTGTACCGCTGCCGCTAATAGTATAGGGCCTAGCAGAATACCCGACATCCGTACCATTACGGTTAATCCATATATAGACATCTTTAGCGCTGGAGTTTGTACTTTCTATTGTAGCCGTAAACTGGAAGTTATAAATACCGGCTTTAGCAACAGTGATCTGAGAGTTATTTGCGCCTGCTATAGATATATCATGGTTAATATACGTAGTGCCAAACTCAACTGGCGTAGCTGTGTCGGCAGTAGCAAGTGTTTGCGTAGTAGTGTCGTAGAACAAACCACATGGATTTATAATATATTCGCCGTGCCCTTGGAAGTATTCTGCCGTTATTGGCGTTTGTGAGTCCATCTGCGAGAAGTATAGTTCCAACGACCGCACTAGCTGCCGAAACTGCTCTTGACTATAGTTAGCCATAGGTGCCGGTAGGTTAGCGGCACGGAAGAACTTCATAGCCATTAGCGTCGCCCGTCCGGCCTAGCATCAAGACGAGGTACGCCCAGTCGCCAGTCAACGCCTAGACCTTCAGACACTACCTTTAACGCCATCTGTCTTGCGCGAGCGCGGACAAATATCTGGTCCGTATACTGCCCCACAGCGGTGCGAATTACCCGGGCGTTATCTTCCTCTTCAGTATCTAGCGGGCTACCGGGGAAATTGCGGTGCCTTAGCTCTAGAGTAACTTCGGGCTGCTCAGCGGTTGATACACCAAAACTTATGTCAGGGACAATTCGCTTACTAAGCATGAACTGGTCACCGTCGCCCATGTCAAAGTCGTTTGAGCGGATATAAGAGACCATAGCGGAGCCGTCGTCATCCATACCATACTCGTGGTTATATAGGTTTCCGGTTGTCGTGCCGCCTACGGTATTCATTGCTTGTGGGTACGGGCGCAGCGGGCTGTCGAGCCATGCAGTGCGCGGTAGGGTGCCGTAGTACCATATCTGTTGCACGTAGTTATAAACCACGTAGGCATTATTGTAGTCGGAATCTTCAGTCGGATAGAACCACCAAATCTCGTCCCATTCCTCGTTGTTACCGCAGACCACTTGGTCAGCCTGCGTGAAGTTAAAGTTGTCAAACACGTGGCTTGTTAGCGTGCAGGGTAGGGTCTCGATACGCCCTGTGTAGGCATAGAACTTGTCCTTACCCATCCAGAAAGTAATGTTAGACGCGGTGGTCATGCTCCTTGGCGAGATGACCGAAATATTATCGCCGTATTCCTGAATACCAAATACGTCCAACGTGCCCAAAAACTGCATCGTGTAGAGATGCGTATCAGTCCAGATCAAGATTTCCTGCCGAGTTGGCAGTGCCCGAACTATTCGCGATCCACGGGAAAGGCGCAAGTCACCCGCAGTATTGGTAGAGGACGGAGTCCAGTCGCCGGGGGTATCTTGGTCAGCCCAACGAATAAGCAGCGGATCAAAGTCGGCAGCGCTAGTAGAGCCAAAAGGTACCGCGCCAAAAGCAATCAGGTGCTTATCCTGCTGCGATACCAAAATCTGCATAATCTCTACGGGGACAGAACTAGCAGTATATCCCTCATTAGTAGCGTAATCGACTAGCCGGATGGCGCGTGTGGCAAGAGAAGGCGCAGGGTCAGCATTTGCGCCGCGCTCCCAGATATACCCTTCTCCGTTACGCACGTTCATCACAAGGTCGTTATCGAAGTTATCAAACCACCAATCTTGCTGGTACTCGACTATACCACCGGTAGTGGTACCCAGACCCCATTCGTCGCGGCCCCAAGAACCTGCGCCCCAGCCCAGACCAAGTGTGTTTATCTCGTTGCCCGGAAGCAAACCAAAATCTATGTCGATAGCGGTGCCGCCCCCACCAGCTACAGTGGAAGTAGCAGTGGCGCTAGTTTGGATAAAAAACGCGGTCGCGCTCTCAACCGATGTAATTGTGTGCTTAGCGTTTATTACGCTATCCGCGATACCACCTACGGTGCCCGTCACCCCAGAAATAGTTATAGAGTTGCCGACACCGGCATTGTGCGAGGCACCTAAGTCGATTCGGATCGTGCCTGACCCTATAAAAGTTGTAATGCAGTTATCGGTATCTGGCGAAGACAGGGTGGGGGTGGTGGTACGCAGCGGGGTAATGTCGTTGAAATACCCGCCATCTTCGATGTACGCTTGCGCGTTGGTGCCAACTGCAAGGTAGTTATTACTAAACGTAGTAATCCAGTTAAACATCTGCCGGGCGTAGCCTACGACAGTATTAGGAGTGTACTTCTCCCAGCCGCCAATCTTCTGTGGCAGCCCGTTTTTAAACCGTATCTTTTCCGACTCCCACCAGCCGCCTTCGCCAGAATAATTAGTCTGGTCGCGATTAATGCCGGGTCTGGCTTGGAGTTTAATAAAAGGCATTACGCAGTGCTCACATTCAATGAAATGGTCGCGGACGTTAGGTTAGTAGTCGTACCTACCTCGCGTATGGTTACCGTTAGGGTAGTAAACTTTGTACCTGCCCCGGTCTCGGCGATACCCCACATGCGGTCACTCGTAAGGGCGAGCCAAGACCCAGTCGTTCCGGTCTCAAGCGCCGAGCCGCTGACGGTGGCAAAGCACTCATAATTGCTGGCTTCGCTGTTGGGGTCTACCCAGTCCTCGATATACGTAGTCGGGGTTCCGGCAGTGGTTCCGGTGTATTTGTACACTTTGCCGTCGCTATCCAGTTGGTAGCGGGCGTAGGCATCTTGCGGAGAAACGGCGTTAAAGAAGATGCTCTGGTTAGTGATAGCCACAACCACGCGATTGTATATTTCTTCCCATACACCTGAGACTTTAACAAATGCAGCTTGCACGTCTTTCCACACGCCGCCGACGTTGACCTGCGGGTCGTCAATAGTTTCCCAAGTACCGGATACTTTAGAGTAAATCGTCATGCTGTATACTGGAACCAAACATCGCCGTCAGAACCGCCCGACGGAGCACTAGTTGAGATCGTCACATCGCGGGTAGCCATGGAGCCGATACCTAGGTTAGTCCTAGCGTCAGAGGCTGTAGAAGCGCCCGTGCCCCCATCGGCGACCGCGAGATCGGTGATGCCTGTTACAGAACCGCCAGTAATAGACACGCTAGCTGCTGACTGAGTAGCAATAGTGCCAAGACCAAGATTAGTCCTAGCGTCAGCGGCTGTAGAAGCGCCTGTACCCCCATCAGCAATCGCGAGATCAGTAATCCCTGTAATTGAGCCGCCCGTAATAGATACGCTGGCCGCTGACTGAGTAGCAATAGTGCCAAGGCCAAGATTGGTCCGAGCAGTAGTCGCATCGCTTGCGCCCGTGCCGCCATTGGTAACAGCCAGATCAGTACCTGACCAATTGGAGTTGTTTATGGTATTTGCAGTGGCGAGAGTGCCTAGGCCAAGGTTGGTCCGCGCACCTGCTGCGTCACTTGCTCCGGTGCCGCCGTTAGCAATGGTTAGGTCAGTCCCACTCCAGTCTGCGTTGCTAATAGCAAGTGTACCGCCTAGTGTTACAGTCCCCGAGCCGGTTATGGGTCCACCAGTCAGCGTCAGCCCGTTTACTGAGCCTGATGTCCCTACGCTGGTAACTGTACCACCCCCGGCAGTTGGGGCCGCAATGGTAATCGATCCGTTGCCGTTGGTGATAGTGATACCTGCACCCGCAGTAAGCGTCGCTTTAGTTAGCGTATTGCCAGTGGTATTGCCGATAAGCAGCTGGCCATCGGTGAAGGAGGATTGCCCTGTACCGCCGTTAGCAACCGAGAGGTCCGTACCCGACCAGTTGTCGTTATTAATAGTGTTGAGGGTCGCCAACGTGCCGAGACCTAGAGCAGAGCGTGCGCCCGAAGCGGTCGTAGAACCAGTACCGCCGTTAGCAATTGCTAGCGTACCTGTAATTCCGGTAGTTAGGGATACGTTAGTAATGGTATTGTTCGACCCACTAATAGTTTTGTTAGTGAGTGTTTGCGTACCCGTAAGAGTTACAATCGACGCGCTGTCGGTAAGGTCCGTAGAAGCAACTGAACCGAGGTCAACAGTAGGGTTACCCGATACGCCATTGCCATTGGAGATGCTGATCTTAGCGCTACCTGCGGTTAGCGTGCGCCCTGCAAATGTATCCGTTGCAGTCTGAGTTAGCAGCCCGTTGGTATTGTACGCGGCGAGTGCCGTCAGGGTTGCGTCGTAAGCTTGGACATCTGAACCAATAGCCACCCCAAGATTAGTACGTGCGGCTGAAGCTGTCCCCGCACCCGTGCCGCCATCTGCAATAGCGAGGTCGGTAATCCCGGTGATTGAGCCGCCAGTAATAGATACCGAAGTAGAGTTTTGTGTGGCGATAGAACCGAGACCCAGATTGGTCCGTGCACCAGAGGCAGTTGTGTCGCCAGTGCCGCCAGAGGCTACAGGAAGGGCGGTGCCAAGAGTGAGCGAAGTGAGGTGAGTTACTACATCTACGACGTTGGTGGCGTTATTAAACACCCACATGGTTTTACCGGCAGGCACCGCAATGCCCGTGCCCGTCGAGTTCTTTACCGTAACCGCGTCTGCGCACCCGTTGCTGACTATGTACACTTTCTCGATTGCGGGCACGATTAGGTTACGTGCGCCGCCCGTAGTGCCGGTCAAGTTAAGACGCATGTGGCGAGCAGCCTGCGTAGTGTTAGCGTCCGTAAGCGTAAGAGTAACGTCTCCGCTAGAGAACGAAACGTCCGACGAACCGACAATAGCTTCTTCCAGCGTGGTGCCGAGGTTGGTGTTGGTTACACTACCCCAAGCGCCGGAGTTCTCACCGGTCCCCATCAACTGGATTTTAAGATTAGTGCTGTAGGTGCTCGCCATATCTGTTTCCTATGTAGGTATTTCTTCCCAAACGACCGTATTCCCATCGTTTACAGCCTGCCAGTTCGGGGTTTGGTTGTCGTTTATCTCGCCCCAAACAAGCGGCCTAGTAATTAGCCCGACCCCTTGTACACCAGTTATAGTAACTTGTGAATTACCCGCAGTACTTACCGTACCTATTGCCCCGGTCGCCGATACCGACGTTACAAGTATAAATACTGGTATAGAAGCAGTGACATCGCCGACTTCGCCGGTACCAGATACGCCGGTTAGCGTTGCGCTGCCGCCTATGGAGAAAGAAGGAGACCCAACTACTGTAGTGGCTTCTACACCCGATACCGTTACAGACGCGTCTGCCGCCTGTGTCGTTGTACCAAGCTCCCCAGTGCCCGTAACTCCCGTAAGCGTAAATTCAACGAAGATACCGGAATCTACTGTGCCTACCTCGCCCGATGCGCTAACACCGGTAAGCGTGACATTGGCGTCTCCGGTAATATCTACCGGCGGGATTGCGCCATCTACTATAGCGGTCGCTTCGACCCCGCTAAGCGTTACATCTACATCGATATTAACAGCGGTAGTGCCGACGGCACCCGAAGCGCTGACCCCAGTAAGGGTTACACTGCCGTCTACCGAGAAGGTAACACTACCAACTCCGCCAGTTGCTTCTAGCCCGGTAGGTGAGGCGGTCGCTTCTGCGGCAGCGGTGACATTTCCTGTCTCCCCACTTGCCTGCACGCCCGTAACAGTAACCGGCGTTAAAAGCTCTATAGTTAGCGTACCAAGCTCGCCGCTTGCAGAAACCCCCGTGAGTGAGGCAGATGCTTCAGCGGTTACACTGACTGTGCCTACTGCGCCGGTAGCTTCTACCCCCGTAGGGAATACACGTTTTGCAGTGTCTACGGTAACCGAAGAAAGTCCTGCACTGGCGGATACACCGGTGACCAAAACCTCCGCACTCTGCGAACCAAGCGCTGAGAACGGGGCAGTAGAAAACGGTGAAATACCGAACAAGGAAGTTCTCCTAAGTTATACCGTTATATTATTTGAACGGCGGCCCCCCTACCCATACCACAATACTCTTGCGTAAGCCATGCGTTACTGGCGTGACTCTATGTAGTCTATAAGACGGGAAGGCGATTACCGTGCCCCTAGTAGCGTCGGGTTCAGTGTCGTCTTTAGTTGTCTTTACCTGTAACTTACCACCTTTATACTTTTTTGGGTCGGTTAGTGGCAGCACCATACTTAGCTTTCTGGGCGTGTTAGTGTCGTCGCCCGCGTCAACGTGCCACTCGTAAAAACTTTTGTGGTCACTCTCGTAAACCGTAAACTGCATGTCCTCTACAAACCCGGTAAGATCGAACCGGTAGAACTGCGCGTTTAACTGCCTAGCTATATATGCCATACGGTCGTAGAACCATTCGGTCTCAGCATCTAGAGTTATCCAGCCGACTTTGGATTCCCGGACGCCTTCCGTATTCTCGTTGAAGGCTAGCGTGGCAGTAGTCGTAGCTAGCTTGTCGCAATAAGCCTCGATCCTATCCAACTCTTCCTCGGTGAATCCCCCTTCCCAAGTAACAAAGCTTTGATTTTCACCGTTTTGTGGGGGCATATCTAAGAAATTATATATAGCCATATCACTTACGCCTGTGGAGGTTGTCGCGGTAAATGCTCTCATGCACCAAGCTGCGGCGCGCTCTAAGCTGTTCGGTGTTAGCTACCTCTATGTCCGTCATTTTACGGCTGCGGGACTTTGGCAGTAGTTCATCTTTCTTGATAGGTATAACCTGCACAAGCGGGGTTCCCGCAGGGAGTATCTCAGACGTGTTTTCTTGGTGCCAGACGAACGGGAAATTTATGTATTCCTGCTCGTAATATGGGTGGTCAACAAAACCAGAAAAACAAGTAAACCGTGGTTCAACGCGGTTAAGTGGGGGTATAAATAGGAGACTATACTCGGGTGGGGTCTTAATCATCCAGTAATTAAGAAACTTCATGGGGGGTTTAGGAAGTAACGGGTTAGGTGATTTCTCTGTGGTTATTTGTTCAAACGTATGCGTTTCAACCATATTTTTATGGAACTTCCACTCGAAGTTCACACCAGACGCATCTTCATTTGTTTGAAAGTGCACGTCAGCCGCAAGTGGTATGATGTAGCCCACGCACAAAGCATCTAAAAATGGCATGCACCGTTTGATCGTAGAGGTGTTAAACCCTTGATTGCCCAGCTTGGGAGGCAGCGCCTTGAACCAATCCGGGATATCTTTTTTGGCAGCAAAAGGGGCTGGTATGATCCCCCAGTCTTCCTCCGCGCAAAGGAATTCAATTTCCTTCGCCTTAAATACGCTCTTAAACATGGTAGCTCCTAATTTTGGCCGTTGCCTTCCTTATAGACAATGTTGCCTTTTTCGACTTCTACCATACATCTGTCAACTTCTTGCTTGCCTCTTAAGATGTGATCGTCATGCAAATTTAATTGCTCGTTGTTGTTGATCCAATCTCTTTGGTATTGCGGCAGTTGGTCAAAGCAAGCCATCACCACTGCTAGTCGGTTGTGGTCTATCCCCACGACACAACTACTTGTCCGTCACTACTACCGGTACCCACTGTTACGCTAATCGTTTGGTACGGCCAAACTTTTGCTGCGTTTGTGCTATTCGTAGCTGCAACAGAGCCAGCGTTTCCAGCATTGCCGGAGTTGAACGAACCCGCATTGCCCGGAGTAGCGCCTGTACCGTTGTTACCCGCAGAGCCAGCATTGCCCGCCGCGCCAGCATTTCCGGGAGCGCCAGCATTACCGTTTGTTGCACCGGTGCCCGCAGAGCCTGTATTACCGGCATTGCCATTTGCGCCATTCTGACCCGGCCACGTATTCGGGGCTGCCCCGCCGCTCGTTGCACCTGTACCGGCAGCGCCTGTATTACCTGCATTTCCGTTCGCGCCATTCTGGCCCGGCCATGTGTTTGGAGCCGCGCCACCCGAAGTAGCCCCGGTACCTGCACTGCCAGTATTACCTGCATTACCGCTAGCACCATTCTGACCCGGCCATGTATTTGGTGCCGCACCACCTGCGGTAGCGCCTGTACCAGCAGCGCCGGTGTTACCCGCGTTGCCATTAGCTCCATTTTGACCCGGCCATGTATTTGGTGCGGCACCACCTGCGGTAGCGCCGTTACCTGCGGCACCTGTGGTACCTGCGTTGCCGTTCGCGCCAGCATTTCCGGGGCTTCCCGCACCGCCCGAGTTTGCACCCGTCCCAGCATTACCGTTGGAGCCAGAGTTGCCGTTAGCACCGTTCTGACCGGGCCAAGTGTTTGGAGCAGCGCCACCTGCATTGGCTCCTGTGCCTGCGTTACCGCTAGCTCCAGTGTTGCCATTTGCGCCCGCACCGCCCGCATTTCCGGGGTTGCCAGCTACACCTGCACCGCCGCCGCCACCGCCGCTACCTCCGGGTATATCCAGTTTGGTGTCACCCGACCCTCCGTTTCCGCCAGCGCCGCCGCCCGGACTACCGCCCGCCCCTCCGTTACCTGCAACGGTGCCTAAAGCAGAGTTACCTGCACTACCGCCGGGGTTACCGCCAGCACCGCCCGGAATGCCCCCGCTCGTGCCTCCGCCTCCGCCGTTGCCGCCCGCTCCGCCGTTACCCGCATTGCCTGCTGCCCCATTGTTTCCGGGGTTGCCACTTCCGCCAGCGTTGCCGGGATTACCAGCATTACCGCGTGCCCCGCCGGGGCCTCCTACGCCATTGTTACCTGCGTTACCGGGGTTACCGGCATTGCCGGGGTTACCAGCATTACCACGGGCACCGCCAGCGCCGCCGTTACCATTATTTCCGGGGTTACCCGCATTACCTTTAGCGCCAGCATTGCCTGCTACACCGGCTGCACCGCCGGGACCGCCCGCACCATTATTTCCGGGGTTACCAGCATTACCTGCCGAGCCTGCATTACCTGCATTACCACGTGCGCCTCCGGGGCCGCCCACTCCGTTATTGCCCGGGTTACCGTCATTGCCCTTAGTACCTGCATTGCCCGCTGAGCCTGCACTGCCCCCCGGGCCACCCACCCCGTTATTCCCCGGATTGCCTGAGTTACCTTTAACGCCAGCATTGCCTGCTACACCGGCTGCACCGCCGGGGCCACCTACCCCGTTATTCCCCGGATTGCCTGAGTTACCTGCGGTGCCATCATTACCTGCGGACCCGCCATTACCTGCTGCGCCGCCCACTCCGTTGTTTCCGGGGTTACCGGCAGTGCCATCGTTGCCGGGGTTACCTGCTGCGCCTGCTACACCATTTGATCCCGTGCCGCCGTTCCCTGCTGTGCCGCCTGCTCCGCCGGGGCAGGTTATATAGGAACCGAAAGAACTTGCATTACCTGCATTGCCATTATTGCCGGGGTTGCCGTTCGCTGCACCAGTACCGTTATTACCCGCTACTCCGGGGTTGCCTGAACCGCCCGGATTACCGGCGGTGGCTCCAGTGCCGTTTGCTCCAGCATTGCCGGGGTTACCATTCGCTCCAGACTTACCGGGCCAAGTACTTGGAGCAGCGCCGCCGTTTGTCGCACCCGTACCTGCTGCGCCCGTGTTTCCGGCATTACCGTTTGCACCGTTTTGACCGGGCCAAGTGTTTGGGGCAGCGCCCCCGCTTGTAGCTCCCGTCCCTGCTGCCCCTGTATTTCCGGCATTGCCGTTCGCGCCGTTTTGGCCGGGCCAAGTGTTCGGTGCGGCACCCCCACTTCCGGCTCCGGTACCAGCGGCACCTGTAGTGCCCGCATTCCCATTGGCCCCTGCATTGCCGGGACTTCCGGCTGCACCTGAATTAGCACCCGTACCGGCGGCACCTGTATTACCTGCGTTTCCGTTGGCCCCGTTTTGTCCGGGCCAAGTGTTCGGCGCGGCCCCACCAGCGTTTGCACCACTCCCCGCATTACCCGTGTTTCCGGGGTTACCGTTAGCGCCCGCGCCTCCGGGGTTGCCCGCATTGCCGTTTGTCGCACCGTTACCGTTTGCGCCTGTAGAACCTGCGTTTCCGTTTGCGCCCGCATTGCCGGGGTTGCCTGCGGCACCTGAGTTAGCACCTGTACCTGCGCTACCGTTATTACCTGCCGCGCCCGCATTACCGGCGTTACCCGCAGTTCCGGGAATACTGAAATTGGTAGAGCCAGCGCCCCCCGATCCCGCATTGCCTGAATAGCTTGTGCCTGCGCTGCCGGGGTTGCCTACAAAAGTACCCGCACCGCCTCCGCCGCCTCCGCCGCCGCCTCCACGACCACCAGCATTACCAGCATTGCCGGGGTTGCCCGCACTGCCGCCTGCGCCTCCAGTTCCCCCATTCCCGTTATTTCCGGGGTTACCATTGTTGCCTTTAGACCCAGCGTTACCTGCACTTCCGCCTGTACCGGCATTGCCTCTAGCCCCATTGTTTCCGGGGTTACCCGCATTGCCTGTGCCGCCAGCGTTACCGGCGTTGCCTCGGACTCCGCCCGGACCTCCTACCCCATTATTACCGGGGTTGCCGTTGTTGCCTTTAGTGCCTGCGTTACCAGCATTGCCTCGCGCCCCGCCAGCACCACCTGCGCCGTTATTACCGGGGTTACCCGCATTTCCTTTTGCACCGGGGTTCCCTGCGGCCCCCGCATTGCCTCCGGGACCACCTACGCCATTATTGCCCGCATTACCGGCATTACCCTTGGTGCCCGCATTACCTGCAACGCCCGCCGCACCGCCCGGACCACCAACGCCATTATTGCCGGGGTTACCTGCGTTACCCTTAGCGCCTGCATTACCGGCAACGCCAGCGGCTCCACCGGGACCCCCAACACCGTTAGTACCTGCATTACCGGGGTTACCTGCGCCACCGGTATTCCCTGCGGCACCTCCATTACCGGCTGCCCCCGCAACACCGTTATTACCCGGATTACCTGCGTTACCCGCAGTGCCGGGGTTGCCAGCATTACCGGGGTTACCTGCGCCACCTTTACCGGATACATTAACGCTATATATGCCAGTCGGTACTATGAATGTCCCGGGCGCATTAAAGGTTATTGTCCCCGCCGCAGAACCGTCCACATTGAGGTGGCTAAGAGGCACTACCTACCTCCCCAGCTTGTATAGGGTGGCGATATTAGACTGTTTGATAGCGTCTAGCCCGTAGATGATAACTTTGGGCTGAAACTCTGTGTCGATGTCGTCGTGCACTTCGGTATACACCACAAACGGAAACTCATCGAGGCTGTCCGGCATGCCGACCATAGCCCAGTCGCGGAGCGGAGATAGCGCCGCCTCATGCTGCTCTGGGTCAGCATAGTTCATATGCATGTATGGGATGCCTAGGGAGTCCATGTGGTCCCGAGCCTCTACGCTAGGGCCAGTTTCATCTGGTGCCCAAGTCATTCCGGTATATAGGTAAATGGAGTCTATCTTTTGTATGGCCATATCGATGTCCTTACAGGTTAGCCAGCGATAGAGCACCGTAGTAGGTTGTACCGCCGTCCGTAGTTATAAAGTTCAATATATCCACTTTGTTGGGGGTAGTAGTCAAGGTTGGCGTAGAAGCATTAGGGAACTTAACTGAAGCAGGCCACGAAATAGTCCGAGAGCCTGTTCCGTCTTGTTTTACTATGACCGTAAAGCTGTACGCCTCGCCCGAAGAAGGTGGGTTTGAAATTGTCAGCGATGTAATGCTGCTGTTCATGGTCAGCTCAAAAATGTTTGCAGTGGCTAGGTCAAGCGTGTGCGAAGTAGAGCTAATGGTCGAGGCAGTTACATCCTCGCGGTAGCGTTCAATCTTTGAGTTAGAGAACGTATTGATGCCCGAGATTGTACCCCCGGTAATGGCTACGTTATTAGCCGCTTGCGTGGCTATTGTCCCGAGACCTAAGTTAGTACGTGCGCCAGAGGCAGTGGTCGAACCAGTACCGCCGTTAGCAAGAGCAACCGGAGTCGTAAGGCTGAACTGAGTACCAGTTAAAGTTAGCCCTGTACCTACAGAATAAATTTGCGCGGAAGAAATCTGCACAAACGTGATATCCGTGGTACCAAAGACAATGGTCCCCTCAGTATTGCAGACATATGTCTCGCCTGCACCCGTGTCGCCCGAAGTAACAAAGAAAGCGTCACCTTGGCCTAGCGCGTCGGGATCGCTTGGGGCATAACTGTCTGCGTCAGTAGCACGCGTAAGCACCCACTGTGTAGAAGCCGACCCGGTATTCGTTACTGTATATACGCCGTTATGTGCAGCGGTGGATTCTTGGTATACTAGAATACGGTCATTGACTGCCGGGGTTTGCCCATCTACCGAAAGCGTACCGTTCGCCGTAGCTGTTAGCGTAGCGCCTACCCCGGATGAGCCGTTGTTATAGGAGTTGCTAGGCAGCGCTACCGGAGTTTCATACTTTACAGGTGAATGGTAGTGGAGAGACGCTGCTGCAACAGTATCAACGTAGGTCTTGTTTACTAAGTCCGTCCCCGAAGTAGGGGCAGTGCTAATTGTACCAGAAGTGACAGCAAGTGTAGATATGTTTACGGTATCAGAAGCGTCAGCGTTTACAGTTTTGTCCGCCGGATAGACGACAAATACCTGCTTCTCACCCGCAGTAAAGTTTACGGCAGAGCCGCCGTTGCTAGAGTCGAGAATGGTATCTCTAGATAGCGTAGTACCGGATGCGGTATACGTACCAATCCCAACTTCCCACTCGTTATTATTAGGCCCAGCAATCGTATAGTAAGTAGTGTTTGCATTACCTACAGCCGCGAACGACTGGAAACCGGTCACCGCCCCATCTAGGGTAAAAGTGCCGGTTCCCGTGGTCGCCGAGGTCTCACGTACACGATCTGCAAGGACTAGAGCCATTAAGCAATCCTAATAATAGCTGAGGTGCTGTCGTAAGTTGGGAAGATAATCGTAAAGTCACCGTCAGTAGCAGTCTTGTCTGCACCGAAGTCAAGCACTGCAACCGCAGCGTTTGTGTTGGCAGAACCAGCCGGGGTGTTATTGTAAATAAGCGCGCCCCGCGCTGTCAAAGATACCGAGCTAAAAGTAACGTCCGAGAAATCAGTATACCCGACACCCGCAGATGCAGATGTGTTGGTGCTGGTAACCCCTGTGCGAGTCAGCGTTTCGCCGCCCGCTGTGTAGTTAGTGCCCGAAGACGAAACTTCATTAGACGTAATGTACGCCAGCGTGTTAGCATCGATGCTAGCTGAAGACGTATAAAGCGCCAGTTTAAAAGTGTCGCCGCCCGAAGCGCGGAAATCGTGTGCACCTTGCAGAAGTTCTGCTTTGAAACTGGTGCACATAGCTTGCGTAATTGCCATTGCAGTCTCCTATGAGTCCAAGAGGGAGGCCAACTCTGGGTGACCCGCCGATTTAAATTTATTAGCCAGAGTTACTTTGTTAGACCGTACGGCTTCGTGCATATAATACACTAAAACCTGACGAATATCATCTTTAAACGACTCCGCTTGGTCTCTTATAGCTGGGTGAGTGTTAGAACCTACGTGGATAATCTTGTCCAACGCTCGCTCGGCTATCTCTTCCGGCGTAAAGCCACGGCCACTCGAAGTGGCTACTGTGACCGATCCGCCTAATACTGTTCCTACTTGGTCTATCATTTATTACCCCACCGGATATCTAACTTGAGGGGTACGATACATATCTTGACGGTTCTTGCCATCCCCCAGCTGCTTGAGCATACCAAGCGCTTCATCATACCGCTGCTTATACACCGTGATTACATCCGGCTCGCTCTTCATATAAGTAGCAGCCTCTAACAGCGAACCATAAAGCAGCACGCTATCGAAGTTATCTCCGAGCCACGTGGTATTGGCATCCACAATCGATGCCGGGTAGTAGAAGTAGTGGAGTTCGACATCATAGTCGTCGTCCGGCGTCGGGCCGAGGATAAAAGAATCTTTATCAAAATACGCGTAGTGCGTCGGCTTGCCCGTAGCAGATGGGTTCGGGAACGCTTCCCGGATAAAGTTCACGTCTTTATCTAGCAAATACTCATAGCGTCCGTCGCTATCGATGACTGCAATAGAGAAGGTAGCAAGCCAATCTGCGGGGGCGGATAAGTACTTATTTCCGGAAGTACACGAACCAGTCACGTTTTTACGCAGGTCAAGTAGCTGCACAGAGTTAAACACGCGCTCTTCCGCCTGACGGATAAACGTGTCCAGCTGCTCTGTTGACGTAAGGCCACCAGAACCTGCGGTATCCGGAAAGTCGTTTTCCGCATACGCCTTAATGGTAGAGACTAGTTCGGTATAGTTCATCCGTTAGCCCATTTTCTTGCTAGCGCCACAACCCTTTGTCGCCGCACCGCAACCGCGAATACGTACTGTTTGAGTATTAGGCACTTTATTTGGGTACCCGTCTACTTTTGGAACGGGTGTCATTTTCATGGTCGAGTGGTTTTTAACGCGCATATCCTTACTCCGTAGTTACGGTTACTGTTCCTAGTGCACCCTGTGCTTCTAACACATCTTCGAGTCCGGACAAACCCAAAGGGTTATTTAGCCCTACAGGACTCCAGCCCCACTGAATGTCCCGGCTCTGTTGGTAGCTGTTGTCGGGACGTGGGTTGCGTAGTGCTTGGGGGTCTTCAATACGATACATACCCAGTTGAAGTTGGGGCTGATCTTCTTCCCAGCAAGTTGGGCATACGAGGAGGTTGACCTCTTTGGTCTTAATGACAATGCTTTTCAGCTCTTTGAGTTTGTACCGAAACCCGCATCTATCGCATTCTGCGATAGCCTTTTTGCCGAGTGCGTAGTTACTAGACATAACACCCCCTAGAGATACATCTGCCGAGGCGCTATTCTCAGTGTAGCCTTTTCGCGGTCTTCATCGGCGGCCTGCTGGAACAACTCTTCGTATTCCATCTTAAGCATTGCGGTACGTTCTAGCGCGCCGGGTACCTTACGGGACAGGTGGTATGCAAGCCCTGCAACCATGCAGGGGAGAAAGCGAAACGGGATATCCTGAGTGTTAACGCCATCGCCTGCGTCTTGGATGCGGCGCAGTCTCCAATAAACAAACGTATAAGTGTTAGCGCCATCGGGGGTAGGCCACACATTGATCTGCGGGTTAGCTACGCCGCCCGACTCGGTTGCGCCCGACTGCCGGTTAATCCAGACTTGGATGGGACGACCCTGAGCGTTTTTGTTCGGGATCGTCGAGTAGGTATCCACGCTGATACGGTTGATATTGATGTCAGACTGGTTTGTGCCTGTGCCGGTGCGGATTACGTGGTCGAGAAGGTCAATAGTATCTACCGGAAGGTCGTAAGCAATCTGCCCCTGTACCAGCGGTATGCTGCCTTGCTCGATGGTCCATAGGTTAATCCCACGGTTAGCCCACTCGATGGTGAGTAGGTTTAGGCTACGGCGAGCCGTACGTAGGTCATATCCCGTACGCAGCTCAGCGCCGCAGCGCTCGAAAGCCTCTTCGACTAACGAGTTGAGGTCGAGGTTAAATGCAGAAGTGCCGGTAGTGGTCATTTCTTCTTCCTTCGAGCCGCTTCTACTCTTCTAGGCTTACCCGCCGGTTGGCCTAGACGTTTCTTTTGTGCGATACGCTTGCGCTTCTCCGACGTAGTCATCTCAGATGACGTTTTAGGTGTTTTGCTGGACACCCGTTTTGTCGGTCTGCAATACGGCGTACCGCGTTTTTCACCTTTCTTACGTCCGCAAGCTTTGCCTGTACGTACGTCTTTCCAGTCTTCCTTAAACCAGCGCTTGAGAGCGGCACCTTTTGCTGTCTTACGAACGGCCACTCTTAGTACCCCAGTTCTTAGCGCCTTTCTTACGGCACTTAGCGATAGCGCCCGAGGCATAGGCGGATGGGAAGACCTTATACCGAGACTTGACCTTATTGTAGCAGGCATCCTTAACGGAGCCGCCCTTGGCCATGCCCTTCCTAATCTTACCCATGCCACGGCACTTCATCATATTACTTCTTCCTAAGCTTCGCCAGCGTCTGGGCAAAGCGCGCACGCTGGCCCATCTTGCCGGGAGCCTTAGCGGCCTTGGCCAACTTCTTAGCCGGAATCTTCTCGCCCTTCTTCACACCGAGGCTCTTGCGGAGCGAACCCGGCTTCTTGATGGCTTTGGAAATATCCAACTTGCCGCCCTTAGCCATACCTTTCGGCATTTTAGACTTCATCATCTTACCCATGCCACGGCAACCACGCATGTTAGACCATCCGACCCTTGGTCAGACCGCGCTTGGCGATACCACAACCCTTATGGTTAACCTTACCACCCTTGGCCATCTTGTGGACCTTACCGCCGCACTTCATGCCCCTAGGCATACGCTCACGCAGCTTCTTAAGGCTTTCTGCTTCCCGCTTTTGTTCGCGATTACCGCGTTCAACTGCACCCTTATCGAGTTCCTTCGACTTACGCTCCGCCTCTTTACGGTCAGCGTCGCGCTTTGCAGTGCGTTTTTCAAGGTCATCTATTTTCAGGGTGACCATTGGTCCACGTTTACCCGGCATCGTTAGTATCCTTACCCAAAAGTTTTTGAACAGTACGTGTTTCGTAAATACGAATCCCCGTCCATACGACGGTAAACAACGCGGCGGCAGCGGGGAGAAATTCAGCCAATGTACCTAACACCGTAGCTATAGAAAGCCCGTCCACTACGTGCTTTACTGTTTCCGAAGGATGGATAACGCTCATTTTAACAATCCCAAGCTCTAAGCGATTTATTAATCCGCGAGTTTGGGTCGCGGGCGGTTTTGGCCGAAGTTAGTTTCTTCTTCATGCCCTTCATGCGTTTGCAGAAGCTCTTACGTCGTGCCGCCGACTTGGGCGACTTTTTGGCCTGCGCCTTTTTTACCGGCGCTTTGAGGCCCGGCTTCCCCGGATTGGCACGGTTGTAGGAAGCGCGACCCTTTGCGTTGAGTCCGCCTTTAGGGTTCTTGCCCGCCTTACGTGTCCATGCCGGAGACTTAGCCATTATCTCATTTTCCCCTTGGTGTGGCCCTGACGGCAGATACCGTCGCCACGGCGGCAGCTTACTTTACCGCCCTTAGCCATCTTCTTGACCTTACCGCCCTTGCGCATGGTAGGTTCAGCGCCAGCCGTCATTCCGCCTTCCGGCTCACCCGGTTTTTTCTTCTTTTTCTTGCGGAGAGCTTTATGGGCCGCCATACCAGCTAAGCCGAAGCCGCCGTACTTCGCGATATCGCCGAGGCCAATTTTGCCGCTTGCGAGACCGTATCCGAGGCCGCCGCCAAGAACGCCCGCCATTGCTTTACCGACTTTACCCATTAAACTAGTCCTTCTTCATGATCTACCATGGGATATAGCACATCTTCGCCGAAATTACCGACATATTCTTGCACACCCATGTGGCCTAAAGTAATTGTTGGATCGATCCAGACTTCATAGCCTGCTTCTCTTGCGCGATCACAGAATAGAAAGTCTTCGCCGATGTAACCCTCAGGGGTTACTTTGAAATCAAACACAGCGTTAAGCTGCTTATCTGCACGTTGATCGTAGTATCCCCACTCCGGGTGAGCGCCAACCAGATCAGTAAATACGTTGCGGTTAACCCACATGAAGGCCGTAGCCACACGCTCAGCGCGAACTAGCCCCATACCGTTCATGGTAATATGGCCGTTCTCATCTTGGTCTAGGTCGGTGATATAGCGCAGTTTCTCGTCGCGCACACGGGGAGGCGCAGCCACGATACCCTTGTCCGGGTCAGAACCCCAAGCCATCAAACGCAGAATAGCATCTGGCTCGAAGTTGATGTCGCTATCAATAAAAAGAAGTTCAGTGCACTCAGAGTCAAGGAAGTCACGAACAAGTAGGTTGCGGGCACGCGAAACCACGGAACAGCCGCAGATACTTCCGATCTGCAAACTAATCCCGTGGCGAGGCGCGGCCTGTGCAAAACGAGCAAGCGATACGGCCAACTTCAAGGATACCTTAAAGTCGTACGCGGGAAGCGCGATAAATATACTACGGCCCGCTAGATCGAAGCCCTGTTCGTTTTGCATAAATCACCCATAAAATACGACTACTGACGCTGTGTTAGTAATCGTACCATATAGGCCCGTCTTTGCAAGAATACCTTGGTCTGGAATGACGACATCGTAAGCACCGCCATTCGCAACCGTCGGTGTATTAATGGTAAGCAGCGTGCTGCCCCCACTTCCATCCTTAAGGACCACCGAGCCAGCGCTAGCGCCGCACTCAATGTGGAGACCTTTGATACGTACTCGACCGAGGTCGTTATTCGCCTGATCTTTGAAGCTTGCCGTACCGGCCCCTAGGGGCTTGGTGGCGAGAACGTCTGTTTGCTGAGCCATAGGAAGACCCTCCTATTAAGCAGCAGTTGTAACGTTAGTCCAAGTAGTACCGCCGTCAGTGTTGATGTAAGCACGTGTGCTTGTGCTCGAACCATCCGAACGCAAATAGAGCGAACCTTGGGCAGCCGAAATGGTCGGAGCGCCGCTTCCCGAGTAGATGCCGGGGGTAGCAGAAGTTACAGAACCGCTTGCACCAACAAGCATACCGTTTTCTGAAGCGACGGGACCTGAAAAAGTAGTCTGAGCCATTATAAATACTCCGTGTAGTAGCACATCCTCGTACCGTCTCTACTACGTCTGCTAGGCCAGTCGGTACGAGTTATTTACCTAGTAGTTAAGCTTTACCACTTATGTGGTAAAAAAGAAAGGGGAGGAACTTAATCCTCCCCTTCCCCCCTGTTTCCTTAGGCAGCGCCTTCGGAACCGTACATGCCCAGTGGGTCGCTCCAGCCAAAGCTGTAACGCTCACGAGCCTTATAACGTACGTTACCGGTGTCGAAGTCACCGTCCATGCCCGTAGCCATCGGCGTACGAACAAAGTGCTTCAGACCGTTAGGTACGTCGGTCGTCAGGAACCACGCATCTGAGTCGGTGAGGAAGTGGTTAACTGTGTAACCCTCCGGAATCGCACCGTTTGACTTGATTGCGTTGATGTCGTTGTCAGCAGTGCCAACACGAAGTTCCGTTTCAAGCAGGCGAGTCGCAACGAACTGAAGGTCCGAAGGAATAACCAGCTTGCGAGGCTTAGCTGCAATCAAGAGACCGCGCTCGTCTGTCCATCCAGCAATTTGGATAACAGCAGCTTCAAGCGAAGTTTCGTTGAGGTCAGCAGCGACCGACGGAATGTTTGAGTTCGTGCCACCTGAGACCAGTGGGTGTGAAGCCGAGAACAGTGGTACGCCATCGCCGCCGACAAAATCGGAATCGAAGCCGTTGTTCAGGACCGCAGCAGCCTTAGTCTGCTTGGTGTACGACATCGCACGGGCAAGCGCCTTAGTATAACGAGCCGAGAGGCTGTCATACAGGTTGTCTTCAATCGCTTCTTCCGTGAGCGAGAACCCGAGGGCAATCGTTTCGTGGTTGTAGCGAGCAGTGAAGACTTCCTGAGCGTTGTCGTAGGAAATCGCCGAACCTTCGTTCTTAACCGGAGCAGCCGAGAAGCCCGACAGCTTGGTTTCTTCTTCGAAGCTACGCTCTGAAGATTCAGTTTCGAAGATTTCCTTGTGCTCTTCGCCGTAACGCGAATACTCAAGACCGAACAGGGCGTTCAGTCCCGGCAGAAGCTCCTTGAGGAGTTGTGCGCGTGAAATTGCCATTGTTCAGTCTCCTTATACGCCAGTAGCGTTGTTGTACTGGTGCATACCGGCATTCCACTTGACGATAACTTCGGTGTAAGAACCGGGGTTACCAGCAGTGTGGGTTTCAGGCACGACATCAATGATACGCACTGGGAACGTTGCATCCGTGCCAGTGGTGTCGTCGATAGCGACCTTAGAGTTGCCGGTGGCAGTGTTGCCAGCGTTCTGAGTGAGCACAGCGTTGTTACCGACCGCAGTGCGGTTTACGTAGCCAATAGTCGTGCCCGACGAAGTAACCGCGACTTTGTAGAGTGCGTCAGGGTCATCAGATACAACTGCATTGATGTCTGAAGCGACTACATCGCCGGGGTAGTATTGACGGAAAGTCTTTCCGAAGGTTGCGTCTGTGTAAGAACAACCCATGAAAACACCAACCGGAGTTGCGGCGTCAGTACCAGTGTCTTTCGACAGAGTTCCGTCCGAATTGAGCTTAACCACGTCGCCAAAGAAAATAGCTGTAGCTGAACCCGAGTCGATTGGAATCTGGCGAGTAGCACCGGCAAACACCTGTCCACCGATCAAGTTGACCGGCAGAAGCCCGTAAGGGGCGTCTACAGAAGGATATGCCATATTAATAAGCTCCTAGCTTATCTGCCTTTGCCAAATGATGTCGTTGAGCGTTTCTCGTTAAAGAGCGGCATCCGGACATCGTTCTCTCGCATGAAGTTGTTGTCTACGGAATCCATCTGGGCTTTGTTCTTGCCGGAGAAATAATCCCGGCGTTGATCCATGAACTCAGTCGGAATCTTACAGAGCAACAATCCTGCGACTTCGATGTTGTCCTTGAAACGGCTGTTCTCATCTCGCAGCAGCTCAAACTTGGGCTGCTCTTCGATTCGAACCGGCTCCCACCCTTCGCGCATCTTTCTAGATACGTTCTGAGCGTCGGCCTTCCCCAAAGATGAAACTCGAATCCACCGATAGGAGTATCCGGGTTCACGATCTGGCTCGGGCAAAGTAGATGCCGGTTGCCAGCTTTTGGGACGTTCCCGCGTAGCGCGAGTTTCAGTTTCACGTGAAATTCTAGTCTGTGTCATGTCGTTACTTCCCTACCTTCATAAGTTCCTTAGCGTATTGCTCAGGGGTCAAACCCAACTTTCTAGCGATTGCCAGTTGAGATTGTTTGAGCACGATCTTTTTGGGGGACCGGCTGCGTGAGGCAGAAGCGACGACAGGAGCAGGCTTGGCTGCACGTGTTCCCGTTTCAAGTGCTTCCCCGAAATATTCAGGAAAGCGACGACGCATCGTTTTGTCGATAGCGTCCCAGTATTCGTCGGTGCCCGCGTATTGTGGGCCACGTTCTCTAACGAGCTTCTGGTGAAGCCCAAGTGCAGACGCAGTCATCTCGTCATCTGAACCCCACCAACTATTACGCTCTTGCCACGCAATAGTTTTCTGGTCCAATTGAGGTTGCTGTACCTGTTGTGGCGATTCTACCTCTTGTTCCGGCTGTTGTAAAGTCGGTTGGTAGTTATTTATTTGTTGCATTTTATAAGAAGCAGAATTCAGCATTTCTTGAGCTTCAAGAACTTTGTCTGTGTCGCCCGCTTCATATGCTTCACGGTAAGCCCGTTTTGCTGCTTCTTGTTCATACTCAGCAGCTTTGCGGTAAGTCTCCAACAAGTCCTGCTCGCCCTTAGACAGGGTCTGCTTCAACCTGCGGTTTTCTTCCAGCAGTTTCTGCGTAGCGGCAACGGCTTCACGCTGCTCACGTAGAACGCGCTCTTTCTCACGGCGCTCGTCATGCCAGACCTTCTTCATCTGCTTGAGGCGGGTCTTGACCTTATCCGAGTACTCATCGAGTTCGTCAGCTTCGAGTTCTTCTACGATCTCCTTCGGCATAGGCTCGCGCCCACGGTCTTCCTCTGGAGTATCGTCTTCGATCTCGACTTCCGGGGCATCGACTTCCTGCTCCTGCTCTTCGATTTCGATTTCAGTATCGACCTCGGGCTGGTTGCCCGGCTTAAATTCTTCCATGTGTTCTTCTTGGGCCATCTTCGCCTCCTATGCTCGGGTAATACCGCGTGGGTCTTCCACTACGGCTTCAACAGAATCGTCGTTAATTACGCGGAACTCCTGCCCATGTATTCTCACACGGGTACCAGCGTGCGGGCGCACGAGGATAAAATCACCCTCTTTGCACCATGGGCCGCTAGGGAACCTAGTTTTGTCTGAGTAAGCGTCCGGGCCTAGCTTCAGTACAAACAAGGTCGTGGTCAGGAGTTCTTCGTGGTGAAGGGTAATATCAGCCTTGATAATTCCGCCTTCGGTCTTTTCTTCGATTTCCGGAATAGCACATAGTATGCGATAGCCTGAAGGGTCAGGTAACTGCTTGGCCTTCCGTTCGGGGTCTGCCGCCAGCACCTTTGGCATTTTTGGCAGAGTCTTGTCCTCTACGTCAGTCATCATCGTTTTCCAGTTTAGTTGCGAGATCGGCTACGATCCCGTTTGCTACGAGAAGCCCACGATAAATACCGCAGGCATACTTATAGGCACCGAAGTCCTCGGCCTTACCCATGGCCGTGTCTTCTTCGATAACCTTAAGTTCTTCTTGTATCTTTTTAGATAGATAGCTTAGAATATCGTCATTCATTTACATCCTCAGTTCGCTGCCTAGGTTGTGGAGCAGGGGGTTGCTCCGCTTCTTTCGCTGCCTGCATTTGTTCGCGGGCGATATCTACGCCAATACGAAGTCCTGCTTCTTGCTCTTGTGCAGACAATTTTGCCTTGTCTGTTGCCACCTTTGCGCCGACTTGGAGGCCAGCGATACGTTCTTGTGCAGCAATGCGCTCGCGTTCGATTTCCAGACGGTCTGCCTCTGCGGCAGCGTCGATCTGTAGTTTCTGTTGCTTGATTTGAGTTTCTTGCTGTTTGATCTGTAGCTCCGCCTGCTGCATTTGCAGGATCGGGTCTTGTGCTTGTTGTGCCTGCTGTTGCTGGGCAACTTCGGCTTGGTCTTTGGCCAGTACCTTCTCTGCTGCTGCGGCAGCCAGACGGGATACTTCGACTTCGGTTTGCTCATCCATGGGAGCGTTAGGCTCAGGATACGGAACGCCAGCAGCCACTTCAATCTGACGCCGGTATTCAAACGCAATATGCTCTTGGATGTGTGCAGCCAGAGCGGCCATGACAGCCGGGGCGTTAGGACTCATCTGCATAAGCTGCTGAATCTTGGGGTCTTGCGCAGCAGCCATGTGGACTTTGATGTGCGCCTCGTGGTCTTGGTACATGAACGCCTTGACCGGCTTGCCGTTTATCATGTCCATGTTCTCGGACACAGGATCACGCGGCTCCATGTCTTCGCCGTCCTTAAGCGGGACCAGCTTTTCCGCTTCCTTGATACCCAACACCTCAAGCATCTGACGATGCAGGTAGGGCAGGTCGTAAAGCTGCGGTGCGCCTTGAGCCAACTGAATGACCGCCTGATACTGGACGATCTTCTGAGCCATCGTAGCGGCATTAGGGTCACTGACGGGGATTACTTCTACGGTGTCGTAGTCTTCCTGCTTTGCGCGCTCATCGCCCGCTACAGGCTCATACTCGTAGTAAGGTGACGTATAGTCGCGGATCAGGACCTTGAGGAGTTTGAACTCCTGCTTCATCGAATAGTGGATGCGCGCCTGCACAGCAGACATGATCTTGAGCGTGCGCTCCAGAATAGCCAGCGTGGTCCCAACGGGAGCTTGCGCCGACATATCGCTGATCTTCATGTCAGCAGCGGCAGCGAAGCGGCGACCTTCTTCTACAATAGTGCCGAGGAGGCTGTAGAGCACTTGGCTTGGCTCTTTATACGGCAGTGGCATGATATTATCACGCATAGAGCCGCTAGCTACGTCTACATCGCGCCATTCAGCTGGGCCGATAGGCGTATCGTCACCCTTTACTCTAAGACCCTTAGTTTTGAAGCCGCCCGGTAGATTAGAAAGGGTACCAGCATCAACGAGCTGACGAATAAGAGAAGTACCGGACTTAGCAAAAGCACCAACAAGATGGATAAGTCCAAAAGCATAGAAACCGAAACCCGGCACATACGAATAATGTACGAAGTGGTTGCGCTTACGCTTTTGCTTATCGTTCTGGTTCCAGTTGCGGCGAATTGAGAGGATCGTCTCGCTAGCTTTGTCCACAGTGACGATATATGGTAGCCCAACGTCGCCATCTTCTTTCTCCCTGTACTTGTCGTCTTCAATGACCAGATCGACATGCATCTCTAGGAGCTTGTAGCGGTCGTCCGATGTGGCGCGGAACCCCATCTTCTCCGCAATGGCCTGCTCGACATCATCCATGGTGTCGGTGGGTTCCGGCAGGTCCACATCACGGTAAAAACCTGAGCGCTGGAGGCGCTTCATTTCGTTTTCTGTCTTACGCATCACGTGAGTGACGCGCTCGGCGGTTTCTAGGTTAGATGCGCCATATGGGACTACAACGTCCTCTGCTGGTACATACATAGCCGTTGGACGATCAACCGCCGGATCGTAATAAACCTTCTTAAAAGCGTTCCCTGCCAGCCCTAGACCCCAAAGCATGCGCTCATGCTCGGGTCGGTACTCAACCATGCGCTCGGTAAGCTCATAGTTCATGTTGTTGCGTACGCGCTCGGCAGACTTTTTCTTTTCTTTAGTCTCTTTACCAATGATCTTGGTCTTCACCGGCCCTTGCGCCGGGAAAGTTTCCATCATGGTCTCAGCTTGGAACTTAACGAGGGCTTCAGACAGCAGTGGGTGGTATACACCGCATGCGCCGGGCCAAGGTTCGCTACGATCTTCTACTTTAAGGCCAAGAAGCTCCAGACCGTCAACGTAAGTCTGCATCCAGTCCTTGCGAGAGTCCAGATCATCCTCGTAGTCGCCGGTAAGCTCGCTAGCAAGCTCCTGAAGCATCCCCTCATCGAGGTCTTCAGCCATGTTCTCGTTAAATTCTTCGTCCTCGCCCGGCTCAAGCTCGATTTCGAGGCCGTCCATCTCAATACTAACCGACTCAGGGTCCTCAATCTCGATCTCGATGGCCGGTTCGTCGTCCATCAGACCCATTTCGTCCATGCCTAGCCCCATAGGAGCTTGATTGAGAGCCTTATCGATATCCATTTACTTTTTCCCTTTTAGGGTAGCCCGATTGGTTTTGGGGTTATATTTGTAGTCCTTAGTAGGTTTCCCACTGCTCTTGGTTGCGCGGTCTTTGGCTCGTTCTGATGCCGTCATAGCGTTGCGCTTGCGCCCTTTAGCCGTAAGCTTACCTTTAGCGTCCATATCCCCCCGTTTTTTGAGAAGCGCGTGGGCAAGGCTGCTGCTGCCTACTTGCGCAGTAAGGCGTTTGACTAGTTTGCCTTTACCCATGTGCTTCTGCGTAGCCATAATCAGTCTTTTTTGGCTTGCCGACGCTTAACAGGAGCTTTTTTGGCTGGTTTAGCTGGTTTTTCTTCCGCTTCTACCGGTTCAGCGGGCTTTTCTTCCGCTTTTACTGGCTCAGCGGGCTTTTCTTTAGCCAGCGGCCCCAAACCAACGCGAATATTGTTCTTGATGCAGTACTCGTTGGTTTCTTGAGCTGCCTCAAACGACGCAGAGAATCCCATACCTTCTTGCATAGAGCGGTTGAACATAGCGCGGGCGGCATCACGCCATTTTGCCCACTGAGTTTTACCTACTTTGAAGGGGTTGTCGATTTTCATCACTTAAGTCCTATCTTCTTCATCCACTTATACACCATATACACAGCGTTTGCACTATTGGCACCCTTTATTAGGTTCGCCCGGTTCGAAATTATCGCAATATTGTCCATTGTGTAGCCTTTTTTGGGTATTTTGCGGTCTATACACGGACTTTCTGGCCTAATAAACTTATTACCTTTGAACTTAAACTTGGTACCAAATACAGGGCATTTATCGGGCATTATAGAAACCACGTATGCCGCAGTAATGTCGAACGGTATGTTTCTTTTCCTTGCTCTGACCTTCGCACTATAAACGGCGGCAATAGCCCAAGCCCTTTCGGGGTTATTTTTTCTCCAACGTTTTTGCGCTTCGTGGTTCTTTTTTGACCTAGCGTAGCGTTGTTTTGGTGTAAGTTTTTGATTTTTAGTAACATCTTTAGTAGTATCCCGGCTGTCTTTGGGATCGGAATGCCGGGATTTCGTCCGGCTCGTCCAGCGCTGTACCAACGTAACCCCCTCGTCTAAACCTATGCATCGCCATAGAAACGCTATCCACGTAGTCGTCGTGTGCCCCCGCAGGGAATTCTGCTACTTCATCGACCACCTCTTCTGCCCATCGAGTAGCAGGTGCCCATACCCGTCCAGACGCAAAAAGGTCGCTCACAGCGTTCAATCGGGAAATCTTGTCGTTCCCCCGTGTCGGTGTAAATTCTTGGACGGGAATCCCCATAGCCCGCATCTCGTAGATCAAAGGCGCACCTGAAGCCTTTTTCTCGATTATGACGCTGTCTGGCTCCCATTCTTTATACTCGTCTACCGCAACCCGTTTTAGTTCTGGGAACTCCATCCTATCACGAAACGCATTAAGTAAAATAATGTTTGCTTGACTAATCCCCGCATCGTCGGGGTGATAAAATACGCCCCACGTAGTACAGGCAGAGTAGTCGGCACGCTGAGTCTTCTCGAACGCGGTATCCCAAGACTGTAGAATAAAGTCACAATACGGCGGACTGTCGCCTTCCCACTCCTGCCACCAATCGCGTTTTACTATAGCGGCGCTCTCGGATACTGGGTTTTGCTGGTACTGCGCCATCCACTTGGAGTTGGGCAGTTCATTTTTCAGCTTGGCAAGCTCGTCCAACGACCAGAACTCTGGCCACAGAGGATTGCCACTAGGTAGAATTGCTGGGAACTCGATGACTTCCCACTCGTCGCCTTCCCGCTGGGCGGCGGCCTTGATTATTTCGCCTGTGAGGTCGCGCTTGGACCACCTTGTCATAACAACGACAATAGCCCCGCCCGGCTGGAGACGCTGGCGAGGACCTGAGGTATACCACTCGTATGTCTTGTCGTAGATGTCCGGATTAACTTCCGCTAATGCCGCTTCCTGCTCGGAGTGGGGGTCGTCAATAATCAGAAGATCGGCACCTTTACCGGTTACCGCACCTCCCACACCGATGGCGAAATAATCACCCCCTTTCGACGTGTTCCACCGACCTGCGGCTTTACTGTCTGACGACAAACCCAGATCAGGGAAGATTTTGTGGTACGCCTCGCTATCAACGAGGTTTCTCACTTTACGCCCAAATCCTACAGCAAGCTCGGCGGTGTGGCTAGTCTGGATGACCTTCTTGTGCGGGTATTTCCCCAAGAACCAAGCTGGCAGCAGGTAGCTGGCAAACTCCGACTTGGTGTGTCGCGGGGGCATGTTAATAATGAGGCGTTTTAGCTCGCCTTTAGCCACCCGTTCGAACGCATTAGCCATCTTGGCGTGGTGCCTACCGGCTATGAATGTAGGCCAAACCTGCTTGACGAAGGGGATAAACTTATCCGTCGCGTCTTTCTTGGATTTTAATTCTTCGAGTTTTTCCAGTTCTGCAAGCAGCAACTGTTGTTCTGCCGGAGGCAGCTTATGTAGCAAGCCGGGGATGTCAGCCAGACTGATCTCGTCCAGTATCTTTTTCTTTGGCCTACCGCGTTTGGCCTTTTCTACCCGCTTGCGTGCCATGGGGTTATATTTCCCCCTGTAGGAACATAAAGAGCTGAGCCAGCATAGGCATGCCGCACTCGACGCACTCAGCCATCATGAACTCGCCATCAGTATAGACAGACAGACCTACACTGCCGCACGTACATCCTAGTGTGCGGATCGGCCCATTCTCGTCATACTCTTGGTCCGCCAGCCGCTCAGCCTCCTGCTCAGCGCGCTCCTTGCGCTTCTGCTCGAAGTTTATGACACTACCGGTGACCCAAACTTCCTCATTCTTCGCCATCAGCCTGCTCCTCCACTTCCTCGAACTCGGCGTCTTGTACTTCTTCCGGTTCCGAAAACCCTAGCTCCTCATCTAGGTCCATGCCCAGCGGCTTCACATCTACCACGTCGGCATTGAGCAGGCGCTTGACTCGCTCCTTAATGGCCGCCTCAAGGCTTTCCGGCGAGTTATAGTTGATGGTAATCTCACTGCGCTCGGTGAACAGACCGATGTCGCTGTGCTTGCCGAGGAGTTCTATCGCCCTCAGCTCGTGACGCACGTCACCGCAGTCAGCAATCTCTAGGAGCTTGGTGGTAAGTGCTGCGCGTACTTGAGCCACATCTAGGGCAAGCGATTGTCCGTACGTCCGCAGGAAAGAAGCCGCGCCTACAGCCACAGGTAAATTAGTCAGCGGCTTGGTATCTTTTTCTTTGATGACTTTGTCTATTAGCTCTTTTTCTTTAGCTAGCGTCTTGTCGTCTACTTCTATGGGTGCGCCTAAGGCTTCAAGTAGCTCAGCGGTGTTAGCCGCCACGGCAAGCTCATCCTCAAAGGTATGCACCGCATCGTCCGCGTCATCGTAAGGAACAGGGTGCTCTTTTGTAGGCGTTAGTTTTACTGTTTTAGCTTTGGTACTCTTTTTAGCCACGGTCTTGTCCCGGATTGGCGTTACTGTTGTAGCCCTATTGTGAGTAGTTTGTTAGTTCCTGTCAACCGCTGCCAACCAAGCCTCAATCGTCAAGCGGTGCTTTACACTACATTCCATGTAACGAGCGATTAGCTGGCTTTCCCAGAGCGCCCGCTCCGGATCAATCAGCGGATCAGGTACATTGTCGAGTGGGCGGCAGTTACTCTCTAGGTTCGCCGGTGGCGGCGGCATTGGCGTTATCGACACCGCCTTGGAGCACGCTGACAACATTATCAGGAGCAGCACAGCTAGGGGCAGGAGCAGGAACTTCCCGATAAATCTCGCGTATGCTCGTTCCTCGGCTGGCTCCCAGCCCATCGGCATAATCTCTGAGCGCCTCATAGGCTCTGGCTTTTTGTTCCAGTTCATCTTGCATCTCCTGTTGGCGTTCCGCAGCCTCTTCCAAAGCGTTCGCAAGTGCCGCATCACATTGCCAGTCCCTTATCTTGTAGCCTGTGGCTAGGCTCGCCAAAATTGCTGCACCAGCGATGTAGGGCATAAACGGTCTAAGTATCATGTTTCTTGCCGATCCTGAATCCGCGCCCACTTTCAAAGTGAGCGATAGCATCTGACCCATCAATTTCGAACCAAGTGATATATTCTACCCTATCAGTTTCGCCTGTCCGAAGTTTGTATGCCTTTTCCAGACACTCGATTTGTCGCTCGTCCATATCTTCTCTAGGCTGGACACCCTGCGTCCAACTCATTCTACACCTTTAATCTTGCCCCATTCACGGACTCCAAAAGCCGTAGCACAAGCCGTGATAACCGCAGCCCAGCCCATAAGTTCGACAGGCTCATTGTTCATAAGCGGAAGTGCCACGCCATTAACCGCAACGCTCGCGGCAATACCCACACAGGTTAGCGGCCTCCACCAGACACGGATTGCTTCACGAACTTTTCCAAACATACGGCTACATACCACAAAGCCACAAAACTAAAAACCCAAGCCGAACCAGTGCAGAGCAAGAACACCGCTGCAAAGATCGGCGGCAGGATCACTCTTTCGCCATGCGAAGCGCTGCCCGCTCCACCTCGTCTACCCTGCGGGTCCAACCCCTGCCGAATGTTCTGAAGTGCCGTAGTTTGCGGTAATACTTGTGGCGCAAGTCGGCGTAGCCCCGGATAAGTTCTTTTGTACCTACTGCCGACGCCTTGTCTTTCAGCGCCTGCATGGTGTTTGGTCCGATGATGCCGTCAGGTTTAGCGCCCACAAGCATCTGTAAATACCGCTTCGCTCGATTGGGCCCAGCGTTCACGCCGAAATCAAAGACGCACAGGTCCAAGCCGTCAGGTAGCTCGTCGCCCTTCACACGATCCCAGTATTTTACTCTATAGAGAGCGCGCACGTGGTTAGGCGTAAGGTCGCGCATGATCCGTTCACTTACAGGATAGCCGACCCATTCCTCGTATACCTTCTGGGTCACGCCGAGATTGGTCCTGCCGCCGGGGTCGTCC
>Ga0208898_1000499_pt1 | contig 30610 bp, 12 predicted proteins | sample VirMetDEL_Mar_4_FD_184513 | JGI IMG/M metagenome (GOLD analysis project Ga0208898, IMG submission 184513) | Aqueous microbial communities from the Delaware River and Bay under freshwater to marine salinity gradient to study organic matter... | ecosystem: Environmental > Aquatic > Marine >...
CTCTTCCCAAACCTCTTTGCTTGTAGCAACGAGTTCTCCATCTGGAGAAAAATACTCACTAGCAGCTACATTGACATTATAGCCTTCTTGTAGTGCTAGGTAAGTGTAATGTATATTGCCATTGCTAAGCATCCACTCTGCTAAGGGATCATATCCGTACGGTTCGGATAACCTTTGAGCAAGCCCAGCGTTGAAAGACAATTTGTCATTAACTTTATATCTGTATCTTTGAGACGTTTCAAAGTATTTAATATCGGCAAAACCATCTTCTAAGTATTCACCTTTTAATATATACTTATCATCTACGTATCTAACAAAATGATGTTGATCTAAATACTCATCACCTTGTTGTCTTTTGTAATCTATTTCAAATAAAAATTCTAAGCCACGTACTTTACCTACATTAGCACCGTCTGACCATGATTCCTCTGTACCATCATAAAATGTACTAGCTCTGTTTTCATAACCAAATCTAGCTATTTTACGTATACCTAAAGCTAAGTTATAATCGTATGGCGTTTTTACCGTTACAGTTTCTAAACCATTAGTTACAGAAAATACATCTACATCTGATATGGAGTTACCACCATTGGCTGCAGCGTAAAATGTAGCAAATTTAAAATACTTTTTAAAGTTTTGTGAACAACACTCTTTAGGTGCCGCGCAAGCAACTAATGTTATACACATTATTATTATTAGTTTTTTCATATACCTTTTAAATTAAATTTTGGTTTTTTTGTTTTTACTTTTTTTGTTTTAGATTTTGCTTTTGCTTTTGCTTTCTTTTTATCAGATTTTATTTTTTCTTTTATATCTTTCATTTTTTTAGTATCGCCAAGATTTAAACTCCAAGTTGTATAACCACTTAAAAACATTAATCTTTGTAAAGCCGTGTAATCGTTATCAGCAGCGTTTCTAAGATTTATAGTTTTTTGATATATTTTGTTTGTAGGCGCTGTAGTTATAGTCTGAGTATAATTTGTAACAGCAGACCACATAGGATTATCTATATCAAATGTTTCCATTTCTTCAATTACTTTTTTGTTATAATTCAAAGTTTTTTCTGCATTAACAATTCTTCTAGCTTTAATACCTACTACAGGTGAAAAGTTTAGCATTTCCATTATAACAGCACTTTCATCTTTGTTGTAACCTGCTTCTCTTTGTTCCATAAACTTAATTGCCATGTTTTTCAAAGTAGACACTGCAACTCCATATATACCAGAACCTCTTAATATAGTGTCTATACTACCCTGTATAACTCTTTGTTTTTTAGTTAAATAAGCTTCAACTCTTTTGTCTTCATCTTCATCATCAGAACCAAACATAACGGCAAACAAAGCTGTTTGTAAACTATAAAATATTAAGTTTTGTGCAGCACCATAATATAATATTCTAGACATGTTAGACATATTACTTTGCATCAGTGACGTGTTAGGTGGAGTTATTCTTCCATTAAGAATATCAGAACCTGCTTTTTTAATTATTCTATTGTACTGAGATGGTGTGTTTAAAAAATTTAATACCAACTTGCCTATCCAGCTTGCTTGTTGTTTAGATGTCATATCAGGTCTTGCAGATTGCTGAGTTGACTGTGTTATGTCTTGAAAATCAGTAAAAGCTTTTGTTTCAGCTTCTTTTTTACTTAAACCATCTTTAATATATTTATTAACTCTATTTCTATAAAAAGCAGCACCACCAGTTGCAATTGCAATGTTATCACCGATTTGTGTAGGTAAAAAACCAAGTCTAAGAGCTTTACCAGTTATAATAGCTACTTGGTCAAATAAGTTTCCTGGTCTAGCTTTTTTAATAGCTTCTGCAAGTTCAGCACCATTAATATCTGTCTGTAAACCGCCACGTCTTTGCTTTAGCATATCTGAATTAAATATCATTGCAAAGTCTTTCCAGTATTGTGGTTGATTTGCAAAAGCTTTACCAGCTGCTAGTATATTATTGTCAGCAAAATTTAAATAGTTAACGTTAGACATTTGCTGTAGCAAAGAAGATCTTACATTTAAAAACATGACACCTGCAACAGAAGCATTTAACCAATTCATAAACATGTTTGGTTTTGAACTTGATCCTTTTGGTCTGTTAACACCTGTTTTAATTCTGTGCAACATATCTTCTAAAGCCTCTCTAAAAGCAGGGCCGTAAGCAGCTTCAATTTTATTTAAGTTTTCTTCAGAAAACATTATATCTGCATTTTCTTGAAACTCTGCAAAGTAACTAGCTCTACCAACCCTACCAGTTGCATCTACCAAGTCTATTCTTATGTTACCACTTTCCCAGCTTGGGCCTGGGTCTACATATGTTTCTTGTTTAGATATTATATTTAATGTATTTGCATAAGACTGTAGATTACCATCAGATTTTACTAGCTCAACTAACTTAGCTTGATCAACTTCGCTCAAACCAGGTATTTTGTAACCATGCTTATCCCATAGATATACTCTTATCGCGTCTTGATATGTAAAATCACCATCTGGTGTTTTTTTAGAAAGCATTTTGTTAACCTCAGGCATTTGTTTATTTAAAGCTTTATAGTCGTTTGCTACAGCTTGTTTAGCGGTGTCTACCTCTTTATATGCCCTGTTTAATGGTCTAACTAAAGCTTGTTCAAAAAAGTTTCTATGCGCGTCGCCTTTTTTTCCTTTACCCATAAAGTTGTAAAGTAAACCTACAAAATCCTCGTGAGATGGTGGTATAAATAATCTAAACTTACCCTTGTCAGCGCCACGTTTTCTTGCTTTAGTTCTTTCAAAACGTTTAAAAGATTCGATACCTGTAACTTCTTCTAGTATATTGTTAAAATCATCACTCATTGTTTTACTAAACTTAACTTTAGCTTGTTGAACTTTTGACTTAACATCAAATTGATCTAACATGTTTTTAACAGCTTGCACGTTTTGCAAAGCATCATCAGCAAAGTAAAAGTCGTTAAATCCTTCACCAACTTTATCAGCAACCCAAAGTGCTTTTGCCTCTGCTGTAGAATTACCTAGACCAGTTATATTTTTTAAAGGTATATTTAAACCATTAGCTTTTAAAAAGTCAAATATAGCTTTTTGTGCTTGTGGTGGTCTTGCTGTTAATACAAACATGTTTTCAGGACCAAACTTACCCTGTAGTTTTATCGCCTTATTAAATAGTGGTGCTAACTTACCTTTTACAACTTTGTTAAAGTCAGAAAAATCAAATACATAACCAAGGTCTAATAAGTCTTCGTATGTTTTAGCATACTCTTCAGCGTTTAAAGTACCAGTAGTACCTTCAGGTGTTGTGTATTTAACTAGCGATTTAGTTGTGGCTAGTGTGTCGTCAAAATCTAAAACAGTAATACCTTTAGGTTCACTAACTGTTCTTGAAGCTCTAATAGCTTTGTTTATTTTTTTAGTCTTACTTATATTTTCTTTTATAGGTAGTGCTTTACCATTTTTATTTGTATTAAAAATTTCTTTAAAAGTTCTACCGTCTAAACCTATTATTGAGCTAGGATCTATAGAAGCAACTTCTTCGTTAAAATATCTTTCCCACCAAGAATTACTTATAACGCTCCAGTCTTTAGGCATTTTTGTTCTAAGTCCAGCTGCTATTAATTTTTCGTCCATAGCTTTGTCTAAGTATATTAACTTGTAATTATCTATAACTAAATCATAAGAAGCTTTAAAACTAGATGATTTTGACAACGAAGAGTCTATTAAATATAAATAAGCGGCTGTTGCTGGCATAGCGTGTTCATACTCTACTTTTAAACTACCAGATTTTGTAGGTGTTAATTTTTTAGAATAACCAACAAACTGAGCGCCCATTTTATGCCAATGCTTAGTATCGTTACCTGTTATTTTTAAATAATTACCAATAACTCTAGCTGCGTTTTTATCAATTTTACCATTTTTATTTATTGCTTTATCAAAACGTTTCCACATTTCTTTATGTATTAAAGCAACTTTTTTATTCCACTTTTCTATTTCACCGTTATCAATATTTTTTTGTATTGTTTTTTGGTTTTTAAATATTGTACTATAAGAAGATATTGAAAAATCAATATCATTACCGTTAGCATCTTTTATAGGTTTTCCAAATACAACTCCTTCTTTATCACGCAGCTTTTTTATTGCAGGAACATACAAGTTATTGTATAAGTTTTTATACTTTTCTTTTAAAAATTTATTATCACTTTTTCCAACAACGTAATAACTTGGTGTAAATACAGTTCCACCACCTTTACCAAACCAAAAATCTTTAGGCATTAAAGGTAACAAGTCTTTTTCTATAACTTCTACAAGTTGTTTTATACCTTCTTCTGTTTTTAAATCGTAAGTAGCTTCTATACCGTGAAATTTAAAAAGCTTGTCAATAACTTTGCCTTCTTCCATTTCAAACTGATCTCTAACGCTAATTATATCTTCAACAGTTTTACTAAAAGCAGCTTTGCCCTGTGCGGCTGTAATATCAGCTGTTTGTTGTTTTAAAGCTTTTTGCTCTTGTGCTGGTGCTACTTTAGTTTTAGCCTCTAAAAACCTTTGAGCTCCAGATATAGCCGCGTTTATAGAGTGAACCTTAGCAACGCCTTTAAGTAGCTGTCCGATGTCCCTGCTATACACACTCGCCTCGTTTTTCGGCGTAATACCTAAGTCTTTTTTAAACTGCTCTACAATTTCAGGTGTTGGATTTACAAACTGCGGTTTTAGTTTTTTTACTTGTGTTTGGCTTGTTAGCCCTTTACTTCTACCTTTTGGCGATGTAATCTCACCAGTTGGGTCTGTGTAATTTTCGTAGAAATAATCTAGTGGCAAACCTTTCAAGCCAATAGCATACCCATATGTATCTCTTGACACATCTAAGTTTTCACCTATTTTATTTATATCAGCAGTTTTATCAGTTACATTATAAAGAGGTAGTGTTTTGATAAACTTATCCGCATTATTTGGCGCATTAAAAAATCTTTGTATATTCTGAGCTTCAGCTGGTACTGGCATACCTTCAGTATACTTTGTAACAGCGGCTAGGTTAGCTCCTCCTTCCATAATTTTTTTAGCAGGAACTTCAAATATTAACTCTCCTACTTTACCAGCATACTTAGATATTATGCTTTTAAAGTTATCACCTTTAACGACTTTAACTAAAGATTTTATTTTATCAGCTACTCTGTTTGCTATAGCAAAGTCTTGTAGTATATTTATTTTTTGTACAAATGTATCTTCAAGATTTGTTGTAGTACCAACGTCACCTTCTATTTGTTTAGCTTCTTTTGTGTCAATGCTAGTTGTTTTGCCATAAGTTAAAGGTTTAACTTTTTCGTATATAACCTGCCGTTTAGGTTTCATGTTAGCAATAACAAATGTTGAAAAAGCACCGTCCTTTTTGTTATATCTTTTTATAATACCAGGTAGATATGTCATTGCTTCAGCAACAACATCTTCTCTAGCTATATCACCTGTTCTAGTATCGTAATTTAAAGCTTCTTTCGATAAAGCTAATAATTCAAACTGAGGTGCTAAAGCTTCGTTAGCCTCTTTAACTCTTTGTGGGTTTTGGCCTCTTTGTATTATTTTAACTAATTCTTCAGGAGTTTTTTTAGAAAGTGTTTTAGATAAACGTTCACCACCACCTGGATCTTCAGTTGCAAAAGTTTTTGCTCTATCACTAATTTTGTTTTTCTTTATATTAGTAGAGTAGTCTTTTATAAAGTTAAAAGCTTGTCTTGCGTTACCAAATTCTTTTCTATATAAAAAGTCTCCTTCTACAAAATAACCAGCTTCGCTTAGTTTTCTTAATACATCTTCTAATACGTTTTTAATTTTTCCAAACACACCTTCGTTAAACTTGTAACCATCTTGTATTTCATCTGATAAAGAAGTAAATAATTCTTCTGTTTCAAAAACAGCATCACCATCTATTTGATAAGAAAGTTTAAGTCTTTTTAAAACTCTCTGTTTACCATCTTCATCTAAAACGTCTAGCAAATCTTTGTTAAGTTTTATTTTAGCTTCTTTATCAAGTTTGTTGTAAGAGTTACCTATAATACCATGTAAAAGCTCATGTGATCCAACGCCAATAGCTCCAGTTTCTCTAGCAACCTCAGTGTTTATGTAATAAGTTTTACCGTCTTCACTAATAGCACCATCAGATTCTTCTTCACCAGGGAATATTTTTCCAAACTCTTCTTTAGAAACTTCTTTCTGCTCAATACCTATTTCTTCTGCAGCTTCTTTAGTTCCTTCTAATCTTGTAGTTAGTAATTGCTCTTTAGCAGTTTCGTTTATTAATTCTATTCTTTCACTTAAAACTTTGTCTTTATCTGTTAAACTTTTTAAAGCAAATCCTCTTTCTTGTTTAGTAAGATCTCCATTTTGATATTGATCTTGTATTTTTTGTATTTTATCTTTTATATTGTCTTTTTCTTGCAGTATATTTTCTAAAGAAGTTTTTTGCTCATCTGTAAGTATTTCTTTTATTTTTCTTTTTTCATTTATATACTTTTTAAGATCTTCTTTTGATTGTTCTAATTTAGCATCAACTTGATCTTTATACTCTTGAGGCTTATTTTTATAGTTATATTTTAAATTGTTAAGCGTAGCATAGTCGTTTATTTTTTTATTTAACTCTTTAACGCTAGCATTGTCACTTCTTAATGCTCTACCTATAAACTTACTACCAGCACCAACACCTGCAGAACCTACAAATCCCATTAAATAGCTTTCTAAACCTTCCTCGCTAGTCATAGTGTCCCACATAGCAGCAATAGCTTCACCAGTGCTTTTTTGCTCTGCATAAGCTCGGCTCATAGCCTCTATACCGCTTTGCCCCCACTCTGTTAAACCTTCTCTATTACTTGATAGCAATAGTTTAGCTGCTAAAGTAGATTTACCTGCATTACTAAATATATACTTAGTAACACCTTTAAGCCCAATGTACTCTAAGCCAGTAGCAAATACACCTAAAGCGGTTGGTAAAGCTAAATCTACTTCGTCGTTATCTATTAACTTATCCATAGCTTCATCATTATCGCCGTATAAAGTTCTAGCTTTAGCCTCATTGTAATCAGTAAACATAGGCGCTATAATTTGAAAAGGCAAAGAAACACCACCTGTTGCTAAAGCTGGAAGCGCAGTTTCTATCATAGCTGTATTAGCTCTAAAAATACCACCAACAAAATCAGACAAATCACCTTGTTTAAAACCTTTTACAATACCTTCACCAGTATCTTTAATAAGATATTTGTCAACAGCTTTCATTTCTTTGTACTGTCTTTTCAAAAACTCGTTAGTTTGTTGTTTTGATTGAGCAACACCAGAAGAGTCGTAATTTTCAAGAAATTTTATTCTATCAGCATTGGTTTTAAAACCAGTAGGGTCTGCCGTAGGACTTTCGTAAGAGGCTGTTGGGTCTAAAGTTTTTAAATAATTTAGCTCTTCAGGATCATAATCAACATCAGTTTGCATTCTTTTAAAAAACTCACCACCAAAAGCAGGTATCTTATTTACTAAAAAACTTTTAAATCTAGTTGGAATATTTTTAGTTTCATTTATTAAAACTTCAACAGTTTCTTTTATTTCTTCTTTGTCGGTAAAAGCATCTTTAACCATTTTAAAAGTATTGTCTATACCCACAAAAGCTTTAGCTTTAAAACCAGGTATCAAATCTTGGCCAAGAACATTGGGAGAAACAACGTTTTTAAAAGCTTTTTCTCTTTTAACATCTTCTGGATCTGGCGCTTTAGCCAAGCCCTTACCTTTCATGTCAGACATAAAAGTGTTAAAATCAAGATCTTGCTTTTTAGCAAATCCTTGAAGCTCTTTTAATGTATACTGCTCTTCTCCTAATTGATACATGTATTAATTTTTAAAATCTACAGGTTTGCTTTTTGTACTTGGCCCAAAATAAGTTTCATAAAGAGTTTTATCTTTATCAGACTCATCGTTAACAAATTGTGTTCTAAAACCTTCAGGTTCTTTAGTTTCAAAATTTAAACCAGTAAAGTTAGAACCAACACCTCTTAGAGATAAAGCTTGGTTAACAGGTATTTTTTCGGCAACAAAATATTTTCCATAACCATCTGATTTTCTATCTGTGTCAAGATAACTTAACTCCACCATGCCGTCACCTACATTTTCAAATTTTCTAGCATTGTTTTTAGAATAACTAATATCACCTTCTTGACTCATTTTATTTGCAGTTGATCTAGCTTGAGCAATAGTTAAATACTGTTGGCCGTCTAAAAGAACTTGACCTTCTTTTTGTGGTTTAGTTACTTTTTCAGGTCTATTATTAAAACCTTTTTGAAAAGCATCTTTAGCACTAGGCATTATTTCATTATCTACAAGCCAAGACACTTTTTCATGACTAGTCCAGTCTTCGTTTTTTAACTTCTCCATTGTTCCTGTAGCTATATACTCTCTATATTGTAACTCTGAAGAATCTAGTCCTTCTTCTTTTGGATCTAGTATTGGTGGATGTTTTTGGCCGTCAAGCATAAAGCCACCTGGCTGTGTAATATATTTTAATACTGGCGCAGAAATTTCATCACCACTAGGGCTATACCAAAAGCTACTTAATTGATTAGGTGTCATTTCATTAACATTGTTAAATGTTGAGTTTCTAAAACCTTCTTCATCAAACACACCTTCTTTACTTCTTTGACCAGCTTTTTGAAGATCAACACTATTATTATCAATATAATCAAGCAATACTTTTTTTTCATTTAACTCTGGTAATTCAAGTTCAGATAAAGGCGTGTAAGTTATTTCTGTTTTTTTCTTAGGTGAGCCAGTTATATTTGTTGTAGGTGAAAATTTATCTAAATCTATATTACTATTCTCACCAATTAAAACCCATTGTTTTTTACCATCATACTCCATAAAATCAAAACTTTGATGTATTGATCCATCAGCAAATGAAGCGCCGTGTTGTTGAGACATGGCAGAAGAAGCTGGGTTTATAGCAACTTTCATATCACCTTTACTTGTAGTAAAAGTTCCTTTTTCATATATTTGTTTAAATATACCATCTTTAGATTTTATAAGATCAGCACCTTGTTTTAATCTTTTTAATTCGCTGTCAACTTGGTTTCTTATTTCAACAGCTCTTTGCACTTGACCTATAGCTTCTAAATTAGCGGCTTTCATTAACATTTTTTTATGGCTATTTACTTCGTCAGTTGCAATATTTTGAATATGCATATCATAATCTGAGTCTTTTATTTCGTTCTTAGCATTAGTCATGGTTTGTGCACCTTTTTTTCTACCATTTTGCCTAGTTACAAAAGCATTACCTATTAAACTAAGAGCTTTAACACCAACAAAAGCCATAGCAGCATCTCTAGCTCTATTATCTCTAATGTCACCCGATGTAGATCTACCTATGTTGTAAAGTGCGTTTGAATCAATTATTTTACCCATGTTTTATATTTTTATAAAATCAACGTCTAACTTGCTGTAATCTACCATGTCATAACCATCAGGACGTTTTACAACCGCTTCTTGATTAACTTCATCTGACATAACACCTTGGTAAACGCCATTACCTATTGACTTGTCTTTATATTCAAATTTATATATATTTATTCCACTAGGAGACTTACCTATTAAAGATATATTTTCTTTTAATCTTCTATCACTTTGGAAAAACTTAGAAATAGTACTTCTTCTGCTATCTTCAGCCTCTCTTGCCCCTTGCAACATACCAGCTTCTAGTGACATTAAACCTTGTAATCTTTCAAAGTCTAATTGTCTTTGCGCTTGTGCACCTGCTATTTTAGCATCTTGTTGTCTTGCGGCTCCTTCTAATTGCATTTGTTGTTGTGCGGCAGCACCACCCAATATCATTTGTTGTTGTTGTGCAGCACCTTGCATCCTAGCCATTTCAGCTGATTGAGCTCCTTGCGCAGCAGCCATTTGATTTTGTGCAGCACCTTGAGCGGCAGCCATTTGATTTTGAGACTCTTGTTGTCCTATTGAAGCAGAACTTTGTCTTGCTTGGTTCATGCCAGCATTAGCTAAAGATTGTGCTAGACCACCAACTCCACTACCACCAGCAGCACCGCCTAAGTTTTCAAGTAAATTAGCTTGGCTTTGTCGAAACTGGTCTCTTTCAAATTCTGCTTGTTGTGTGTTTACGGTTAAATCTTCAAAAGTATTTTCTAAATTTCCAAATTGATTTTGCGCGCCAGCAAATACATTTTGAGCTCCCTCAAAAACATTGTCAGCACCTGCAAAAACATTTTTATAGTTTGCAGCTAAATTGTTTATATCTCTGTCTTCAAACTCACCTCTTAACGTATTTAAATTGTCTAACGCATCGATTTGTTGTTGTCGAGCTAATTCCCTAGCTTCTCTATTTCTATTTTTTAAAGGACTATATGGTTTTATTTTTCTTCCTACTGCCATGTTTTATTGTTTTATTTATTTATAATTACACTTTTTATGTGTTATTTACTACTTTGAACTGTTTCTGAGCCAACAGCAAATAATTCTATTTTGTCTGTCCTACCATTTACCATTTTAATCTTAGCGTAATAACCTAGTAAATCACCTTTGTTTACCTCATCATTTTTAGAAAACATTATAAAAAAACCTTGCAAAGGAGGATTAACAACATTAGTAACAGATATTGTGTAAGTTGTAACTTGATCTATCACGCCAATTTCCATAGCATCGTCCATGTTTGCAGTGTTGTATGTATTACCAGGAACACCTACATTAGATGTTATAGGTAAATACCAAGCTATATCGCCAACTTGTACAGAGACATTAAGTGGTTCTTGAAAGTTTATTATCATATTATTCTACTGTTAAAATATTATCTAAATTTAGTTTAAAAGTTAAATCAGAAGTTCCATAGCTTTTAATCAAAACATCACAAGTTACAGTTGCAGCTCTACTACTACCTGTAAACGTAACTGTTTGGCCATTTTCTATTGTTTGTGCTGAGCTTACAGTAACACTAACACCGTCACTCACAGAGTCTACGTGTGGTGATGAAGCTGTAACGCCTATACCAGTCATCAAAACCGTTTCAGCTGCTTTAATACCGTTTGTACTAGTTACTGGAATTGTTGTGCTACTACTAACAGCTGCGTCAGTTGTTGTTACTACAGGATCTATTGCTAAAGCAAAGTTTGAAATAGTTAAATCCGCTCCGTTAAATTTTTGTAAATGATCAGTTCCTTTGCCAGTAAAAGTTAAAGTTCTATCTGCAACAAAAGTAGAACTTTTGCTAATAACAACAGTACCTCCCTTATCACTAACTACAAAAGATTTTCCGTTTACAATTTCTACTACTGAAGGTGTAATGTAAATAGATTTTTTTGATGTAGAATTGTTTGTATCATAATATCCAGCATGTACTTGAGTAATAACAGAGTTACTAGCTATGCCAGTACCAGAAACTCCCATACCTACAGAAATACCTTCTATATTTTTTAATTCAAGTGAAGTTCCTGAACCAGCAGTTCTAGTATCTTTTGTTGTAGTAAACTCAAAATCAGAAGCAACTGGTTGCCTAGCTATTACAAAATTACTACTACTTAAAGTTATAGGAAAATTTAAAGATAAGTTTGCAGCAACTTTTTGATTAACAGAGCTGTTTAAGCCTGTAGATGTAACATCGCTAGGTTCTACAACAGCAGCGTTTGAGTGTAATAAGCTAAAAGTAATTACTGGATCATCGTATTGGTATATATAAGGAGACGTGTATATTGTTTCTTTTGAAAATGATTTTGCTAAAACAGTTTCTTTTATAGGAGTAATAATTATTTGATACCGGTCATCATCTGAAATTGATGGAAAAACAATTGTATTGCTATACACACCGCTTTGTCCAATAGTAATAGGATCTGACTGCGTAGGAGTTGCTGAAAATGCAGGCGCTACAACTGTTGAGTAAGAAATATTTTGTGGAAAATTATAAAAATGATCGTCTTCATTTTTTACAATTAAACTAAAACAAGCACCAGTATCTCCAAAAACTTCGTACTTTTTAGCAGTTTGAGCTTTTGGCATTGCAGCTGCGTTTATTGATAATTCTTTTATTTCTTTCATATTATTTATATTACAAATTCAACGTCTGAGCTAAAATAACCTAAGAAAAAAGCTTCACCTTGTGAAGACCAATATGGACTATTTGTATCATTAGTTCCATAAGCTTGTTGAAACTCATTTACCCTACTTTGGCTACCTAAGTGTATTTTAACACCGTTACCATTACCACAACCTTTAACATATAACGCCGCGCGACCTGTGTATGGAGCTGTGGTTCCAAACGCTATTGGATTAGCAAAATTTTGCGCAAACTCAAGCCGCCAATTTGGACCAATATAAACATGTTCAATATCATCAAGGTTTATTAAAATAAGTCTAGTATTACAATAACGAGTTAGACCTGGCGGGTTGTTGTAATAAGCATTTCCAGATCCTGGTGCGCTTCCATCCCAATAAAAAATAGTATTCTCACCTAATCTAGCCATAGTATAATTACTACTGCTCCAAGAATTACCACCACCACCACCGTAATTAGGATCAAAATATCTTGGATTAGTTGGAGTGCCACTAAGTCCACCCATTCCTTGTATATTATCTGGAACATAAATACCATCAGACCACGACGTAGCGTGTGGTGGGAAATGTTGTGTAGAGCCAGTGCTATAGCTTTTTGGTCTAGTCACGTTACCACTTCCATCATCAAAAAGACCATTTACTTGAGCAATTAAATCCCAGTCTAGATAAGAATAACCATTACCATGATCTCCATAACCACCCTGCGTTGTTGTTGGAATAAATGTTTGAGCACTTGCATATCCATTACTTCCACCACCACCAATATTAGTGGTACCTACTCCAGCAAAACTTGAATAACTGTGGATATTTTCATTTGTAATTATAACAGAGTGCATGTAAGGATTGTTGTCTCTATCTACTTTTACAGTACCTACACCACAGTCAGTCACCTCTATAGTTTCTCCTAAGTTCCAGTTTAACAAATCTAAAGTGTTGTTTGTTAGATTATTTAAAGGCAATGTTTTAAAAGATATTTGATACATCATTGTGTTTTGCCAAAATAATGGTAGCATATCTAAATTGTAGTAAGTGCTTGTGTTATCTGTTTCGCTATGTATAAAATCAGATATATTTTGGTTGTGAATAACAAGTCTTTCAAAAAGTGGTTGTAATGCAAAATCTTGCATACCTGTTAAATCAGAAATATAATCACCATCTTGCCTTGTCTGCGTGCATAAGTGTACGTCGTCGCCAAAACCAAGTATTCCACCACTATACGTCATGTTAGCTTGAGAACCAATATACAAGCCTATTGCCAAGCCATACGGGTTTGTTAAGGTTGAAAAAGCTTCAGAGCAGCAACTGGTATTATCGTCCCAACGAGTAACTCCTAGTGTTAATAAATTACCATCTTGAGTTGAAAAAACAATGCCAGGCGCAGTAAAACTCGCGGCTTGCATTCCACTTACATTTTCTTCTAAACACTCCTCAAAAACACCATCAGGAACGTAAGTTTCTATAATACTGTTTCCATTCCAAGGTAAGTTTGCTAAAGCAGGAGTTGAAGCTACTGTCAGGGTTCCAGCTCCATTACCAGTCAAACCGCAAAAAGATACAAGGGCAGTATTACAATTATTACCATCATCACAAGTTGGACAACAAGGTAAAAGACCAGGCACACCTGGATCTGTACCTATCCAACAATCACCTGTAGTGCCGTCCCAAGGCACATAAGCCCCGCCAGCAGTGTCATAGCAATCAACGTTAGGCACTAAATAATTATTAGCTGTAGTGTCTAAACACCCATCAATACAACACATGCTAATATCATCATCAGTTGCCCAGGGCATGTAATTTGAATTAGTACTGTCCATACAGCCTTTGTATATACAACCACAACCTTGAGCAGCATTACCAGCCCAATTAGCGTTTAATGTTGCATTATCAGCAGCAACGGTAATTGTATTACCATAATTTGAGTTATAAAGTGGATCCGTAGGGTTATTACTACCTGTCACATCTGTGTAAGTATAAGAGTTAAAAGGAGTATAACTACTAACAGTGCAAGGAAGTATTTCAAGTGGATCTAATTGTGAGTTTGAACCGTTGTAACTTGGCCAAACGCTATAACCCGATGCGTTCATTGTAGTTGTTGCTAACGTACCATCATCTAAACATGTTTGACTTATAATATTTCCATTAAGGTCGTATCTAGTTCCATAGTAATAGTATGGTAAACAACTACCATCGTCACAATCTACTGTAGGATCGTAATTCATTGCGTAAACATCGCTCTTACAGCCAAAAGTACCTACACATGCTGGGCAAGCAGCCTGAGCAGCAGCTAGCGTTGTATATGCACCACTACCAGAAGTGTTTACTTGTGTTCCACCACTAACAGTGTTACAGTCCCAAGAGTCTACCCAAAGACAAGTACCCGGTATTGTTGCGTTAACGTTGTAATTTGAAGATGCTATTCCGCTTGGTGAAAACTCGTCCATACAACCTTGATACTGACATGAACCATCATCTGTAGTTGCAGCATACACTGTTCCGTTAGGATGTGTAATATAAGTTATACCGTAATAAGAATTTGCATCAGTACAACCGTCATACGTGCAACTACCATCATCAAAGTTAATTGTAAGTCCACCGTAATTATTTGCATTTGGATCCATACAACCAGCAACTATAGGTGGCAAGCCAACAGCCACACCTAGACCCTGTATGTGAAAATCACTAGCGTTTAAAGTTTGTTTTGTTAAGTATTCTTCTTTACCTTTTATGTAATTAAACCATTTACCTTCTTTTTTTACAAAATCAGTTACTCTACCTTTTTCAAGATCTGTTGATATAGCTGTAAGATTCCAGCCTTTTACTTGTTCTAAATTATAAAAACCTACATTTGCATTTGATTGTACATCTGGATCTGCAACTTCTTTAACTATTCTAGCTTGACTACCTTCGTAGTTTATAGTTTTAAAAGATTTTACAGTATCAGGAGCATCGTTTAATAAAAACTCTACAGTAGAATTAACATGGGCACCGTAAAAAGTATTTCTAGGTACAGTTTTATCGTGGTGCTTCCAAGGTATTGAATTGTAAAAAGTATAATATTTGTTTTCTACACTACCGCCTTGCTCTAAAATAAAAGACTTAAAACTAGTCCAACCAGTAACAGATTCATTAAAAGATAATGTTTCTCCACTACTCTTAAAACACAAGGTGTCTCGCAGGGTTAAATTATAATCTTTTTTATTAGCGTCAAAAGAACCAATAAGAAGTTCGTAAACTGGCATAGCTTCTTGAAAATAGTTAGACATGCCATACTCAGATATTGGTGTTAAACCATCTTTAGAAAGTCTAAGCACAGCGCCTCTTTGTTTATCTGTAAAATAAGCTCTATAGTTATCTACAGCAAAGCTTTCTGGGTTTTGTGATATACCAAAATCACCAGCAAAAGGCATTGTTTGGCCAAGAACATTTTCTGTTGCAATTAAATTAGGATTTCCATCAGCGTTAAAGACAGCATCTTTATTAGCTTGTATTCTTATAACTCTATCTTCACAAAAAGTAACTAAATCAGTATTTCTGCTAAACAACTTTTGTATACTACCGTAGGTTGGATTTAAATCTTTAGTTATTTTTTCTGCTTGAATAAATTGATTTAAACTGTTAATACCACTTGTTGAATTATATAAGCCAGAGTATATCAACCCACTTGATCTTCTTTCTTGTTCATAATGCTCATCTGTCGTTGTTGAAACTTTAACACCTTTGTCTATAATAACCTGGTTAAAGTCATCTCTTAATCTATTAGACTCTACACCGTTACCAAAAGAATAACAGTTAAACCAAGAAAGACCAACAACACCAGTAGTACCAAACACAAAATACGCTACTTCATTTGGAAATAAAGGTACGTTTGAAAAGTTTAAAGTAGGTGTGGTTGAAAGTGGAGTGTACCAATTACCGTTTAACGTTGTAAAAGTTCCATTTGGCCTTGTAAATACAAGCTCCGAAGCTCCGGAAGGTTGAGCACGTAAAGGAGTGTTAAATTTTATTAAAACATTACCGTCTTGGTCTTGAGTAAATCCAGTTACTATAGTTCTTGTGTTAAAATCTAAAAGTAGTGGGTGTGTTTTACACGTTACTACAGATCCTAGCGGTACTAACTGCTCTGCAGTTTTAATATTAAATTTTGTCGGAAATATACTACCTGTAGAATAAAACAAATCTAAATCAATACTTTCTTTAGGCTCTGTTTCAAATATAGCTGGATTAGAACTTCTTACAGCGTCATTATCATCATCAGTTCTTTGCTCTAAAAATTGTATTGTTATGGGGTTTTCATTTGCACCAACCGCGCAAGCGTTTTGATGTGGCGCTGTAACGGGTACTGAAGAAATAGTAGATCCAATTGCACTCTCAACATTTATATCTTTATCTATTGGTATTTTATAAGTTACCCTTCTATTAGTTGGATAGCAAAATTGAAAATAAAGATTATTGTATTTACCTCTTAAACCAGCATCACCTTCTAAACCTGGAGATCCAGGTACTGTAGCAGACCAACTGTCAAAAGCGGCTTCAACTATAGACCAATCAGTGTGGTTATATTTTCTTTGCTTAGTTATATTTACTGTACTAGATATTGTGTAAATAACCTCGTTGACATCACCAACAAATTTAAATTTAGCACCAGGAGTAATACTGTTTACAACATTGTTTTGATCAACGTGATCTGGGTTTGTGCTAGATCCTACTGCCCATATATAGTTTTCATTAATATCGTTATAATTAATCTCACGCTGCAAAGTTCCATAATTACTAATAGGTTCGCCAAGACCAGCTCCTCCAACAAAAGGAAGTATTATAGAGAAAGCTAAATCTATATAGTTTTGCCCATTTTCTTCGTATATACCTCTTCCATAATTAAAACTACTATTAGAATTTGTAACGTGCCCTGGATCTGAAATGTTATTACTACTTGAGCTAGGATGCGTTCCAGCGTAATAAGTTTGGTCTATAAACCAATTACTAACATAGTTAGTTGAATTACCAGGTGCAAAATCCATTAAATTACTCCAGTCTCTAGGCCCATCAGCAGATTCAAAACCTGAATTTGAGTCACCAGCGCTGTAGATAGTGCCAGGACCAACGTTAGGTAATACGTGTGGATTAACGTTTGAAGAAGTGTACTGTTCCCATTCTGCTGGTGCTGTGGAAGCAACAGAGTGTGTTGTACCTTGAACTATATCTGGGGCACCTGTGTCAGAAAGATAAAAAGTTGATATTGACTCTACAACTTCGTATTCTTCTACAGACGAAGCACTCGTGTTTAAAAAAGTATCTGCTATAGAATCACTATTAATTTTTACAAAAAATTTACCATCAAACTCTGGTTTTACTCTTGTTATAGCTTTGTAAAAACGAATTTTAAGACCTGTAACAAAACTTGTTGTACCGGTGGAATACATCCAGTCTTCTGTTGATAATATAGGAGTTTCTAAAACAATAGAAAAAATTGATGTATCATTAGAAATATTTACAACATTGTATTTTTTAGAATATCTACCAGTAGTGTCTTTAAAATCAAACTGCATGTTTTCTTTTATATCTGATAAATCAACGCTAGATTGCGTAGACCATGAAAGTATATCTATTTCAAAAGTCTTAACACCTGGGGCCAAAGCATTACTAACACCGTTAAAAACAGCGCTATCACTTTGTGCTAATAATCTTTTTTTAGTCTTTAAAAATTCAGGAGCTTCATTTTCTATTGCAATTATTTTATATTTAGCATTATTTTTTACTAAAATATCTGAATCTGCTCCTTTTTTTAATATTAAAAAAGTTTCTTCATCAACTTTGTTTCTTTCAGATGAGGGAAATGACAACCATAAATTACCGTCTTCTGCTTTGTAAACTCTATCTAAAGCTAAGTTATAGTATTCGTTGGCAGTTTCTTTAACATATATTTTGTAATTTTTAGCCCAAGCAGGTGGTGAAGTAACTAATTTCGCTGTTAATTGCGTTGAGTTGTCTGCTTCGTTTTTACCTAAAACAACAGTTGACTTGCTACTTGAAAAAACAGGTGTTTCTCTATTATACTCGTCTAAATAAGTAAATCCTAACTGATAACTTCTTATACTTTTTAAAGACTTTGCTGGTCTTAGATTTTCTATTAAATTTTCTTTTATTCTAGGGAAGTTAAAACCATCGAAAGCAAGTCCAATGTCATCAAAATAAGTGGAGTTAAACAAAACTTTTTTTGCATAATTATTATTTTCAATACCTCTAGTCCATCTATCTGTATAGTCTGCTACTAATTCAGGTTTTTCATACGCACCAGTTTCTTCGTTGATTATATTGTAGTTTTGAACGTAATTACCATATACAATTCTATTACCAGTAACTTCTTGTGCTAAAGCTTTTCTAGGTACGTTATCCCACTGTCTTAGTGTTTGATTTTCTGGAACAGCATTAAATATTATATCAGACTTTACCATGTATTGATTAGCGTGCCAATTATTAAAACCTTCTACTGAGCTAGATATAAAAACTGTTTTTAAATCATTATACCTTAACTTATCTACAATGTAAACTATAGGTGAATTTGACTCAGAATATAAAATATCAACTTGAACAACGTCATTAGGTATATTTTTAGAAACAATATTTCTTAAATTTATAGTTGTTAAATTGTTTTGCATAGCTTTGTTATAAGCTAATAAAGAGTCATATTCAAAATAAGAAGGTTCAAACACAACGTTAGTAAATGGTGAAAAAGTAGAATATTCACCATCTTGATATTTCCATCTATAACCAAATCTAACAAACTTTTTTTCAAACAAGCTGTCTGTGTCTAATAACCTAACAACGTTAAACTCGTTTATAGTAGAGTTGTAAGGCCCAGAGCTAATGTCAATAGGTGTTGTTGAAGAAATACTTAATATTTCTATTTTATAAGTGTTAACTGGCCAGTTAGCACTTGTATTTCCAACTTGCTGCCCACTTAAATTTTCTAACACTTTACATCTAACATCAAAGTTATTAGGTAAACTTAATAAAGAGTTTATATTTAAAAATCTTAACTCTTCATTTTCTAAAAAACTACTACCATTAGAAAATTGTGTAAACTTTACAACAATTTGTGTCCCAGGAGAAGCTAATTGATAGCCACCAGACCCATCATCTTCTGTAAAGTTATGATCAGAAACAGCTGAAGTTAATTCTTCAGACTGTTGTTCTATATCAATTTTTTCAACAGGAGATTTTTTTATTACTGTGATGTTTTCTTCTTCAACTAATATATCACTACTTAAATCTATATCTCTATCAGGGACAATAAGCTTTGTAGCTGTGTTACCACCTGAATCAGTACCAGCAATACTTCTTGTAATATTTATTTTTTTAGGTTCTGAATTATTATCAGTAAAAAGAAGTAGATTGTCAATAATATTAATACCAGTTATTATATTGTCACAATTAAAATTTAAAAGTCTTGGTTTTACAAAAACTAAATAATTATAATCTTCAAGGTCTGATCTAACCCACTCAGCACCAGGACTATTTGGATATGAAAGATCTTCTAGGTCAGTTAAATTTTTATCAAATCTTACTGTAGAGTTAGCGTGATCAACATAAGTTACTTTTCTTGAAATTATTTTTTGCCCAGCAACCATTTCGTTAATAGCTATATTTCCAATAGTCACACCACTATGACCAGCTGCCGCAAAGAAATAACAATCCATACCTTCGTACACCCCTACTGTGCTTTTTACAGCGTAGTCATAATTACCTAAATTTAAACCATTACCTCCAATTGTATTTCTTGTAAAATCAAAATAAGTTTTAGTTCTAAAATTATCAACAAACACAGGTGTTACAGTATCGTTTTGTATTTTGTATATTCTATCAGTCCACGTGTAGCTTTCAGGCGCGTCATATAAGTAGTTAACGTCTCTCCAGCCTATAACAGTGTTACCGCTAGCATCATAAATTAAATCACCTGATTTTTGACTAGAAGCAAAGTAGTATAAAGAATTATCTTTTTCATTAGAAATAGTACCAACACAAACAGAGTCTGGAGCAACACTGTTTGTTAGATCAATAGAAACTTCGATATTACCTAATACGTTTTCAACTGCTCCAACATCAGAGCTTTCTGATGTAGAAACTTGTATGTTTAACGCATCTCTATATTGACCTACAGGCACTAATCTTTCATCAAGATCTTTATTCATTTTACCAGCAGTGAAATTATTTTTAATCTCCGGCATATACTAGTGTTTTATTTGTTTAGATTTACCTCTAAGTATTTGAGTTAATTCTTCTATTTTTAAATTTGACAATCTTAATTTTGCTTTTCTTGTAGCTGCAAATTTTTCTTTTCTAAATCTATTGACCATGTACTCTTGTACATTTGCTCTTGTAGACATTATAGCGTATGCTATACACTTATACATTGCCTCTTCAGCAAACTTATGTACACGCATTTCTCTGTCAGTTCCTAAGCTATCGCTTATGTAATCAAGTATTACAGTTTTACCGCTTATTGAAGATCCAAAATATATAACACCTTCATTGCAATCAATAAAATAAGATCCGTTTATTTGAGCATGCTGAGGATCTATTCCAAATCTTTGTCCTTGAGCTATGTCAAAAGGATTTGTGTCATACGAGTAATCATTAACATCTTTTTCATTTGCTTTATTAGATTTAAATTTACTCCAAGTGTCTGATTCTCTTTTTAAATCAACAAAGATAAGTTCTTCAGTTTTGTAATAAAGAGGATTTGTAGATCCTAAAGTTGGTGCTCCTGGATTTGTACCTAAAGGACCGTCTAAAAGCCATTTTTCATATTGAGGGTTTGTAAGCAAAATACCCATACCAGGAAAATTAGAGTTAGTAGTATCACCAACGCTTTTTACAGTTGTGTTTGGTTGTATTCCAGGGCCATAAACTCTCATGCCAACTTCTATGTCATGATTAGCTGTAAAAAAATTTATAAGCATGTGGTCAAGTCCAGCTCCTGACGTAGGGCCGTAATTAGCCTCATATTTACTTTGAAAACCACTAGTGTTTTCTAAAGCTATACGAGTTTCTTTTTTAAATTGTGGTAAAGGATTTTTTGATTTTATATTACCATCACCATCAAGAGACGATGTTTGGCCTGTAGATGTTACACCATATTCTTGAAAAGGCAAAGTGTTGTCAGCTTGAAAACTATTGTCTTCAAATTTAAATGTACCATCTGCGTTTTGTTGAAAAGCCAAAGGATTAGATGTTTTTGAGGCTGGTTGTAAAACTCTTTTAATACCATTATCATCACTCCAAGAAACTTTAACATAGTTAACGTAATCTTGTGGTAATGGCATTGCTAGTGAAGGTGGAACTTCAAACTCAAGCGCTTTGCAAGATTTTAAAGTATCAAAACTTAATTCTTGTAATGATCTCTGTGCATGAAAAGCAACATCACTTTTTTTAATTTTAGGTATTAACTTATCTTCACCAACATAAGCAATAATAAATTGGTTTATAATGTTTTCTAAAGAAGTAAATTGATAGCTACCATAAAACTCATCACCTGTGTTTTGAATACCATCATTACTACTGTAGTAACCTCTTGCTGATTGATTTAGTAATCCCATTTATTTATGATTTTTTTTGATTTGTATCTTTTTGTTCTTCCGCGTTTGCCATTTGATAAAGATTTGGATCTTTTAAATTTATACCAGCAAGCGATAATATTTTATAAACAAGCTTGCTTTCTTCTGATACATGTAACTCAAAATTAACTGAAGTTGAAGAATTATATAATGCGTTACCATTAACAACAACGTAACCCCAAGTTACTCTTGATGGTTTTTTTGTATAGTTATATGTAAGTTGTGAAGTTATTGAGGTAGGATATACTTGTATTACCTGGTCAATTGTAAAGTTATTAGCAAATCTTGAATACACAGGTCTTGTTCTGTTAGGAATAGTTAAAGGACTACTATTTATACGTATTAACTCATCTTCTTGAACCTCTTCAACAACGTATCTTTCTTGATATTTTACAGTACCTAGTTTGTAAACATCATCTCGCACTTCAAATAAACCTTGACCAAGACTTACTGGTGCGTTTTCTTTCTTTTTAAATGCGGCTAACTTGTCATCAGTTATATCCTCACGGTTAGAATATTCTGTTGTATTTTCTGGAGCTCTATTGTATAGATCTATATCGTAAAAATATTCTTCAAAAATATCCATTTGAACTTGATTAGCATATAAATTAAACTCTTGAGGCGTTATGTAACCTCTTTGTTCTTTATTTGCTAAAGCTAAAACTCTTTGATAAACCGTGTCTATTCTTACCATTATTATTTGTTTTTATATGGAAACGCTTTGTTTAACGCGTCTTTTCTTTTATTACAGTTACAACCTTTTTTTCCAAAAACACCTTGCTTGTTTAAGTATTGCGTAAATGATTTTATGCCAGTCGCTTTTGTAAATTTTTCTACTGTATCTCCTAGTCCTTGTGATTTCATATTTAATTGTTTAGTAGTTGCAGTCGCCCCGTAGAGCGACCGCTTCTACAGTTTGATTAGCTTAATTGTTTTTCTATGTTTGCATATATTTCCATACCTTCGTCAGTTTTAAACCAAGCTGCTAAAGCTGAGTATGGGTGTTCATCAAAAGGTACATTCATTAGTTTTCTACCGTTAGAACCCCAAGTAAATGTTCTTTGATCTGAAGATAGTTTTAATATACTTAATTCTGTTGCTTTGATACCAAAGTTTCTAAGAATAACATTTTCATCATTAACTAACTCTAAGAATAACTGAGGATTTCTTTTAGCATATAATAACAAATCTCTTTTAAGCTCCTTAGAACTCATCTCTGTTACTTTAGAACCAATTTCAACTCGCATGATAGCTTCAGCCATATCAATGTCAATATTTTTAGCTGCGTTTAAAGCTTCTATTTCCATTTCTAACCAACTGATTTCATCTATTGCGTCTGCAACTGGTTTTTCTTCATAAAACAATTTATCTCTGTCAGGGTGATATAAAGAAAGTAGTTTTTGTAAAATTGTTTTTTCTCTTTCAACTATTAACATACCGTTTCTAAAAACCACGTGTTGTAGTCTTTGATCTCCTGACATCTCGTCAACAAAAACTGTTTTTTGATTTTGACAATATTTAAGCTCTCTTTCATAACCTTTTTCTTCGTCAAACCAATGTATGTTTGCAGATTTTATAGATCTTGATAAAGGTTTTTTACCACCTTTAAGCCTATATATCCTGTCTTTAATTTCCCAACCATCTTCTAGTTTTTTATAAGTTGGTTCTGTTCTTTTTCTTTTTGGTTTTGCTGTTTCAACAACTGGTGTTTCAACAACAGGTACCTCTACCTTTTCTTGTTTTTTTGCCATAATATAATATATAATAAAATTAATAAAATAAAGGGTCGAGGCCGAAGCCTCGATCCCTTAAATAAACAGTGCTTATTTCATTAACATGAAATTGTTAGCACCTTGTGTAATTAAACATCTTTCAGTTAACATGTGTATTTGCATTGCATCAAGTGCAGATGTAGCAGCACCAACAGAACCAGTAACCCAAGACTTCATTCTTCGGTCATCAGTTTGTGAAGCCCTATATCTTACATGTAAGAAAGGTCTTTTTAGATTCTTTCCTAAGTTTTGATCGTATACAGAAGATACACCAGCTGGAATAATAACCCCACGGATAGCTGCGCTACCTGCTCTGTCATTAATACCACCTCTTGTAGCTTTGTCATTTAAGTATCTAAAGTCAGACTTGTAGAAATCGTAAGATCCACGTCTGAAACCAGAGAAACCTAAGTTTAATGCCATATCTTCAGAGTTGTTGAATACACCGTAAGATGTACCACCAGCACCGTAAGAATTCATTGAAGCTAACATGTCGTCCATTGCTAAACTAGTAGCTCTGTTTACGAATAACATATTTTCTTCAATAGCACCTTGCTTATCAAACTCAGCTAAGATAGCGTCAAATTCAGCTAAATCAGTAGCAGGGTTAACACCAGTAACACCAGAAGTAATATTACCTCTATCTTCGATAGCAGCAAATAATCCTTCAGTACCGTTTCCACCAGCACCAGAATCAGCAGCACCTCTAATTTGCTTATCAGCAAAACCGATAGCAGAGCTAGCAGTTGTTAACTCAGATTCTAGCATAGCCATTTCTAAGTAATCAGTAAATCTAGCTCTAGTATCACCTTCAGCTTTTAAGTACCATAGGTAACCGTTTTGTCCTTCTTCGCCAGATATTTCTACCCAACCTACTTGAGAAGCGTCAGATCCAGAAATCTCGTAGTAATCTTTCATAATAATTGGCTTATTAGTAAAAGATTTAAATTGAGGTTCTAAAGCTGTTCTTCTTTCAGAGTTGTGAGTACCAGTAACATCAGAATAAGATTGACCTTTTCCATACTCAGAACCAATAACTAATAAAGTAGCTGTACCATCAGATAAAGTTGATAAAGCAGCTGTAGCATAAGGCTCAACTGAAACAACAGCAGATGATGGAGTTTCAACAACTAAAGCTTTAACAACAACACCAGCTTGTGCTATTAAAACCATATCGTTTACTCTAATACCATGATTAGTAGTTAATGCGTTACCGTCAATGTCAGTTTGTACTGTAAAAGTACCGTTAACATCTCCGTCAGCATCAACTGTTCCAACGTAAGATAAATGTAGTCTTGACTGCTCAGACCAAACTACTTGGTCAGCTGTCATAGCCTCTTCAGCACCTACTTGAGCTAAGAAACCTGAAATAGTTCTTTGTCCGAACACTTCAGCCTCTTTCTCCATTAGGTCTGGTAAATATTGTTGTGCCCACCCTGCGGTGTCAGCACTTGTAAAATCGATGTAATTTGAAGCTAGCGTTTGTTGCACTGATGCAGCTACACTGTTCAAATTAGTTCCATTTGTAATTGCCATAATTTTGTAATTTTAAATTTATTATTTATTTTTAATTTTAAACTTAAAGTTAGGAGAATCATTACCAAGCACTCTTACCTTAGGACCACTTGTGTTATCGTTAGAAAATGATTGCCTTGGATCCATACTTACGTTTTTAGCCTTAGCAACACTATCTTTAATAGCATCAGCTTTTCCTTGTTCGTAAAAGTGATTAGCAATAGCATCGGGATTCATTGCTGTAAACAGAGATTTGTGATAACCTTTAGCATCTGACATTTCATTATTTTCATTCAAGAACTTCTTGACAAAATTATTAATATCACCTTGGGTTTCTTTTACCTCATTAGCATTTTTCACATTAAACCTATATCTCTTATCTCCGACGTTATATTCAAAACCTTTGAATTTATCGTTAAAAACTTGTTGTGTTTTTAATTTAAAAGTGTTAGTTTGTTTTTCTGCTATTTTTTTAGTCTCTTCCGACTCTTTGTTGTATCTATTAAAAAAGTTTACAGCTTTTTGTTGTTCAGGTGTTAGCCTAGAACCAGCTTTAACTTCTTCATAGTATTTAGACTTTTGCCCGTCTAAGTGGCTTTTAGCGTTGGCAACTTGCTCTTTTAACGCTATTTTTTTCTTTTTAATCTCTCTTACTTCATCTTCTTCTTCATCATATGAAAACGAGTCTTCTATTAAAAAACTAATTTCATCATCTGTTAAGTGAGATTTTGTTTGTCTGTAGTATTCTCTAAGAACAGTCATGTCATCATAACTAGAAAAGTCTTGATTAAGCCTCACATAATCTTCTAGTGTACCACCAGTTTCCTCCATAAAATCTACAACTTTTTGTAAATTTTCAGGTATTGCTTGTCCAGTTTCTTGAGCTTCTGCAACAGCTTCTTCAACTTGCTCAGTTAATTCTTCTGTTTGTTCTTGAACTTCTTCTTCAGTAATTTCTTCTAATACTGGAGTTTCTTGTGTTTGTTCTTCCGGCTGTACTTCTTCTTGTTTTTCTGTGGTAGTGGTGTCTGCATCGACTGGAGCCACTCCCTCGTTGTCAGCGTTATTTTCTGCAACTTCTGTTTTTTCTTCGGTTTCATTTTTTATTTCTTCTTTTGGTGTTGGGGGTTTGTTTAAATCTACTTTAATAACACTGTTATCATCAGCGCTGTTGAACTTTGTTTCTTCAACTGTTTCTACAGTTTCAGGTGTAGTTTCTTCAACTACGTTTTCTACGTTTTCTTCCATAATATAATATAATAATAATTAATAATTGTTATCTAGGATCAAAAGAACCTAAATCAAATCCGCCTCCTATAGTATCATTACCTGCAGACTCAAAGTTTTTAGGTGCTTTTTCCTTTTTTCTTTGATCTATAAGTTCACTTTGTTGTGAGGCTTGTATTCTTGTTCTTTCGTCTTTACGATCTTCTTTTTGTTTTTCTTTACTTTTTGTATTTTCTACTTCCATTTGTTTCAACTGCATGTTCATCTGAAACTCTAATTGCATTAGTTCTTTTTTATACATTACTTCCTGAGCTTGTTGCTGAGCTTCAAGCTGAGCTTTAACTTGCTCTAGCTGTGCTTGTGACTGGCTAAGCGCTTGTTGTTTTTGTAATTCCATTTGAGCAGAAGCTTGTTGAGCTTGTATGTTAGCTTGAGACTGTGCTTGGATATTTTGTTGTTGGATTTTTTGATCTTTAGCAAGCTTTTTTTCTCTTCTAATTTTTAATAATTGATTAGCTAGTTTTATATTTTTTATCTCTCTAATATCAATAGCATCAGCAAGTTCTATTATTTGTTGTTGCAAAGCCATTTGTATATTATTTTCAAGCATTGCTTTTTCTTCTTCATCAGGTTGTAGTTCTATAAATATACCAAAATCATATAAATGCAAGTTAGACATTTCTTCAAGTGTAGCAACATTATGAGCGCCTATTTGTTGTATAAAAGCGTCTTTAGTTGGTGAATACTCTATAATGTCAGATATTCTAAGCGATAAACACTGTGCAACTTCTGATGTTAAAAACAAACCAGCTTGCAATATATGTCTTGTTGCAGTATTAGAATTAGCAGCTGCTAGCTTTTGTACACCAACCAAAGCATACTTATCAGGAGTACTACCATCTCTTGATTCATTAAGACCAGTTGTATCTCTTATCATTTGTAAATAATAGTTGTATGTGCCAATTAAACTTTGCATTTTAGCACCACCGCTACCTGATTGTATTTCTTGAATAGGTACTTTACCTGGATTCATATCACCTTCAGAAGTAAATGACCTACCAATAACAGATCCTGTTTGGAAGAACATGTTTAAAGCTTCTTGCGGATTGTAATTTGTACCATTACCTAAATCTATTTCAGCCAAACCATCAGCATCTAAATAAACACCATCTGGCACCATACGCGATAACACTTGTTGTAGCTTTAAATGCGTAAGCTGTATCATATCAGCAAAACCAGTGATACGACTAACTAGGCTTTCTATTCTACCTTTGTACAACCTAGGAGCTACAATAGAGTAGTTCATTTTAACTTTAGTAAAATCACTTTTTGGCCTTACCATGTTTTTAGCCATTTCCCATTTAAGTAATTTTTTAGTACCTAATACTAAAGCACCGTCATACAAACACTCTATTGATCTTTGTAGTTTGCTAAAGTTTTCAGCGTCTTCAGGTGGGTTAAAGCTATCATTTTTTTCTATAACTTTTTCAGCACCACTACCAGTTTCTTTTACTTTATAAACTTCGTTCATATAAGTTTTATAATTAAAATATAAAACTTGAATTTTATTATTATCCTCTTCTTTTGAATTATAACTAGTGCTGTTGTTTGATCGAGTATACGTTTTATTTTTTTGAATTTCCTCTAAGTCTTCTTGTGTTAAGTGTGGGAATTGTTTAGCAAGCTCGTTTACAGGTACATTTTTAACCTCGCCAATATAATAAATGTCATCAAAATAAGGAGATTCAGTGTAAGAGTAAACTAAATCAGCTGGATCTACATAATCAATTACAACACCCTCAGATGTATTAAAACTAGTTTTTACAGCGCCTATACCTAAAACAGTTAGATCGTAGTAATATTGTTTTTTAATTAACTCGTAATTATTACCTTTCATCAAAGTGTTAAGAGCTTGTTCTTCAGCAATTTCTACGGCTTGTTTATAATCTAATTGCATGTGTAAATTAAGCTCTTCTTTAGTATCAGGTAATTTTTCTTTATCATTGTTATAAGCTGATATACCTAGCATTTGCTCTGCAGCATCGCTATAGTCTCTACTATTCATATCTATAAGTATAGACTCCATGTACTCTGTTCTTTTGCTAACGCCAAAAGGATCTTGAGAATAAGCTTTTATATCATACATTCTTTCTGCAATACCATTTACAACTATATCAACAAACTTAGGTATAATAGGTACTGGTTTCCAGTCTAAATTTAAATAAGACAAATCACCATTTATAGATAACTCGTCCTTATACTTTTGTATTGATTGCTCACCTCTGGCATACAACCTTAATTTGTGAAAATTATCTTGAGTTGCTCTATACCTACTAACCCCTCGGTCAGGATGTAACCACTCGGTTTCAATAGCTTGAGCTACTTTTAAACCATACTCATAGCTCATTTTTTCCAAATCACTTACAACTTGGCTGGGAAAATAACTTTTTATAACAGACTCTGCCATATTTATTTTTTAATTAATTTAGATGTACTGCCTTTATTTGTGTACTTAGCAATACTTAAGTTTAGTTTAGGTTTTTGTATCGGTGCGTTTGGCCTATATAAATGCCTGTTGTTTGCCATTATAGCTAATCCAGAACTTATAGATGCATCATGCTTTGTTCTTTTGTTAATATCAAACTTCGCCCAGTCATTTAGTAATTCATTGAAGTAACAATTACCAAAAGTACCGTCTTGTGCCATACCTACGTGGTTCTGAATATACATTTCAATAGCGGCAGCGTGAGCTTGTTTTATATCTTCACTTGAGTTAGGTATACCTCCTATTTCTTTTTCTGCTACAGATAATTTATTCCATATTTTATCTGGCCTATTCATGCTAAAACCTCTGTAACCACGCCTTCGCAAATAATATAATAAACGAGGTTTGTTGTTCTCTGCTAGTATTGGCATCCCGTAAAATACTAACGCCATTAGAACGTCTTCAAAGAACATCTCTGCAGTTTGTGGTCTAGCTAAATACTCTAAGAAAAATGTATTAGCTGGTGCGTCTTCCATGCTAAACTTAGTTAGTCCGTGTAAAGCACCTTTAGAACCTACACCATCTACAGTTCCTGATATATCGTAGCTATCACAACCAAAAGCACCCATGTGCTCATTACCAGGCCATTTAACACCATTTTTAATTACAACTTTGTTTTGTATGTTTGTTGGTGGTACCCAGCTTATTTTAAACCTACCTTTAGGGTCTGGGTAAAATATCACTGTTGAATCTTTAACTCCGTTAACCCATTGAAAATTACCTTTAGTAATACCTAGTGTTCTAGACATCTCTTCGTTGTAATCTATTTGTTCGTATAGTTTGACTAAGTTAAATATACTATTTTTTGTTTCATCTCTAAACGCGTGTTCAGTAGTTCTTGGAAACTGTCTGTAAAATTCATTTAACGCATCTTGATCACCTTTTAAACCGTCAGCTTCGTTTTGCCAACTGTCTATAACACCTATATCTATTAATTCCCCATGTGGATCGAAGACTTCATGATCCGGAGTATTGAAGACTGGGCTTCCGTGCTCATCAATAAATCCTTCGTAGTTCCACTCCATTGGGATAAAAAGAGAATATAAGCCAGACGCTGTCTGTCCATTTCTGTTTCGCTTAGTAACGTCTGATGCTCCATATAATTTTTTAAAGTTTTCCCCACCTTTGTCTAGTGAATTTGATGTTGAGCCCATCATACATTTACCTATTATCCTACTACCTAATCGTAAACATGTTTTTGTAACTCTCCAGTTATTTAATATATTATCGGGTCTTTCCCACTTACCACTTTCATCGTGCACTAAAAGCTTTAATTTTTCACCGTCATAGCTATTGTCACCTGTATTTTTCCAGTCTATAGTTGTATCTAATCCCTCTAAGTCTTCTAGCTTTTCGTTTGTTGTAATCTTCTTTCTAGTGAACTTAGAAGCTGGAACTCTATATGCAAGCTCGGATTTTGGCCTATCCATACCGTCTTGAATAGGACTAAAAAAGAAAGGATAATTAATCGATATAGGTACAACTTTGTCAGTAAACATTTTCTTAGCATCAGCCCCTGTTTTAGATAATATACCAAACCTAGCATCACTTGATATTGTAGCTTGGTTAACTGTTTCAGCTGATGACATAAAAGAAAAACCAGATCGTCTGTTTTTAAGGTAACACATACCATAACATCTTTTATCTGCCTTGCATGCTTCCCAGAATATATAGAATATTCTATTGGCTTCTCTAAAGTCTGGCGCACCTACATCAATTTTACTCCATTGTAAGTACATGTAATGTGTGCCTGTTATATATGTTGCTTTTCCTTTGTTGTTAAACCAGAAACCTTCATCTCTACGTTTAAACTCTTCATCTATGTAATCAAACCAGTCAGCTTTCTTTTCTTCTGCGTAAGCTCTCCAGTCAAAT
>Ga0208898_1000500_pt1 | contig 30595 bp, 44 predicted proteins | sample VirMetDEL_Mar_4_FD_184513 | JGI IMG/M metagenome (GOLD analysis project Ga0208898, IMG submission 184513) | Aqueous microbial communities from the Delaware River and Bay under freshwater to marine salinity gradient to study organic matter... | ecosystem: Environmental > Aquatic > Marine >...
TTACGATCGGAAATCTTGGTGTATTCTTGGAGTTGTGCAAGGACATACTTTTCATTTGGTGTGCAATCAGGACACTTCCATGTTGGTTCCTTATATTCTACCACCTCAATAGGAACTGCCTTCTCCATGTTGACAGTTACATCAACTTCAGGTGGGTTTTTGATCTCACTGATACTTGGATAAGCACAAGCAGCAGGAATAATAGATGCCAAAGCAAGTGGTAGAAACTTAGTAAACACGTAATTCATAGAACTCAACATTCGTCACAAGGATTTAATCCTTCACACGACTCAAAGTAATCCTTGCGGTAGTAACGACCGAGGATGTTGCTATTATAATACTTCGGTTCCCCATTGTCAAGAGATTCACTCAAGACATTATTTACAAATAATTGTCGAGTCTCCTCAAAGTTTGTTCTCCCTTTAGTTTCATGCAAAGAAAGAATTTCTCTTTTAAAGTTCTCGTTTCCAAATTTTTTCACATCCTCCTTTAATTCTGGACAAGATCCATAATATTTTTTCCAATCCGATTCTTGTTTTACTTTTCTCTTTTTTCCTTTAGGAGTTCTAAACGACCAAAAGTATTTTCTCCCAATGTACTGTCGTTGGTTTGTGAGATTGGTAATGAGGTAAACAAAACCAAAGTAATCCCCAACATCAATACTATCAAAAGTTCGTTCCATGTAAGTCCAAGGATTTGAATAATCTTTACTCTTTGCCACATAATTATAACATTATGTCCTTATTTATTTCTTTCCAGATGTATATATGCTCCATCATTCCAATCTCCATCCCATGGGTCAGGAAACAAATTTTTAGGAATTATAGTTTCCACACTTGAAATAGGTTCTTCAGATCCTCGATCAACAACTTCATTTTTAATCCTAAGAGTTGGAAGGTGAGGAACTTCAGAAGGTTCAATCTCTACTGTAGTATTTCTTTTGATGGAGTGCTCATTGTCCCACAATTCATGTAAATCTTCTATCTGATTATCAACATCAGACATAGTTTGTTTTAGTTTACCCTCCCAATACCACATTTCTACATAAGAAAATAAGTGCATAAAAATAATATTAAGAGGTGGTTTTCTCTTGGATATCCACCTCTTAATTTTTTGTATGGTAGTTTCCTTCTCTTTGTCGAAAACTACCTCAAATTCATAACTGAAATCCTGAAAAGGTATCTTTTTTGACATCTTGCTTAATACCACCAACTACATAACTTTCAACTTCAGTCTCTTGTGGTGCAACCTGTAATCCTTTGGAAGAGATCCAGTGTTGTGTCCAAGGAAGTGGATTGTTCTTAGCAGAAATATCATATACTGGTTTAAGACCAATGGCCTTCAACCTACGATTAGCTGTCCACTCAACATATTGTTGAAGAAGTTTGTCATTTAAGCCAATCATACTTCCATCTTTGAAGAGATAGTCTGCCCATCTCTTCTCTTCATTTACAGCACGATCAAACATCTTATAAGTCCACTCTTCCTCTTCTTTCATGATCTGTTTCATTTCAGGATCATCACCAGATTTCCACTTATTCAAAATATTTTGAGTGATTGCTAAGTGTTGGTTTTCGTCTCTGGCGATAAGAGAGATGATTTTAGCTGATCCTTCCATAAGCTTAAGTTCACCGAAGGCGAAACTACAAGCAAAACTAACGTAGAACCTAATACCTTCAAGAATGTTAACGTTGGCGACTGCCCTGTATAATTTTCGTTTGACATCTTTTAATGATTGTTGTGCGTGTGTAACATCTTCTAAACGATGAATCCAATCATTACCACTTGAATAATTTTGAGCTGTTTGAATAAAATTGTCATAGGATTCTGTAACACTACTAGCGCGTTCCAGAATTCTCTCATCAGTAATAATAGTATCAAACACTTGAGATGGGTCTGCATAGACGTTCTTGATAATATATGTGTAAGAACGACTATGGATCATTTCCATGAATCCCCACACTTCCATACATGCTTCTAACTCGGGTAGACTGCAATAAGGTATAAAAGCCATCCCAGGACCACGCCCTTGTATGGAGTCAAGCATAATCTGATATTTGAGGTTACTTGTATAGATATGCTTTTGTTCAGGACGAAGTGTCTGATAATCTCCACGGTCTTTCTGTAGTGAAACTTCTTCAGGTCTCCAAAAGTATCCAAGTTGTTGACTAGTTAATTTATCAAAAACAGGATACTTGTAAGAGTCATATCTCTGAATTCCTAATGGTCTACCAAAAAACATTGGTTGTTTTTTGACATCATAAGAATCAGAGTTAAATACCGTCATTCCTTTTACACTGGTATTTTTACTATCATCAAATGACGGAACCTTAAATTGAACAGCTGTCACAAGCTTCCTCCTCTGTGTTACTTAATTCCTCTAGTAGGTTTTGTAAATCTGACTTCTCTTCAACAATTTCATCAGTCTTGATATCGTAAGTATTCTGATAGTAAGAAGTCTTCCACCCGTACTTATATGTAGTCAAAAAATCATTTGCCATCTGTGAAACTGGAACTTCATTATCTGGATAATTTTCTGGATTATAACTCCAGTTACCACTGATAGCCTGATCAAAGAACTTCTGCATCACGGCAACAATATTGATGTAACCTTTATTACTTTGCATTTCCCACAACAAAGTGTAATTATTCTTCAGTGTCGAATACTGTGGAACAATCTGCTTAAGAGGTCCTTTCTTCGACTTTTTAATGGACAGGTAGTCTCTAGGTGGTTCGATTCCGTTGGTTGCATTTGACACAACGGAACTGCTCTCCGATGGCATCTGTGCCGACAATGTTGAGTGCCTGAGACCGTAAGTGGTGATAGATGTTCTAAGACCTTCCCAATCATGTTTCAAATCCTGTGAACAGAGTTCGTCTACATCTTTTTTATATGTATCGATGGGAAGAATACCATCAGAATACTTGGTTCTACCAAAGTATTCACAATGACCTTTTTCCTTAGCAATTTGGTTAGAGGATTTCAAGAGGTAATATTGGAAAGACTCAGAAAGTCCGTGAACAGCATCCCACGCCTCTTGAGAATCATAATTATATCCCAGTTTGGCCAAGTAATGTGCTAAACCAATAAAACCTACTCCAAGAGACCTACGAGCCTTTGTGGCAAGTTCTGCAGACTTTACAGGATACTCCTGATAGTCGATGAGTTCTTCAAGACTACGAACGGAAAGATCACAGAGATCTTCCAGTTCTTCATCAGACTTAACCTTACCAACATTAATAGCAGAAAGAATACAAAGTGCAATCTCTCCATACTCATCATCAATATGTTGAAGGGGTTTAGTTGGAAGTGTAATCTCTTGGCAATTATGAACTAGAATATCATTTGCGAAGAAATTATGAGTTCCTTCTACAGTAATATCATATACTGGGATTTCTTCTTCGAGATATTCAATCTTTAGCATTTTTTTCTCCTGTTTTGTTCTAAAAGTTGCTTAGCAAGTTTTCTCTGTGTTTCATCTCTATAATAAGGATTATACACTAATCCAGTTTGTTCTTCAATACATTTATAAAAGTTTTGATGCTTTCCCCCAAATCTATTTTTGGAAAAATGTTTTGGAAATTTTATATTTAATTCGTTAAGAGCAAAATCAACTATTCTTTTTCTGCCACCAATAAATCCATACTTTTTAGCAAATTTTATTCCTATTTTTATAAGTTGTTCATCAGTGAGTCCAGAATAATTTGGATTATTATAACCAGTAGTTCTTATAGAAATACCAGTTTTCCATTCTTCCTGAACCTCCTGTGAGCATCTGGGAAGCATCCAACCACCAGTTCCACCTGAAGTAGCATTATATCCCCTTTTAGTATCACTTTCAAAAAGTTTGATAAAGTGCGATTCTTTTTCATTGATAAAATTTTCATCTTCAGTCTGATAGTTTTCAATCACTGATAAGTCCCAACAATCTTCACCATATTTTCTAATCGCAGAATGAAATCTAAATTTAGAACCATTTCTTGCTGATGATAAATGACGATTCCAACGATGCTCTAAAGAGTATTCAGTTTTTCCTATGTAAGATTTTCCGTTTTTCTTATTGGTAATTTTATACACAATATATGATCTCATAATAGGAAGTGTAATCTCATAACTATTTATAAAATATAGACATTACACTTCCTATAATAATCAAATAATATTTAGAATGTCAGTTTCTTTAAGATGTTTTGCTATCACATATCCACGATTTTTTGTATAAACTTTATGATCTGGAGTAACAACAACACTCTTACCACTTTCTTCATCAGTAATTTTCATTACTTTTGCTTTTGGTGATGTTTGAGCAAATGCAGTTATTTGATGATAATCAATTTCTTGATTACCAGTGTCAATATCACGAGAAAGAACTTCTATGCAATCCAAAGGCAAACCTTCTTCAATAAATTCTTGAAGTTGTTGAATTTCAATTTCAAGGGGAGGAAGACGATATGTGCTTGTTGTATTGCCAACAACTTCTTTAGTAGTAGTAATTCTTACTTTAATCTTTGTATTACCAGCAACACATAAGTTGCTCATCTCAACCTTATCCTTAAAGGAGGAGTGAGAGTTACAATGATCGATATTCATGATATAAATTCGACCTGTTTCTGCTCTTTCTTTCAGAAGGTCCAGAATGAGTTCTTGAGCTCCGATAGTCTTTCTCGGAATAGAGTCATCTCGTTCAAAACCCACATACAACTCATCAAATCGATCAGTACCAAAAGCATCATACAAACCAGGAACGTCGTGTGGAGAGAAGAGTGAGACTTCTCCATTTTGGATGAAACGTTCATAGAAGAGTTTACTGATTTGAATACTATAATCTAGTTTACGAACTCGGTTGTCCTCTGTACCTTTGTTGTTCTTAAGAACAAGAATGTCCTCTATTTCTTTGTGCCAGATAGGAAAGTGAACTGTAGCAGAACCACCTCTGATGCCGTTCTGTGTACAGCATCGGACAGTTGCTTCAAACTTTTTAAGGAAGGGGACAACGCCTGTATGTTGTACCTCGCCACCTCGTATTTTGCTGTTGATACCACGGATTCTGCCAGCGTTAATGCCGATACCAGCCCTCTGTGCGACGTATCTGCCAATAGCCATATCACTGCTAAAGATACTATCGAGGGAGTCATCAACATCAACGAGAACACAAGATGCAAATTGACGAAGGGGTGTTCTGACCCCTGCCATGATTGGTGTTGGGATGTTGAGTTTGTGTTTGGAGATTGCGTCATAATACCTCTTAACGTAAGAAAGTCTTGTCTCCTTAGGATACTCTTGGAAAATAGTCAGAGCAATCATGATGTACATGAACTGAGGAGTTTCGTAAACCTCCCCAGTGCTCCTATCCTGCACTAAGTATTTATCGGATACCTGCCGTAATCCCGCATATGTAAACAAGTAGTCACGATCATGATCAATAAAAGTTTCTACCTTTTGAATTTCTTCCAAAGAATACTTGGAAAATATTTCCTTATCATAAATGTGATCATAACAAAGTTTTTGAATATGATCAACAAGTGAAGGATGATCTCTCATAACACCATAAAGTTGTTTTCTTAGAGAAAACAAGAGAAGTCGAGCAGCAACATATTGATAATTTGGATGTTCCAGATCAATCAGATCACTCGCACTCTTAATCAGGATCTCCTGAATTTCTTTCGTGGTAATTCCATCATAAAACTGAATACCAGAAGTCATCTCCACTTGACTTGCAGAGACCCCTGCAAGACCCCTACAAGCCTCTGCAACCATCAGGTGCATCTTATCCAGGTCAAGAGACTCAATATTACCATTTCTCTTAACAACTTTTGTACCGTTAGTCATACCTTTTTCCAAATAGTAAATTTTAGTTTTGCTTCCAATCCTTTGTAAGTATTCAATTTTACCAAATTTTGAACATTATGTCCACCCAAGATCATATCATTAATGTCTTTTTGATTTATGTTTGATGGCCAGATGACGACACTTTCTCCCCGTTCAATACACTGTTCAATTCGATTAACAATTTCTTTATTACGGGGTTCGTTATCATATACAAAAACTTTGTCGCTTCCTTCAAGATCACTAACTTGACCGTCACTACCACACAAAGCCACACTATTAGGGAGGAAAGTGCTGTCAAAGGGGCCTTCAACGATATAGACGGGAAGTTCTTTATCAACTCGATCAATCCCATAGATTTTTGGTTCATCTTCATCCAACATGATGGTTAAGTATTTAACAGGGTTAGAAGATAGTGCTCTTCCCTGAACTCCGATAAGTTTCCTATTTCTAATAAGTGGAATTACAATTCTTTCTTCACCATACTTGGTAGAATCAAATGTTCCTGGTTTAATAGAATTAACAAACTCTTTAAAATTTTTTACATAATAAAATTCACCATCAAAAATTGCTCTTGATTCCAAATACCTTTTAGATACATCTACATCAAAAGCTTTTGGTAGTTCAATTTTCACTTTTGTTGTGAAAGTTGGTTTTGAGGTTTTAACTTGTTCAAAAATACTTTCTGGTGTTTCAGTCACAAAGTTTTTTCCGGTATGTCCTTCTTTAAACTTCTCAAAAATATATTGTTTATGAATTTCAGTATCTAGATCTTTAAGAAAGGAATTGAAAGAAATACTGATACCACAATTGTGGCACTTATAATTACTATTATTCTTTACCCTATAAAGAAAACCTCTTGATTTATTTTTATTCTTTTTAGAATCTCCACAAATAGGGCATCGAAAATTATAAAGATATGGTTTAATCTTTTTGAATTTTGAAAGTCTTGAGGAAATCAAATTGATGTACTTTACATCAATATAATCCATATTAACTAAGACGACTACCAGTTAGTATAGGAGTTAGATTGTAAGATGTCAAGATTTTTTTTAAATTATTATTATTTTGATAAAATGGACTGTTTAGTAAAAATGATAAAGCAGTGGCACAACCTATCATTATCCAAACCTTTTTCTCTAATCTCTGTATTCTTGCAAGCACACAGTTATGATTGATGTCCATTTTATCACGGAGTTTGTCAACCTTTGAAAATAATACAACGTCAACTTCTTCCTGTTTTGATATTCTTTCTTCATGAATGGCAAGCATTCTACTCACACTAGTATTTACCTCACTCAACTTCTCAATAGCAGTATCAATCCTAATAATGATAGGTTTTAAATCTTCTATTTTTTGTTCTAATACGGCTATCTTAACTTGATTTTCCATTGTGAGGCTTGAAGTAAGGATTAAAATTTAATGCTGTCTTCATTGCCTTCTTCTGAGATCTCTTTTCTCTTCTTTTTAGAAGGTCATTTATGTATTTTTTAACATACTTATTTCTACCATCAATTTTCATAACTGGATCATAACCAGCAGTAGGACCAGCAGCATTAGAAGAACCACTAAATCCACCAGATCCTCCAGGAGGATTTGCTACCATTCCTTCCTCAGAGACACTAAATTCACTATACATTGCGGAACGAAACGCATCTATAATTCTATCAATCTTAGTTTTCTCCATCGGTAATCCTCTGCAATTCTCTTAAACAAACTTGATCATCTTCGATTTCGTGAATATAACATCTTGGAAATTCAGGTAGTCTATTGAGAAAAACAATGAATGTTTTTACCGTAGACCAAAGAGATCTATCAATCTTAAAAAATAACATAGGAGTGGCAGCGTCATCAAAAATATTATAAAGAATGATAAAATGATTTATCAATAAGTGAATTTTTAATTCACCACCACTCTTATATCTCTTAAGAAGTCTTTTGATATATCTGAAATGATTTAGATCTTTTTCAAAATCCTCTCTCGTCACCGATTGAGGATTTTCATAGTTTTTAATAGCGAATAATAGAAAATTATCCTCGTTCAACTCAGTAAAAATCATTTATCAGGAAAGATCTGGATCACCGTTATAAAGAGGAGTATTACCAGTAGTAATACCAGACATAGCCACTAGAATCTCTTTCTTAACTCTTAAAGAACCAGAATTGTCAATGTAAGTAGTAACTCCAACCCAACCTACACCAGTTTCATATGCCGTTCCAGATGCTGAATCAGCTCCACCTTCAGCTACACCAAAAACATATCTATCATATCCATCAACATTTCTCTTGAATGTAAGAACATCATTAGTCGATATTCCAGCAGAAATAGTTGAAGCTAAAGAAATAGTCGTTGAACCAACAGTTGAAATTTCAATGATGTTTCCATCATTAACTAAAAAGTCACCAGAGATTACAAAAGAATCTACAACTGTAGAAATAATATCTGATCCAATTCCAGAGTTTGTTGTCGCCGTTCCAGTTTGAGTAAGAGTAGTTGAACTTGCTGCGGAAGTTAATGTCTGACTAAATGAACTATCAAGAATGGTATACTTAGGAAGTTGAGATACTGTGAAGTCGGTAGATGCAATAGATGCTCCACTCAGACCAGCAGTAGATCCAATGGTTAACTGGGTGGTACTTGCAATACCAACAATAACAGCATCACCAAAATAAGTTCCACCAGAACCACGAATACCAAATCTCATTACGTCGCCGGTTGCTGCAGCACCAACTTGACCGAAAGTTGTTCCACTTCCTGTTACAACGCCTGTAGAATAGTTAAGAGATACTGTTCCTGTAGACCCTACAGCGTCATTATTACCCCAGAGTGCCATGTCTTTGCCTTAGATAAATTTCTATGATACTAATATTTATAAAAATAGGAGGACTTAATAAAGACCTCCTATTGAAAAATCAACCCTCTTCTCTAGCCCTGATAGCCTTAGATACAGCTTCAAGTAGTTGATCATCCATGTCAGTCTTGGTCAATTTAACAGCTTTACCAAGAATGACGAGACAGATTTCAATCAATTTTTCACCAAGTTCCTCGTTTTCAGGAATTTTAGAAACTGTAGAATCTACAATTTTGTAAGCAAATGGAAGTAAGAATGATAACATGATTAGTTCCCAATAAAGGTATCTAATCTATATATCATTTTTTTCTATAATCAGGCCTTCCAAGCCAACCATAACCTTGAGTGAAATGACCAGGACAACAAACAAATAAAGGTGCTTCTAATTCGTAAAATTCCTTATTATTTTTTTGTATCAATAATTGATTTTGATCCATATTTTGATTTAATCTGTGATTTGACAAAATCCATTGCGGCCTGAGATGCCTTTCTAGATTTTTCTTTTTCAGTATCAGTCATAGGGCCAGTCTTTATGCCCTTAGGTGGTTTAGTGTAATCGGCACGAGCACTCATACCACCACGTTCTAGATGACGATCTTTTAAACGATCAGATTCTTCTTCCCCAAAAAACTCTTCACCCATTGCCTTTGCAGGTTGAGATTGACCACCACTCTTCGACTTTTTCAATTCTTGTTCCCTTCTCATAGCGATCATTTTATCAATTCTTGCTTTCTTTTTCTGAAGCATGAGTTCTTGTTGAGACATTGATGCCTCTTCACCAAGTTTTCTACCACCACGTTCTGCAGTTAACTTGGCGGCGATAGCCATTTTCTGACGTTCCTTCTTGGTCTTACCTTTGAACTGAGGAGCATCTGACTTATAAAAGTCTTTTACAACGTCACCCATATCAGCTTTTTTAAGATCAATCTTTTCATCAAGTTCAAAAACCTCAAGGACAGTTGCACCAATACCTTCAAAAGCTTCCTTGAGTTCAGGGTTGATGACAACTTTGTTTTTTACTTTCTTATCCTTAACACTCCTTTCAGGTTCGTCAGTATCTGGATTAATGGTATCCATAACTTCACGAAGATCTTCTCTCCAGTTTGAATATGAATTTCTTTTCATTGTAGTAGTCAGATACTTCTATTCTTATACTTATTTATAAACTCCCTAAATGTCTTAGGACCTTTATATGGTTTTCCACCATCTTGAAGATTAGTCTTATCTCCCTTCTCAAATCCAGGTGTCATCTTAGATGCATACTTAAAGTATCCATTAGTTCCAGACAAAGTATTTGGTTTATTAGGAGTTCTCACGATCTTACTCATTTTCACCTCAGTGTACTCACGAAGATCACGAATCCAAGACTTAAACATCATACCCTCTTCGGTCACACAAATCAAGTAATTGGTTCCTCTACGAATAACTTTACCAACTAATCCAGTATTCAGATTTTCAACCAACTGATCCATCTTAAAGATTTTACCAGTTACATAGTTTTCTCTTAAGTTCTTCCAATCAAACTTAGGAGCAATTTCCCACAAACTCCAAGATTCTGTTGCAATCTGCATACCCTTACGAACAGTATTCATAATGGTTTTAGCAGTCTTATCATCAATATTATCAGGAATGCCTTTTCTAAAACTTTCAAAGTCATTCTCAGCCGCAGCCTTTCTCAACTTAGATGCGGACATACCAGTAACATCAGATGCTTCATCATCTCTCTGACCTGCAGAAATTGTTTCAATCTCATCAAAGTTATAGAGTTCACCATTATATTTCTGTGCCAAACTATCAAATTCTGAGACACGATCAGATCCTACTACAATCTTGATATTTGAATATCCATCGTTACTAGCAATCTTTAAAGCATCAAAAATAGTCCTAACACCAGAATCATTAACTATATTATCAGAATGATCGGGGAACATTTTTCTCATTAACTTCGTCTTCTGATCAGGATCCAATGGATTCTTCTTTGGATCGAATGACCTTGAAGGATAAATTCTCAAATCACCATCAGATGCAACTTGTCTTGCGTTATCTAAAAGTTTTTTATGTCCTACTGTAGGTGGATTAAATCTGCCAAATACCAATGTCAAAGTATCACCAGTCTTTTCTTGTTGTTGTTCTTCCTCATCACCAACTTCTCTTTCTTTTTTTATATCTTCTGGATTAGATGGTTTTTTCTGAGTTTCTTGATCTGGTGTCTTATACTTACTTTCCTTTGAAGATTCTCTTTCAGCCGTCTTTGATTTTCTTTGAGTAAATACTAATTCTCCACCTTCAGTTCTGGCTACAACATTTCCGAGTTTATTGACCCAGTTGCCTTTTCCATCACCAGTTAAACCAAGTTGTCTTGCTTTTTCAGAAGCTTTGGTTTTACGTGCTTCACTTAAAAAGTTGAAGAAATTTTTCATTACTCTATTATCTTATAATAATATTTATTATACGAATCTATTGTTCTTATTATACTTGGAAAGAAAAGACTTTCCATAAGTAGTGGACACTCTTTTAACTGTCTCATACTCTTCCTTAAAGACCTTACCAGCCTTCCTATCGTCAAGAATATCCTGATCAATAAGACCAAGTTCAATCAATTTTTTATTGACAGCCTTTGGTGATCTTTCCTGATTACCAGAAGCAATTGCTTCTGCCCAACCATCCATATATCTTTTTCTATCTTTTGGTTTTGCATTAGCCATGGACTGTAAGAACCCACGATATACATTTTCTTGAAGAGCAATCGTCCTTCTTCCAGACTTATCAGTAATACCTCTGCTCAATCCTGCAGCTTTAAGTAATTGTTTACCAAGTTTAGATTTCATACCTGCCGCTTTCTTCTTATCCTTTGGATCCGTTGCAACTTTACGAAACTCTTCTCTTAGACTTGTATATCTTCCATCATCTTCACCAAAGTGTTCTTGTAAGATTTCTCTAGTTACTCCGTCACCGAGACCTTTACCACCTTCACCAAGAAGTGTCTTCACGAGTTGATCACCTACATCACCTATTTGATTTTGTTTTTCAAATAACTTCTCGATACCACCAAAATCTTCCTCCGATTTATCCTTATGAACATCAACTTCTTTTTCAAAGAAGTCTTTCATCGACATATCAACTTTCTTCTGGTTGATATTTGAGTTGATTAGAGTAAAGTTATCATCATTTTCTCTCTGTTCCCACTCCTCTTTACCTGGTGCACCACCATCTTTATTGTTAAAACCACGAACATGTTCTAAGTCCATGGCTTGAAGATCAAGAGGAAGACCAGTGTATGCATCACGACCACCCTGTTCAAGGTAAATACGCCACATTAACTTTGCTCTATCCTTATTATTAGCTGCACCTCGTCTTACTGTCCCATCTTCATTTCTGCCAAGATAGTGCATGTCTTTATGTGCCTTATCATCTGACACATACTTATCATTAGTCACCTGACCCTTACCACTCAAAGACTTCTTAAATGAATCAGGAAGAATATCAAAGGATGCACTAACAAACTCATCAGATACCTTATTGGATCTTACAGAATCAACAAACTTTTTGATCTGTTCTGGAGATCCATCACCATAACCCTCCAATAAACGATCACGATTTGCCATAAGGTTTTGAACATCAGCATACCCTAAATTATTCTTACCTGCACCAGAATTCACTCTTCCTTCAAATGTCTTTGCATGTGCCATTGACTTAAGAAATGATCTCTTATCAGTTGCACTTGGAATGGTAGACAAAGATTCTTGGAACTTTGTAAACTTTTTCTCCATCATCTTTCTCTGACGATCGGCTAGAGCCTTCATCATAATCTCAGCTTCTTTAGTGAATTCTTCATATTCACTATCAAATGCCTCATCATCATTAGTATAATCAATATCATCCTGAGTTTCTGATACAACATCATCAAGAGTTTTAAACTCTGATTCATCTTTAGGTGTTTCTTCACCTCTAATATCAGAGAGTAAATCATCAAGACCTTCTGGTTCTTGAGTCTCATCCTCCGGTTCTATCTGAGGCTCATCTTTTGTAATCATATCATCAGCCTGTTGAGAAATCTGTTTCTTTCTCGCAGGACTCATGACATTCCCACGACCACGAGAGAGTTGTTTTACTACTTCTTTTTTGTCTCCACTTGTCAAAGTAGTTTCAGAAGGACCACCAGGTACTACCCTATTCATCTGATCACCTACAGGAGGTTCAGGTTGTGCCTGTTGTTGAGTTATCTGTTTGAATTGAGAAAATGTTTGTTGTTGAGGTTCTTGTTGAGTAGGTTGTTGTTTGGGTTCTTCTGATGCATCAAGTTTTTCAAGAGTAGTCTGACCACCACTCTTAGTACTCTTATGAGTTACTTTTCCAGTTCTTGGATCTCTCCATTTTCCATAACCAGCATATTCCAAACCCATTTCACGAGCCTGGTCAGCTGCACTAGCCTCAAGTAATGTATTAACGTTTTTTAAATATTTAAAAACATCCATCATATCTTTACAATTGGTTTACCTGTAATGAGTCACCTTCACCTGATTCTTTTAGAAACTGTAGAAAACTTTTCATTTATATTATTAGTCCTTATTTATTATTTAGTTATTATTCTAACTTATAATAAGGTGCAGAAATGACTGATTGTGAAGAAGCATATAAGAGAAGATCTTCACAAACTTGATTTCTTTTATCATTATTCGATATTCCAGTAATGATTTTATAAAGATAATAATTTGACCCCATTGCGTAAAGAAAACCCTCTAGTTCTCCTTTTTTCACTTTATTTTGAATCACTTCCGTATATTTCTTTTCAGTAAATCCAGGTGATGTTTTTTCTATAAGTTCTTTAACATTTGATTCCAAAGTTTGTCTAGCAGCACCACCACGATTAATAATTGGTCTAACATCTGGCACTTGATCAAGATCATGTAATTTTAAAATTAAATTAAGAGAACCTAAACCAACCTTTCCCTGGTTTGCACTCGCACCTTTTACTTCACCTTGAAATCCAGTGGTAGCCTTTGGTCCATCAAAACTTCTAAATTGAATCTCAACATTAGGTTTAAACTTCATATAAAGATCCGCACCAACTATACCTTTCCTATTAAAATTCTCAAAGGTATGATCTCTTGCAGTTTTTGGATCTACATTTTTAGTTGATAGTTTTGCATTTTCAGTAATTTTTTTAAGAGATACTCCAAACATTATTGGACCTTGACCCTCACCAATTAATCTATGCATCATACATTGATTCAATCCTTTCAAAGTATTCTCTTCATCCAAACACTTATGTTTATAATTTTTGGTAGTAACATAAATGTCTGCAGGAGACCACTTATTAATATCAATTCTCACTTTCTCCGCACTCTTAACTCTTTTAAAAGCATCCTCAATATATTTTACTTCTGCTCCACCTCTATGAAACTTGACTCCTTTATTTTTTAGTTCACTAAATTTTTCCCACAGTTCATTTGCACCTTTCACACATGATTCATGCCATTCATCACTTAAAGTTTTGATGTTTGCAATTGTATCATCAATATCATACATACTACTTGCAGATTTAATATTTTCTTCATTAAAATCTGAGGAGGTTATTTTACCTCCCTTCATAAAAGCAATAGCAGCATATACTGCTTGACCACACTCAAACTTTTTAGTTTCCGTAGCACCTGCGCCAGAACCACCCTTTTTTCCTTTAAAAATATACCTTATAACCGATTTTGAAGTCTCTTTAATTTGAATACCATCAAAAGTGGATTCTGGTATCTTACTAATAACAAAATCATAACTGCCAAAATTAACCTTGGCATCTTTACTATTAGGACCCTGCTTTAATCCAGATGCCTTTAAAGCATCCACCATATCCGATCTAGCAGAAACTCTATCATCAACATTAATTACAATTTTAGTCAATCTAGCAGTAGCATCTACTTTAGGTTCAGTTATTCCCAAATCTTGAGTAACTTTATTAACAGCAAGTAATACTTCAGAAAGAGTTGCCATTTTATTAATACTTTTTGAGTATTTAGAATGGAGTGTAAGGAAATCGAATCCTTATTGCTGGAATGCAAATCCAGAGTAATAACCGTTATACGAACACCCCAAGTATCAAACATTATAAAACCCCTCAACTAAAAAGTCAAGGGGCTAGAATGTCAACTTCCCGACTTATTTATCAGCGACCCATCTGTTTAGCATACCACTTCTCAAAGTCCTCTCTACGCTTATCACCTCTTGGTGGCATAGGAGTTCTTTCTCCACGAACAGGAGCAGATTTCTTTGCCTGCTCTCTCTCATACTTTTCAGGGTTGTTTCTTGCTGCTTGTGCTTCATTTACATAATCTTCTTGACGAAGTGCTTTACGACGCTTCTTCTCCATCTGTTTACGAGTAACAACTTCTCCTTGACCACGATTAGCATCAGGATCATAATTACTAGGAGGAGTATAGTTACTTCCAAAAGACTTAATGTTAGCCTTTACACGAGCAGTTTGTTGTTTATTACTGGTACGACGTGAATCCTCATCAAGTGCTATCTGAGTCATGATCTGAAGAGCTTCAGACTTTGTATAACCCTCTTCAATCAGAGAATCAAACATCTGATCAAAGTCTTCAAACTCTTCATTCTTCATCTTTTTCTTGAAGGCAAGAGCAACACCACGCTTATACTGCTTGTCTGCCTGGTCGTATTCACCACGTGCAACGTGGATGTCTTCCTTCTTCTTAACTGCTTCACGCTTACGGGCAACTTTCTCAGCAGGATAAGGCTTCATACCCTCTTCAACTTTCTCTTTCTTCTTACCCATTGCCTTACCAATGGCCTTACGACGCTTCATCAGATACTCGTCTGAAGAATCCTCGTCACCATCATTGTCTACATCACCATCTTCCTTACCTACGGGGTCAAGCTTCTTCTCATAGATGGATCTGTAAGCATCACCCCAACCCTTACGGATTTGTGATACTTCTTCAAAATGTGGGTTCTTCTGACCCTTCACCTTTGCCATTTCCTTACGAGCCTTCTCGTTATTCTCCTGCCTCTTCTTCATATCTGTCTCAAGATATGAAGAATCTTTACCTTCAGTCATTCTCTTAGCAACTTTAGAAGCTCCAGAAGCAACTCTCTCAGCTGCCTTACGAATCATTCCTTTCAGTCCAGACTTAACTTGAGCCTTAGCCTCAGAAGCCTTTCTAGAAGTTTGTGCTGAAACATTCTTAGCGGTTTGAGATGTTCTTCTAGCTTTATCATCAGCTGCTTGTTTAGCCTTTCTGTAAGCTCCGTATGCCTTAACAGCTCCAGTAGATGCTTTCATCTTTGCCGTATCAAGGGCACCCTTGATAGCACCCTTAACCCTATCAATCTTTTCTTGCCTCTTCTGTTGTTTTCTATACTTATTCTGACCTTTCATCATAGCGGTCATATAAGAACTAGCTTCAACAATCACATCCTCAAGAATGATCTCCGATTCAAACAATGAATATCCTTCTTCAAAAAGTTCCTGAAGTGCTTCCTCTGCAATATCAGATAATTCTCTTTCACTAATCAGTGAGAGATCCATGTCTGTAACTTCATCATGAAATGAATTCAGAGTTTCTTTTACATCGTTGTCATAGACAGCACTATAGGCTTCAAGAATACCACGAAGATCTGCAGACATTTTCTTACTACACGATTACCTTTTCTTATTTATACAATCTCTTCTCTCCCAGTCATTCAAATCATATATTACAACTTGCCACCAACAACACCAGAATTTACAACTCTAGTGTATAGATGAAGTGTACCCTCTTCCAAACACTTGAGATGCCAACGAGAAACATTTAATACTGATTCATATGTTGGTCCAGTAATAAAATGTTGACCAAGAGGTTCCTTCAAAATAGATGTATAAAGACCAAATCTTGTCTTCTTGATATAGAAAATATCATCAATCCACTCAACATCATCAGGAATATTTTTTTCTACTGTACCACCAAAAGAATCAGATAGTTTTGGTTTTCGTTTATTTTCAGGTTCAGCACTCATCAGAATTTACCGTATCATTTTTTTTATTAAATCCAAATGGACCAATCTTATCTTCAGATTTTTGTTTCATCGCAACACCGGCAAGAGATTCCATAACTTTCAAAATTTCTTCGGCTTTAGCATTTTCACCTAATTCTTTGGCAACATACCAATACTTAGGCCAAAACTCCTCTCCTGCTTTTTGATAATCTTCTACTGTAATCTCAAATTTCATTTTCCTACTCCATAATCAGGTGCATTTGATTCAAGATCTTTAATTGTTTCATTAAAATCACTGATAATTTCAGTTCTTTCTTTAGAAGTTTTCCAGAAATAAGATTCCTGATCTCCAAGTCCCATTCTATCATACCCATTCTCAACCTGATAGTATTTGGTTGAAACTTTGAAGTCTGGGGTCTTAGGCTCTGGTGGTGTCAAACTATTATCATAAATCCTAGTTCTATTATTAGGATACAGACAATACTGACCGTTCACAAGTTCAATTAGATTATGAGACTTGTGTTCCGCAGGATTCTCTGATGTTGCATAATCTATAACATCAGGATCTTGATGATAATTATCTAGAGTACAGATATAAGTTCCACGCATAGTTCCATGATCTCTGGTATAAACTTCATAATCCATAGATCCAATGAATTGCTTTTGAACAGCAACTACACCATAATCCATACAGTTCCAGAACTGAAGATTATGTAAACTCATATCAGGATCAGGTGTTTCTGGGTCTGACAAAAATGCACTGATAGGTAATTTATCATACATTGCACCATACTCAGGAAGATATGTTTCAAAATAAAACGCTCTTCCAGGAATAGACTTTGCAGAAACCCAAACTCCTTTCACAAACTCACCGTGACCACTTTGATGGTCAGTTAGATATTCCTTCCTTACCCAGACTTCAACAGAAGGTAAGTTACAAACAAGTGCTGCCATTAGTCCTCTTTGAGAATTTCTTCAAGTTGATTATCGATACTAACAATTCCTTCACGAATTTGAACAACTCTTTCCGGAACACAAGTTACATCGTATGTATATCCCTTTGTGTCTTGAAATAATGATTCACGAATTGCAGCTGCCTGATATACAGACATTTCTAGTGTTACTTTTTTAGTCATAAGTTTGCCTGATTGTTTTAATAAAGTGTCTAACATAAATTGTTAGAGCAGCAAAGATGGAAGAAAGTATTCCAGTACAAAGTGCTTCCATCCATATTGGTCCATAATGTGTAGGAACTATGATAATATCTGCAATGAATGTGGTGAAGAAAGTAAATGTAATATTACTTTTCCAATTAGAATATGATTCGGGAAGAAATGATGTCCCAAATACCCCGATGGCACCAATCAATCCAGTTTTTGATGCAACTGTGATGTGGTAGATACTAATGCCGCCGCCCATACAAAAAATACAAGCCCAAAAAGATTGAAGAAATTTAATACCAACGAGTTTAATTCTTATCACACATCACCCTCTTTACGGTTTTCAGAATAGTGGACATCAAAGTTACCACCAGGATAACGTGATACTAGTTTCTCAACATTCATCTCCATCCTTAGTAATTAGAATGTTTTCAAGATATTTGTCGATGCGTGGTGATACCCATGGTGTTTTGACCAAACAAAACCAGTAATGATTAGATGATTCATTAGAAAAATTTTTGTTATCAGCAGATAAAATCCACATTGTAAAATATTCTCCCTTGTCATTAGCAGATGGTTCTACACGGTTATCTAAATAACCCACCATTTCAACTGGAGCACCATTGCCGGTGCCGTCTTTGTATCTTTCAATATTCTCTCTCACAAGAAGTGGAAGTTGTGAAACATCCAGGTCTTTGAGATAATACTTTTTAATCACAGGTCTCCCTCTTTACGGACTTCGGAGTTCTTTACAGAAAACTCACCACCAGGATAACGAGACCTCAGTTTCTCAACATTCATCTCCATAATCTCATCAATAGATGTATTAAGACCAATACATGCTTGTGCAACATACCACATGATGTCACCCAGTTCACGTTTCAGATGAAATAGGTTCTCTTCATTAACAGGTTTGCCTTGAAAGATAATCTTCTTGACAACTTCAGTAAACTCACCTGCTTCGGCAGACATACCTACAGATGCAGTAAGAAGTCGCTCGGCAGGAAACTCTTCACCTTCGAGTTCTTCAAGACGATAGATAAACGCTTCGTGGTCTTTTGACGGTTGCGACGTGACCGCATCGACAAATTCAACATACTTTTGGGTGTCAACGTTGCTCATAGGTCTAGTGGTTCTTGTTGTGTGTTTGGTAGTTTTTGTTGAATGGGGATTTCTTGTCCCCCAATTGTAATAGTTGGAAGTTGATTTTGTGGAAATGGTTCCAAATCAATTGTTTGATAGTCTGGTTTGAACTGATAGTAATGTCCATCCCATCTAGCATTTCTCATGCCGACAAGATTAGTAGCATCTCTGAGAGAACCACAGTCAGCAATTTTTTCACCAAGTGGGTTGAATACAGAATACATTAGAACTTGAATCCTTCAAATGATTTCTTGGGTTTTTGGTCTTCATAAGTATACTCTTCCTCCTTCTTATTGTCAAGAAGATCTTCTTGAGCGGACTGTTCACAATCATACAATCTCATTTTTGCTCGATCAATACCGATCACAAATCTTTTATATGTTGTGGGATCATTGTAACGATTCTTCAATTGTTTTACAAGTATCTGTCCCAAGGACTCGAGCTCATCAGTCGAAATAAGGGCAAACATAAGATCAGCAGTAGCAGGGAGACCAAAGGACTCACTAGTGTCAGTAAGGTCAACATCAGAGTTACCAAAACCAGAACGAGTGGTCTGGGTGGCAGATACGATAGGGACTTGAAACTCGACAGCCAGGCCTCTAAGTTCTTCAGCAATAGCTTTAATATAGCTATATGAATTGACAGTGCTGTTTCCCCTATACCTGCTGGAAGCACAAATATTAAGGTAATCAATGAAAATAATATCAGGTCTAAATGACTTCTTAAGTGCAAGTTCATTGAGAAGTGACTTAAAGTGTCCACTGTGTGCAGATGCTGTTGGGTATTCTTTGATAATTAGAGTTCCTTGAGTTTTCTTAGCTAAGTTATTAACCTTAGTCTCAAAAACTTGTTTGGGAAGTTCTGATATCTCTTGAATATTCACATTCAAGAGATTAGCGTCAATACGTTCAGCAATCTTTTCCTCTGCCATCTCCATAGTAATATAGAGAACATTTTTCCCTTGCATCAATACAGATGATGCAACATGACACATGAAAAGAGATTTACCTACACCAGTTCCAGCAAGAGCGATATTCAATGTCTTATTTGGAAGTCCACCTTTTGTGATCTTATTAAAGTAGTCTAGATCAAATTCAACTCTCTCTTCTTTGGTAGTATATACTCGGAATCGATTTTCATAGTCTTCAAGATAATCATGACCAACATGATTATCAAAACCAACAGCAAGAGCATCTGAAAGAATAGATGGAATAGAGTCGGGAGTTTTTTCTTTTACATTACCATCAGCGATTGAAATTGATTCGAGAAGAGCAATATAGATTGCTCTATCTCTACACCACTTTTCAGTTGTATCAACCAACCACTCAAATTCTACTGGTTGATCATCAAGATTATCAATAAGATGACAAAGTTCTTTGAATGAAGTCTCATTAATATCCTTTCTCTTTTCAATCTCAATAGATAAAATTTCTTTTGTGGGAACTTCATTGTATTGAGATACAAAATCAAAAATTTCTTCGTAGACAATCTTTTGATTGTAATCCTGAAAATATTCACTCTTCAAAAAGGGAATAACTTTACGAAGATATTCCTCATTGTGTAAAAGATTCTTAAGAACAAGAAACTCGATTTTATCCATAGTGAATATAAGTGCTCATGATGTACTTGGTTTTATTTTTTGGTGGTAGTCCAGAATGTGGATATTCCCAAGTGGGTGGAAATACAACAACTCTACCTTCTTTAGGAGTGACCTCAAACCTATCGGTAAACTTTGTTAATCCATCATTATCGTTGAGATAGAAAAGGAAAGCAACGACTCTTCTAGCTGATGCGTGATCTACAACATCAACATGTTCATCAAACCTCTCCTCTCCACCAACATTATACCTTTTGATACGAAATTCTTCCAAAAACTTTAATTTTGGAAGATATTTACTCTTGGTATCATCAATATATTTCTGATATACATTTCTAACATAAGGTATTAATGATTTAACTACCTCTGGGTGATGATTATTAATATTGAGTTGTGTGAAACAGGGCTTATAATCTTCATTTACAAACTCTTGATTCTCACTCTTATCAATCAATTCAATCAAATAATGACATACTTCTTTAGAAAGTAAACTATCATACACCTGAACCATAACTAAACTCCTCTCTCGCAATTTGATCCAGTTTCTCCATCACTTCTGGTGTGAAATATTGTTCTGGATCTTTCATAATAGCCTTGGCGTAAATTTTCTTTCCGTCTCCAAGATCATATCGTCCGGCAACATTTTTCCACATCCCACCGAGTTCACCAAGTTCCAAGAGACCATAATATTTGTCAAGTCCTCGTTCATCATAGAAAAGACGAATAGTAACCTCTTTATTCTCCTTACTTAAACGTGACTTAGCAGTCTTTGCCTTGATAAGATTTCCAATAACTTCCGTTCCATCTTTCTCCTTTTTCTTAGACAAATAGATAATTGTAGACGCAGCATATTTGAGACCACTACCTCCACCCATTTCTTTCGTAGGAACATAAGAACCGATAACATCATAGGTATGATTGGTTACAATCATTGGAATGTTTGCCTGACCCAACTTCAGAGTTAACATCCTAAAAGCACCTTTGACTAGTTGAGATTTAGTCATGTCACGAACTTGTTTGTCATTCAGTGCGTCAGTAATTTCTTTCTCTGTAGAGAGCATCCCTAAAGAGTCTAACACAAACATACAAGGTTTACGTTCATCTTCAGGTTTTTTTAAGTATATATCTACAGCCTTGAGTGCTTTACTACGAAACTCTTCAATCGTCACAACGTTGACAACAACAACTCGATTCAAATCAACACCACGATTTTCTAGGAGTGACTTATTGACAGCTGCCTCAGTATCAAAATACAAGCAATATCCATCAGGATTAGAGTCCAGAAAATTCTTAACCACTGCGAGGCTAAAAAAAGTTTTTCCAGTACTAGACTCACCAGCAATGGCAGTAATCTTATTCCCAGATACACCGCCAAATATACTACCTGAAACAAGTCCGTTAAAAATGTACGAACCTGTGTCCACATAAGTTTCGGTTTCGTCAATATCTGATGCAAGTTTTGTGTAGTCATCGCCTATTTCTTTTACGATATCTTGTAAAAAGTCCATCATCCAAAAAATAATTCTAAGTTTACAGTTTTTTCAACGTTCCACCCAATAGAATCAAGAATAGTCTTGACTGGTTCTAAGAATGCCTTTTCAAATTGTAGTTCGTAATCAATGTATTTGTCAAGACCAGTTTCAACAGGAAAGTCTGAGATGAAAGAAATCACATTCTCTCTGATAGGGTTAGCTTTTTTCAGGTAAACAAACTTAATCTTTTCACCATTGTTGATGAAAGAATATTTGTTTTGAAGATTCTTTTCTCTAATATAATGATTGAAAAGAAGAGCACCTCTAGCATGAATCGGTGTTCCTTTTATATAAATTGAAGAGTGAGACTTATACTTATTTACATCAGAAACCATTCGAGGAAATGCAATTTCTTCCGGAGAAAGGTTTTTGAATTTTGTTCTACAATTTTCAATAAAATCAATCAAATCATCTTCAGTCGCTTTCATCATAAGTTTGAGAGCGTCTTTAATCATTGACCTACATGGAGCTGGAGTAGAAGACTTTACAGCTTCTATACCCATAATCTTAAGTTTAGGATCTTCATATCTAACTCCCTCACTATCCCAAACATTAAGAATGTATCGTTTCTTTGCTGTCCAGATTCCACGGTCTGCAATGTTCTCCCGTTTCATCTGCATCTTCTGATCATATGCATTTACATACGACGCAAGATTTTGATAAGAGGAATCGATGAACGGTTCCAACTTGTCCTTACAGATCTGGTCAATGATCGTAACAATCTTATTCTTATCGTCAAGCTTATTACGAAAAAATTTATTAACAAGAGGTCCAAAATTAAGATAGATTGAATCAGTGTCAGATGCAATGACATAATCAATCCCCTCCGTTTGTAATAGATTATTTAGATAACCATTCATACGGTTTTCAATCCACCGAATAGATACCTGACCACTCAGTGTGATAGCTTCTGCATTTGCAAGTTTGTAATATCTGAAGTACTGATTACCAACGGCACCATAAGCTGAGTTCAGTGTAATCTTTCTAACCATTTGAAAGTTATTGAACTTTGCAATATCTTTCACAGTCTGATCACGAAGTTTCAGAAGTTGTGTATCAGTCAATTTAGAATAGTCCTTATCTGATACCACTATCTCCTTTTGTGCACCTTCTCCTGCACCTCCGATTAAATACCCAATAACAACCTCCGGCACACAGCATCTCTCATTAAATTATACCACATTTTTCTTATTAAATGAAGGACGATTATTGTTCTGTGTTACATAATCCGCCCACACAACATTCTCCGGACAATAATCACCACTACTATCCAATCTTTCAAGTGTCATACCTTCTGGTGGTTCACCCATATCCTCATAAAAGTTTATAAAGGTTCTCCACCTATCACAAACTTTTATACCTTTTGCCCCATACTTATGATAACCAACACTATTGGGGTTATGGCATCTCATTACCATAGAGTTCCACCTACCATAAAGTTTTGTTTTAGTATGTTGATGGTTTCTTTCTTTTCTAGCACAACCACAGGATATAGTTGTTCCATTTTTTAACTTCTCCCTCCTTACAGATTTCTCATTTCCACAGGAACATTCACACAACCAATATGTGCGTCTCCCTCTCCTTTCAACAGAAAGAGCAGTAAGCCTACCAAATGTTTGTCCGGTCAAATCTTCTAACATAATACCCCCAATAAAGTATTATTTATATTATATGATATTTTATAGGGGAGGTGTTTACTTAAGACCCCTTCTCTTCATCTCCGATTCAATATCAACTAGTTTCTGTTTACTCTTCAACATCTCCTTCTTAAAGGCCTTACGTTCAGCATACATCTTCTCCATCAATTCAGGTAGAAATCCCCTTTCATCCTTTCTATACATTGCACCATTAGCACAAACCGCATAGTCCTTATACATCTCAAATGTAACTTCTTCATTAAGAAGTTTATCCACACTCACACTTGGATGTTTCTCATCCAAAAGTGTTTCTGGTGAGATATTGTATTGCATGATTAAGTGAGGATATAGGGAGTTAAGGTCAAAAGAAACCACATAATCATAAAGACCTGGTTTAGGTTCTTTGACATAAGCTCCAGCAAACTTAGAATCTTTCTCACTTCTATCCTTTGGGGGAACTACAATTTTCTTCTTTTTCAAATAATTGTAGATAATGGTATCCCACAATCTAACCTGAAACATCACATCAGTGTAGTTGACTTTACCATCATATGCCATTGTGATAGCAAGTTCAATCAATCTCAACTTGTCTTCCAGTCGATCAACAAGTTCCACGTCAATAATGTTGTAATCTACAAACTTCTTCCAGTTCCCGTTATAGAAGTCTTTGAAAGTATCAAACTCGGAGTGATCCAACTTCTTCTGACCGAGTTCAATATTAGCAATATAGTCTAGTCGATAACTCTCTTGATTTGTATAAGTAAACTTCTTATACAACTCCAGGTAATCTAGAGTAGTTGTGCCAGCAATATCATAAACATTAAACTTTCTACCCGAGATATAGATCTCTTCATGACTTACCAGTCCCCATGGTGAAAGAAGTTTAAGTTTCTTCTGTCCCATAATTCTGTCAATACGGCCACAAAGATATGGAATATCATAAAGACGACAATTCCAACCAGTCACAACCTCAGGGGGATTTTTATTCCAATGATAGATGAAAGAATTAAGCATATCAACTTCATCATCATAATGATAATAAGTTACATTATCCTGAGTAGGAGTATAAGGTTTTCTTCCCCAGGTCTTAATTTTTTTAGTGGCATAATCCTGCATGGAGATAGTGAGCATCTCCTCTGAACAAGAATCCGGATCAGGAAATCCTTGTTCAGATTTGACCTCAATATCAATGGTCACAAGATTGATTTTTTTAATATCAAACTTGATCTCATTTTCAGGATACTTATCAGAAATGTATTGGTAGATGTACCTTTCATTACCATAGATTTTGAATCCATCTACATCTTCATACTTCTTATAAAACTCCCTACAATCCTTCACTGTACCTGGTTGAATAGGTTCTACATTCTCACCATCAAGAGTTTTCCATCCAGTTTCTTTATTTGATTTCACATAAAGAGTTGGTTGAAATTCCTCTTTGAAGATGACGCTTTTCCCATTTTCATATCCACGGACCAAAAAGTTGTTACCAACCATCTGGACATTCGTATAATAACGCATTATTCAACTAGGCTTTCATACTTGTCTTTAAGTTTACCGTTTGGATCTGCAATCGTCAAGATCTTATCCGAATGAATCATGAATGTGTTTTGAGTTGAATAATCAACCATCCAAGGAGAAAGAGAAAGATCGGATTGATTTAAAATGAAGGGTTCTATCAATTTACAATCAGGTTCTCCGAGATCAGTTGATACTTCTTCAATCTGTGTTATCAGAATCTGATTGTTCGTCAACACTAGAAGTTTTAGATTTTTCATATTTTTCCAATCCTTTTACATATGTTTCTTTAAGTTTTTCAATTGGTTCGACCATACCAATAACCCAATCAGATACTACAGGGATATATTGATCTTGGCTGAGAGGAGCCCATGGAATCAATTGCATCTTAAGTGAATTTTTACTTACACTTTCAGATGGGATATCTCCAAAGAGCTTTACTCTACATGGAAATCCAAAGAAATAACCAACTACTTTATCTTCCCCGTCAGTTCCAGGAACTGTCATTTCTTTAACATCAGCAATAACGTCTTCACCAGACTTAAGCATTACAAGTCTAATAGTCATTCTCCCAATTTCTCCTTATTAAGTCTTACAACTTCATGATAGATTTCCAGAGCTTTCAAAGTCTCAGGTGTTTCTACCCAAGACCACTCTTCAGTTCTTCCTTTTTTATCAATTTTCTCAAATTTTTTATTAGTCATTTTTTATAGAAATTCGTCAACTACATTATACCACAAATACACCATTCTTTTCAAGAAACTTAAGAGTATCTTTTAAACTACCAATGTGAGCATATCCTATTGAAATTTGTGGATATTCAGCGTTCTCACCAAATTCAGACTCAAATGATTTTTGGCTGAAATGGTTATTCAACTTGTATTCTAGAATCTTTGAATTTAAAGATTCAAAAAGACTTTTAGCCCTTTCTGATTCTTGATTCCCATTTGTGTATATCACTACTTTCATAGTCTCAGTCTCTTTGTCTCCAGTCATCAGGTTTATCTTGTTTAAACCACTCTACAATTTCGTCAGCACCATGAAATCCGTTTGTATGATTTGAAGGATCAGGATCACCTAATCCCATTTTATTCAAAAAATCATCCATACTACCTTCCTCAATTCCAGATGCTTGGCGTCTTGCTTTATTTAACATCTCACGAGCAGAAGTATTAGCTTTTGATAACTTTTCCGCCCATATCATATCATCTAATTTTACCTCTTCCCTATTTACAATACACTTACAAATGAACTCCAACCGTAGTCTGTATTGGGTTGATAACATAGAATGTCTAATCACATCTGTGATATTTAGGGAAAAAAATAAGGAGATTCCTGGATTTTGCCAGGATCTCCTATGCGGCGACGATACCTAATATTTATAGGTAATCTTTTCTTTGATGATGTTCTGGAACGACTTTACCGAGTGTAATACTCAGTAACCCATCCTCAAAAGTAACTGATCTAACTTCCGTTTCATCTGAGAGTGTCCAAGATCTGGTGAAAGGTCTCTGAGCCACTCCTCGGTGGACGTATTCTGTTCCTGTTTCTTTATCCTCTTTTTGTCCTTCGACAAAGAGTTTACCATCTTGTGTGTAGACATTGACTTCTGCTTTTCTGAATCCTGCTAATGCAAGTTCTAATCTCGATTCTGTGTTGCTGATCGTAACTAGATTGTATGGTGGATAATTACTTGTTGTTTCATGCAAAGTTGTAATACGATCAAAGTAATCTTCCATACCAATGCTGTTTCTATTTATGAGGTCTAGAAACTGATTCAAATTTGCGGCATTATACTTCATAAGGTTGGTCATTTTACTTCTCCTTCTTGAGCGAGATTTGATTGTGTGGACCCCGAAGGCATCCAATACTAATTATACACGATACAAAAAAAGATGATGTAGTAATAACCACACCATCTTATATGGGTTTCCGACTTTTGAAGCGACCGCACGAAAGATCGCAAATTTATTTATTCATCTTCCTGAGCCTTACCTTTCTTACCAATATTATACTTCTGTTGCAGATTCCACTCATTCTTATCTCTGTAAGGAAGAACTTTAATCTGATTTAATGGTGCAATATCAAGAATTAAATCTTCCTTTACAACTTGAATCAAACCCCAGTCAACAAGAAGTCTGGTAATACGGTTTCTTCTCTGAACATCATTCACTGTAAGATTTGCATACTTACCATCAAGTGCAAACAGTTCTTTGAAGTGAACAATATAATACTTACCTTGTTTATGAAGGATATGACAAGATTGATAGAGTTTCTTTTCCTTACGAGAAGCTACACCAATTCTTGTAAGTGTTTCACGGACCTTAAGAAAATCATCAGGTTCATTTAACCTAACCTCAACCATTTTCTCTTGAGACCAATTAACCTGAGGTTCAACAGTTTGATTCATTTTTTTCCACCAGTGTCAAGTCGTTTCTTTATAAATTCAATTTGTTCATGAGATAAAATTTTCATTACCTGAGATGCTTTTTCATTACTATAACCATAGTAACTCTTTACATATTCAAGATCTGTGATCTTATCCTTTCGAATCCAAGGAGAGAACCTTTTCTTCTTTCTCAGAATATTTATATAAAAATTATATTGTATATCTTTATCTAAGAAATGATACTTATTCATTTCATTAGCGAAGAGAATACAGTCAAGATGACCTGACAGGCATTTATTTACAATAAAAGGAGGATAATCCTTCTTGAGAGATGGATCCTCCTCCAAAAGATTTTTCTTTGTAAAATTAATTGAGTTTAACCAATCCTTAAGTTCCATATCAAAGAATCAACTTTTTATTAGGTGTTGCAATTGGAGAAAAAATCTTTTCATAATTCTCCACTACATCATCTCTGGCATCACATTGATAAACAATAAATTGTTTGTCAATTGTCAATGTTGTCTTATCTTTTTGAAGAATAGACCAGGGCCCAAAACCAACTTGTCCAGATGCATTAGGAATTGCTACAAGTGGGTTCTCAATCTCAATAGTGTTTTCATCTTCATTGATGAGGGTAAAGATAACTTCTTCACCCGTGTTCATACGAAATACTTTAACGTTCATTTTAATAAATCATTTAAAATTACATTCAACCATAATTTCCGTCAACGCCGCCAGAAGATTAATTTCTTGATCTGCGACGAACGCAATTTGATACTGATACTTAGCAATAATAAGGACAGCAGCAGCAATACCAGGGCCGTCCAGGGCATTATAACAACCATCGTAAATGCGGCGAAGAAGTAAAGAAGGATCATTATCCAAGTTATTAACGACCCACTTCCGTACTTCAGAAAAGTTTTTTTCTTTGAGGTTTTTAAAGAGATCATCTGTTTTTACATCACTAAAGGTTGCTAGAATTCCAGTGTCAATTTTACCACTAACAGAATATCTTTGACACTCGTTAAGAACACGTCTCCAATCTGGGAAGTGTTTATTGATAAGTTCTACAAGAACTTTTGGATCATATTCCACACTCTCCGTCTCAAGTATAGACCGGAGACGGTTGAAAAACTTCGCTGCAAGTTCTTGTCGTTCCTTTCCTTTGAGGGAGAAGTCAATGACGGCACAACGAGAGTGGAGAGGTTCAATGATTTTGTTTTTGTAGTTACATGTAAAGACGAATCTACAATTACCAACAAATTCCTCTGTAAACGCCCTAAGGGCGAGTTGTACATCCGGGGTTGTGTTATCTGCCTCATCAATGATGATGACTTTGTGTTTAGCATCTGATGAAAGTGATACGGTCGAAGCGAAGTTCTTCGCATTGTTTCTGACAGTATCGATGAATCTACCCTCGTCGGATCCATTAATGACATAAACATCTACTCCAAGTTCATTACAAAGTGCTTTAGCTACGGTAGTTTTACCACATCCAGGAGGACCGGATAAGAGGAGATTTGGGACCTCTCCTTGTGTTAGGAAGTCCTTGAAGGTCTTTTTAATACCCTCTGGAAGGATACATTCTTCAATTGTTTGTGGGCGATAAGATTCACACCAGACGAAATGTTTTCTATCAATAGGAGACATGTTATAATAAATAAAAGGGTCTGTAAGTTTCAATAATGATTATATACAAAATAACCAATGAAATCAATGGTAATTTTTATATTGGAAAAACTACAAAAACTATTGAAGAGAGGTTTAGAAATCATCTCTACGAGTCATCATACAAAAGAAGTAACACTCCCTTATACAAGGCAATTAGGAAATATGGGAAAAATAATTTTACCATAAAAATTGTAGAATGTGAAGTTCCCGTATTAGAACTTGATGATAGAGAAAAGTATTGGATTGAAAAACTACAACCTCATTACAATCTAACTAAAGGTGGAGAGGGAGGAGATACATCAAACTCCCCAAACTTTATTCAATCAATGAAAGAATATCATAAAAGAAAACCAAGAGAAGAATATGCAACATATGGAATGTTGGGGAAAACTCAACCTAAATCATCAAGAGAAAAAGTTTCAAAGGCCAACTCGTATCCAGTAGTATGTGAAGGAAAAGAGTTTCAATCAATAAAAAAAGCAGAAGAATACTACAGAGCCTTAGGAACACCAAAATCTGTAAGGAAAAGAATTGATAGTCCCAAACATAAAGATTGGTATAGAATTAGACCTAAAAGAGTTATACACAGATAATTCATTACGACTCATCAATTTTCCTCAATTCAAAAGAACCGTCTTTACAGTCAATCCATTCTAACACATCTCCTTCTTTCCATCCAGTTTCTTGGAGAATTTCTTCTGTGAATGTCAATACTCCATCATCATCAATAGTCAATGTTGTTTTCATACCCATTCAGGTTTACGGTTAGGTAATCGAAGGTAATTATCCTTTACCCAAGGTTTAGATGCAATATACATCTTATACTTTGTATAGATATCAACAGTTTCATTATACTTGAACTCATCAGGTCCTGCAAACACAAAGGGTTTAGGACCCTTACCACTACGTCCTGTGGGATCTCCAGTTGGGAGAATGGTCTTAGCATGAAGTAGAGTACCTTCACAGGTATGAACCTTACCATACCTCAACGTATACTCCTTACAAAGGGCCAATCCATGAGACAAGAGCCACTGCCAGTTCATCACAAAATCATTTGCCCATATGGTACAGGGATGATTCCTAAAAGACCCTTTATCCGTCTTGTAGGGGGTTCCATCGACCTTAGGGAGGGTTCCAAACCCATGACCCCATTTCTCAGAACACACAATGGCAAGCATCTGACAGGTCTCTAAAGGCATCTTAACGATGTGTTTGTCAGGAAGAACCCTTGCAGATTCCCAAGGGTCCGGAGAAGTAATAAAAATATTGATGGGAAGACCCTC